>Ga0256838_1001609_pt1 | contig 10393 bp, 12 predicted proteins | sample 4571419metaG_FD_185978 | JGI IMG/M metagenome (GOLD analysis project Ga0256838, IMG submission 185978) | Hydrothermal vent microbial communities from Guaymas Basin, Mexico - 4571-419 | ecosystem: Environmental > Aquatic > Marine > Hydrothermal vents | place: Mexico: Guaymas Basin | collected... | reverse complement strand
GGAGGTGAGTGCCAGTGATAGCTACTGCAATAGCACTGACTATCGTGTCCTTTATTGTTGTTGCTTATCTCATTTATAAAAATGGAAAGCTCCATAGGGTAGATGCCTTATTACCGTTTATATTGGCACTCCCAGGGTTGTATCTGCATCCGGAACTTGCTATATATATAGCCATTATGACTGTGTTTTATACTGTTATTATTGTCCTTATCTTTACGGTATATAAGGGTGCCCAGAAAGGCTTTTTAGAAGAGTAAAAATACAGAAAAAATCTGTTGGTTATTGGTTAGTGTGCATATATTTTCTTATTGTTGTTCAGCAAACCCAGGGGGAATTCTAGTAAACGGTAGAACAAGTAGTAAGTTTGCAAAGAGTGCTAATATTGGCCCTCTTTGCTTTTTAGTATGTTTTTATATGGCACTACTTCCCTATCTAGGTTAAATAATTTGTCTGCAGAGCATCTTATATGCTCAACCAGTGGATGCACATCTTTAATGGGAATGGTAACAATGATGTCTTTATGGTCTTGCCACAATTTTTCTACTACCTTGGCAAATTCTATGTTTAGAAGTTCCATCTTGCCTATCTCATCTATAACTATTGTGGTATCTTCTGGTGTACTGATGAGTTTTTCTATTACAGGTTTGAGGTTTTCTGGGAACACGGCATATTTGCCTACTTTAAAGGGGGAGTGGCTACCCACTCGCGCCAGAGGTAGCCTTTCTCCCCATGTTGTTACAATATCAAAGCCATATCGTCTGCCTGACCGTCTAATTTCTTCTGTGTAAAATCCTACAGCATCTATGTGTTTAACTATTTCCCTGACTAGTGTTGTTTTTCCGCTTCTTGGTGAGCCTGTTATGGCTATTTTCACGGAGATACACCTCCAAATTTTATGAGGTATCTGAATAGGTCACTGTCAGGAGATATGACTATAATGGTGTTTTTCAGGTGTGTGCTGTAAAAGTCCATGGTTTGCAGGAATGTATAGAATACAGGGTCAAGTTTGGCAACTTCTGAGATGATTCTCTGTGCCTCTGCATCTCCTTCACCTTTTAATATTTCTGCCTTTTTGTATGCATCTGCCAGTATTTCTTTGGCTGTTCTGTCGGCTTCTGAGCGAATGCGTATGGCCTCACTTTGACCTTCGGCTCTGAGTTTGGCGGCTTCTCTCTGCCTTTCGGCTATCATAGACTGGTATATGGCCTTTTCGTTTTCGGCTGGTATGAAGACCCTCTTAAATCTTATGACCTCTACACTAACCCCATAACCTTTGGTGGTAAGGCGGGCGTTATCTATTATTTCTTTCTGTATGGCATCTCTTTTTTTATAAAGTATATCGTCGTACTTATTTTTGCCTACAACAACTCTAACAGCAGAATATATGGCATCGTCAAGTCTCTCTTGCACACCGGGTATGGTTTTTACCCTTTGATAAAAAGTTAATGGGTCTGTAATACGAAATAGGGCTATTGTGTCCATAACGATATTTTTCTTGTCTTGAGTAACCACTGTAACAGGCTCGGCATCGTATTCAAGTAGTTTTTTGGTGTATATATGCACTGTGTCCATGAAGGGAATACGAACATACAAACCAGGTGATTGTATGACCTTAATAACTTTACCAAATCTCAAAACTACAGCCTGTTGGTCTGTGCGAACAATAAAAAGTGCCGATGTACTAATAAGCAATATGGTGATGACAATAATGATGCCTATGGCTTTCCATATTTTCCCTTTCATTTGTCTTCACCACCTTGAGAGGAGATATTCTGCTCAAGAGACTGAATGAGATTATCAAGGTTGATAATTTTCACACCATCTCCTACAACGATGAATTTCACTCCATTTTCAGACATCTTTTTCAGGGCCTCGTAGAAGAGCTCTGTTTCAACAACTTTGGGGGCTTCTGAGTGTCTTTGTATAAGTAGTTTTAACCTACCGGCACGACCTTCAGCCTCTTTAATGCGCTGATATTTGTATGCTTCGGCTTCATTAATGGTTTTAGAAGCTGTACCTTTTACCTCAGCAAGTACTTTGTTGGCATAACTCTGGGCTTCCAGTATAGTCTTTTCTTTCTCCGCCCTTGCAGAGATAACATCGTTAAATGCCCCTTGAACTTCATCAGGTGGCATAACATCCTGTATCTGCACAGCTGTTATATTTAGTCCATATCCAAGGTTTCTCATAATTTCCTGTATACGTTGTTTGGTTTCTGTTTGCACAAGCTCTTTGCCTGTTGTCAGTATTTCATCAAATGAGTGAGATGCCACAACCTGCCTGAATACACTTTCAGCAGTGTCTCTGATAATTTTCTCCAATCTTGTTTTATCTGATGGTAGATTAATAACATATTGGGCCGGGTCTGATACTTTATATTGCATGGCCCAGTATACATGAACGATTTTGTTGTCTGATGTAAGCATTTTGCTTTCGTTGGGAACATCTTTATATTTGGCCGGTGGTCCTGGGTCTATGGTACGGTAGCCAAATTCATATCGTCTTATTTCCTCTACAGAGACGATTTGGACACTATCAATAAACGGTATTTTGAAGTGAATGCCGGCATCTTTGATGTCCATAAGCTTACCAAAACGAAAAACAACGGCTTGGGAGCCTGTTGGAACAATGTAAAAAGAGCTGTATAGGAGATATAAGATAAATAAGGCGATGATAATACCCCATATGGATATTTTACGGTTTTTTATACTTATATGCTCCCTTGTAGGAATTTTAAACTCTGATTGCATATACTTCACCTCCACCGCCATTGTATCATGAGTGTGTTGGTGTAGATGGTTTTTATTAAACTCTTTTCACATGCTGAGCTGTGGTGTATTGAGTGATGTATTGTGGTAAAGTCTATATATAGCGGAGGTGATGAAGTTGAGTGCTTTATACGATAAGAAATTTGTGCAGATATCAGGTGGGCTGCACGGTTTTGCTATAGAGATGCCGGTAGATGACTGGAAAAAGACATATGCTTTGTCTTCTCATAATGTTAGGGTTTTATCGGCACCAGGTGTTTTTAGGGCTGTTGTTATAGGTGAAACAGAGGAAGAGGTTGAAGATCTATTTCGTATGATTAGAGAGAAGGTTCACCATATAGACGATACGGTAGATGTTGAGAGATTCCTTTCTATTATTCGCAGGGTCATTTATAAATATCTGGAGGATAAAGTTGTTGGTGATATTGCCCCTTATGTTGTTTCGTCGGTTTCTACACTTGGGTTTGACGATGTTGAATCCAGTTTGGTGGTTATTCCTACTCCTGAGACCACATATGAAACAACGGTTTCAGGTATTAGTGGTGTACTCGTTATGAAGATATGGTTTGTACCCATTGGTAAGACAGAAGATATTTTGTATCTTATGGGGGCATTGCCGGCATTTAATCCGTCAATTATTATAGATAGTGTAGATATGCCGAGCACTATTAAGGTGCCGACTATTGTGGCATCTGGAGTGGCTTCTGATAGGTTGGGTAATACCTTTGTTGTGGCACCGTGGATTATTGTACCTACCCAAGAGGAGAAAAAAGGAAGAACTTTTATAGATAATATTTTTTCCATTACATCTATGGATTTCTTGCCTCAAGAACTTATAAAGCGTAATACGCTTGATGCGTTTAGGGGTAGATTGAAGACATCGCTATCTATTGTATTTAACCGACCTTCTGCCAGGCTACTGACGCTTATGGATATTACATCTCCCTTGCGTTCAAGGCTACTTCCAGAGGATATTGTGGCGATAATTCCCCGCATGGACCTCATTGGGTTTAAGCGAATCTTCAGGGTTATCAGGACATCTCCTGTGAAAGATATAGTGGCATATCCGGAGGTGAAAGTATGAATATTATTGTAGATAGAAAGTATTCCACTATCAATAGTGATCCTTCTCTAAGCTTCTTTGCCCTGTCGGTATCTGCCAAAGATGTGCATACAAGGGCACTTGCCGTTTACTTTAGTGCTATGATGGGATTTTTGTTAGATATAGATGTGCCACTGAAGGAAGATGGTTTATATGCGGTTTCTGAGGGTGTTTATCTCTTTGGTAAGCAGATGACAGGAGAGTATTTACTGTATATTGTAGGAGATTATGAAGGTGTAGACAAGGTAATGGTGGATGTATTTAACTTTTTGACGGGGAAAAATGGCAACTTAGAGGAGATGGGGAAAGTCTTTGACCGTATGTCTGCTTTGGTTCCACATATTCCTGCTTATCCTTCCCCTGTTACAGCTCTATATAGGTTTGTGTGGGAGAAGATGCTTCATATTGAACCGACTGACGATGTAGATGTTATGTACCTCAATAAAATCAGTCTTATTTTGAAACGCTCTGATACAGCACTGGCCTTTACCAGCCTTGAAAAATATGCAACCCATGTTAGTGATAGGCCTGTTCTGGTAGTAGGAGATCTGCCTGCGGAGTATGAGTATGTAGATAAACTTGTTAGTGGTATTAGTTATAAGGGAAGGCTCTATTTGCATCCTCTTAGGAGTTTAGATGATGTGTATTATGGATATGTCACCAAACTCTGGTATCAAGATAAGGGATATGGTGTCATATATGAAAGGATAAGAGACTATCTACTTCTATATGTATACGGAAGAAAGAGTATTCCTTCACTTCCTCGTATAGATGATATGGAACACTATAGATTACTGTGGCGAGAGATGTTTGTTGATCCAATAGAGCGAATAGAGATTCTTTCTGTTGCCGGACATGTTCTTACCGATGATGTAGATATTGCCGATATTGTAGATGGTATGTGGGATGATGTGATGACAACTGAGTTTCAAATAAGGGGGAGAGATTAGTGGAAGACACGACAAAAACACTCTTGCCTTTGCCGGTTAGAATAAAGCATATCTCTTGGGATGTGTGGGTGTTTTTTATGTTGTTTGTTTGGATTGGTGTTTTCCATATATTGTTTTCCCCCATGGTTGTTAAAAAACAGCTTTTGCTTGAATGGCTACCGGAAATGGCTAAAAAAGCTCCGGAGGCCATAAAGATGGGCAAAGATGTAGAAGCTGCAATTAGTATGGCATCTACACTAACTTTTACACTGTTGGATATATCTCTTAGGAGTATTGCATGGTGGATTTCTACATATGCTGTGCTTAGGTATGCGATTTCAGGTAAAGGTATTAAAGCGTTTCTCGTTCCTGTAGAGGATAAATACATGCTTGTTGCCGATAGACTGAAAACTTATAGAGTGATGATACTTTTTGCAACGGTACTTGCTGCTGGACTTTATGCAGTAAAAGATTATATAATATACACTTTGCTTGTATCCAAGGGTATAGATCCTACCTCTGCTGGTTGGTTGTTTATTAGTAATCTTGGGGGCATTATATCTATGATTGTTGTAACTATTGTCTGGGTGCTTCTTCCCGATAAATGGCTTGCCAAGATGTGGCTTGTTAGAGCTGCACTGAATAAAGAAAAAAATACGGTGCTGTCTATTGATATTGCTCCACGGAATTTTGTAGGATACTTTGTTGCTTTTGCTATGGTATCTGCTGTGGTTGTGCTTATCACATATCCCAGCGTTGCCTACTTTTTACCACTTGTTTTTCTCCCACTCTTGATAGAATGGTGGATGGGGGGCTTGGTTGTTTCTTTGTTTGTGAAAATGCTAACAGGGTTTGTAAAACCATCTATAAGTATAGAGAGCGAGGGTATATGGGTATAAAGGAATTATATGTTGTAATGCCAAAATGGGAACGATGTGCAGGTCGTGAATGGCTTTATCATCTTGTAGGTGAGTTTATGCGAAGACATTATCGGGTCACGGTTATTGCCCCTATGTCTATGTATCCACCTGATATATCTGTAGATGTGTTTTATATTCCCCGTGAGGTGCTGACTCCATATACATCAGCACCATTTAGTATGCCATCACATATAAGAGATCTCATTCTCTCTGGGAAAAAGGTAATTATTTCTTTGCCCTATAGTTCGTTGGTGCTATCTTTGTTGTCTGTTATGAAAGATATTAAAGGGCAATATTATGTTATATGGCATCATATGTGCAAACCCACATTCTTGGGGGTGGAGAGAAAGGCTCACGCAAAGGTTCTTGAATATGCCAAAAAGGTGTTTGTGCCATATCCTGGGATTCCCCTGCCAACCGCCAATGCTAATGTTGTCAGTGCCCCATTACCCCGAATAGATGTATCCTTTACGACATATTATCTCAGGGTGTTTTTACCAAACTTAAAACTATATGAGCCTTTTCCCTATAGAGCAATGCTTAAGGTTAAGGCTGGTGCTACTCCGGCTTCATTGCCGGGTGAGTGGAAAGAGATATGGAGAGAAGTGCTTGATAGCGAACTTCCCACACTGAGGGATACTTTTGTATGGTATAGCCATGAGATATGGGAAGGGTTTTAAAACTTCTTTTTTTACGGTTATACTTGTTATTGGTTTAGGATTTGTATTTTCTTTGATGTCTCATAGGCCTTCGTCTCAATCATATGTTTCTTTTCCACAGTATTCCCATAAGCAGGTGAAAATACTACAGCGATATCTTGACTGTAAACCCTACATAGGTTATGAAAATATGTATAAGGTGTGGCGGTATGAAGCTCATATGGCTTTTGAAATGAATATTGTTGTTGCTCCTGTATATAGAGCCAAAAACATTGCTACTTCTATTGCTCCTAGGGTTGGTTTGCCTCCAGACGATAAAGACCTTATAGCCTTTGCCAATATTATTGTTATGAGGGAAGATCTTATATCATGGTACGGCAAACATGTTGAGCAGAAAAGTGTTCGTTTATTTCAGAAAACACATGTGGGATATCTGAGATGGAATGAAGGTAATGGGTGTTTAGATTATTCATTTCTTCCTATATATGCTCTTCCATATCATCTTAGAAATATAGATATAGAAGCCACATGGGGAAAGGCGAGACAAATGGGACTAACTATTACAGGGTATGTTGATGGAATTTATATAGAAAAAGTTTTGTATGGGCACTAATTGTTAAGAGTATTAAAAACTTGGCTATTCCTATTTGTGAGAATCGTTTTATAATTTCAATGACACCCATAGGAATGGAGGCCGTTATGACACCAGATGATGCACTGATGAATGAAATTATGGCTGAAATGGGATTTGACCCATACAAAGGGAAGTTTGGTAAAGGCTGGTTTCGGTATATAAAGGCTATAAAGGGAGGTCTTCTTGGAGAAGTTGGTTCCTATTACCTTCATGACTATATTCTCATAGAGTATCCCTCCAAAGAAGACATTATTTCTATGCTAACCCCCGTAGATGGGGTTATGACGCAGAGAATTGCCCTTGTAGCAGACCATTGGGACGAGAAACATGTTTCTAAGAGTTTCTGGTTTGGTTTAAAGGGTTTTGCCGAGGTGGCTTATATCTCACCTCATGCAGAAGGGAAATATGCTCCTAAAAAGTTTCGCGACCTAAGTTATGTCTGGTATGTTGCCAAAACCGCCTATGCCAAGCATAGACGGTTAGACAATATATAAATAGGAGGTGAGACTTATGCTTTTAACAGTGCTATTTATTATTGCAGCGGTTTGGTTTATTTTTGGTTATTATTGGTATGGTGGTTATCTTGCCAATGTGTTTGAGCTTGATGACAACAATGAAACACCGGCTCATTCAAAGTTTGATGGTGTAGACTATGTTCCCGCACATCCTATGGTTCTTCTTGGTCACCACTTTGCATCCATCGCTGGTGCTGGTCCTATTGTTGGTCCTATAGCTGCTGCTTCTACATGGGGATGGCTCCCTGCATTTTTATGGGTAACCATAGGTTCTGTATTCTTTGGTGGTGTTCATGATATGGGAGCCGTTGTGGCCTCTATGCGCCATGGTGGTTTGTCCATGGGTGAGGTTATTAAGGAGTGGGTAGGTCCACGTGCTAAGAAGCTATTCCTTATCTTTACATGGCTTGCCCTTGTTCTTGTTATTGCTGTGTTCCTTGAGCTTGCTGCCAAAACCCTCGCTGACAATGCCGCAGTTGCCTTTGCAGCTTCTATGTACATTTTGCTTGCTCTTATTTTCGGTTATATGGTTTATAAATGGAATGTTTCTCTTGGTGTTTCTACATTAATTATGGTGCCTTTGGTATTCTTGGCAGTTATTGTTGGAGTTTATGTGCCTGGTGTTGCCAATCTCTTTAAATTTAGCGTAACAACATGGAAATGGATTCTCTTGGTGTATATTTTCTTGGCTTCTATTTTGCCTGTTTGGGTTTTACTGCAGCCAAGAGATTATTTGTCCTCATGGCTTCTCTATGCTTCTGTATTGATAGGCGGTGTGGGTATGTTATTTGGTCCTAAATTTATGGCAGGTGTGACCAATACTCTTCCTGCGTACAAGGGATTTGCCCCGGCAGATGGTAAATACTTGTGGCCGTTTCTGTTTATTACTATTGCCTGTGGTGCTATATCTGGTTTCCACTCCCTTGTCGGTTCTGGTACCACATCTAAGCAGATTGACAAAGAGAGCCATGCCCGCATGATAGGTTATGGTGGTATGCTTCTTGAGGGTATTGTTGCCACAATTGCTATTGGTACCGTTATTATGACCGGTGGTAAGGCAGGCAATCCATTGGCCATATTTGGTGCCGGTATTGGTAAATTTGCAACAATCTTCGGTATACCCCAAAGTGTGGGTACAGCTATTGGTCTCTTGGCCTTGAACTCATTTATTTTGACATCTCTTGATACAGCAACACGTCTTGCAAGATATCAGTTCCAGGAATTCTTTAACGGCAAGGTAGACAGATATACTGCTTCTATTATTGGTATTTTATTCGCTATGATTCTTGTATTCTCTAAAGCAACTGATGCTGCAGGCAATCCAATTCCTATGTGGAAGGTTATTTGGCCTGTATTTGGTTCTGCTAACCAGCTTGTTGCCGGTCTTGCCTTGCTTGGTCTTGGCGTGTGGGTTATTCGTGGTCTCAAGAAAAAGGCAGGATTTGCCATGTATCCTATGTACTTTATGATGATTACAACCATTACAGCACTTGGTTTTCTTGTTGTTGATAAATGGCAGACTTCTAAGGTTTTATCAATTACAGCAGCACTGCTTATAATCTTAGCATTGTGGCTTGCATACGAGGCGTATTTAGCGTTGCATGCTAAAAAAGCTGAATAAAATGTGAGTTAATTAGGGGGAGCTCAGCTCCCCCTTTGTTTGTTGGGGGGATAATAATGTTTGGGAAGAAGAAAGACAAGAAGAACAAAATCACAGTGAAGCTATATATGGAAAAGGCTCAGGTATATTCGGGATGTTTTGATATTGATTATGGTGAAACAGAGGACTTTAATACCTTTCATTTAAAAACAGAGACAGAGACCGTAAAAGAATATATGCCCAGACTCAGGGAGGAATTTGGTACAGAACACATAGATTATCAGAGCCTTGACCCACGCAATATTCTTTTTCTTCCCGATGTGTTTAAGTATAAGATAAAAGGCAAAGAGCCTTTATGGATTATTCAGCGTTCTAATGGTGAGGTATATAAGGTTTTTAGGGGAATGCCACCTTATGAAGAGTTAAGAGATACAATAAAGCGATTACTCATTGAGGAAGGTTTCTTTGTTGAGGATGGAGAGAAAGAGGACAAATAGAATATCTATTTTGTTGCTCTGCAGGCAATAATTTTTCATCTGACAACCTCTTTTTCAAGGCAAGTTTTTAGGAAGAAAAAATGCTTTGAGCTTTTTTCGCTTAGATTCTCCACACAGGAATGATTTTCATGTATTGATTGGTATGAAAGGGCATGCTGGTTATCTGCTCACCAGCATGCCCACAATGTTAGATGCACTAACATTGGCCTGAGATAAAAAGGCCAGTGCAGTATTTTGAAGTATATCATCCCGAGTTCTCATCATATATTCTTTAGCCATATCGGCATCTCTAATGCGGCTGAGTGAAGCTGATACATTGACTTTAGATATCATAATAGCTTCTTCTTTTGTCTGCAGTCGTGATATCATACTTCCTACATGGGTTATCCACTCAGAAGTTGCTGTGATCAAGGCATCAACCTTTTGTATGAGTTCGTTAACCGAAGCGTTGATGTTGTGTGTATCGTGAGCTCCATCTATACCAACCTTTTCTGCTATTCCCAGAGACTCGTATACCTCTTTAACATTAATTTCGGCAGAGGCATTGGTGTACCCTATACGAGAATCGTAAACCCTCTGGGTAATGGCGACAGATGGGTTTTCTACTTTACCCAATCTCACCGTTAGAATGTTTGCATTGTCTTTCCAGTTGCTCCATAGATTATCATCTTTGATATTTGCTGTGTCAAAGAGATATTTTCGTGTGAATGCTATATCATCACCTGGGCCGCTACCTGTATGGAAATGGAATGTTCTGCTGGCCGACGAT
>Ga0256838_1001608_pt1 | contig 10396 bp, 6 predicted proteins | sample 4571419metaG_FD_185978 | JGI IMG/M metagenome (GOLD analysis project Ga0256838, IMG submission 185978) | Hydrothermal vent microbial communities from Guaymas Basin, Mexico - 4571-419 | ecosystem: Environmental > Aquatic > Marine > Hydrothermal vents | place: Mexico: Guaymas Basin | collected... | reverse complement strand
TTTTATAATCATCTTCTTCAAAACCAAGCTCTCTCAAATCAAGTTTCAAATTATCTTTTGCGAGAACACGTATGACTATGACCTCGCCCCATACCGCCGGCAATATTGATACACGAAAATCAACTTTTTTACCCCTCATTTTTATAGAAAAAGCTCCATCTTGAGGAATCATTCGCTCTGCAATATTCAGGTTAGACATAATTTTGATACGAGAAATTATAGCATCTTGAGCCTTTTTACTAACCTTGGCTTGCTCAAATAAAATCCCATCTATTCTGTAGCGTACACGCACGTACTTTTCTTCAGGCTCAATATGAATATCACTTGCCTTTTTTTTCAAAGCATCTAGGATAATTTTATTAACGAGCATCACTATTGGCTTTTGATTAGCACTTTGCTTCAATATATCTATAGCAGCACGCTCTCCACCTTCTTCTCCACCTTCACCTTCTCCTGCTTCCATCTCAACCTCTTGTAAAACCTCTTCAACTTTTACTTTATCTAAGGCTCCTCCCTCTTCATCCCCACCACCATACAACTGTTTTCTTATAGCTTCACGGGTTGAAACCAAAAATTTGACAGTATAGCCAGTCAAGGCCTCTATCAATTCAAACATCTCAGCATTTGTCGGATCCCATACTACAATTGTCAAAACACCCTCTTGGTAATCAACTGGTACAAACTCAAAGTTCTTAAACAACTGCTGAGGCAAGTTTTCTTTTAACGAAGTGTCGTATGTTAAATCTTTAAAGTCGGTGTACATAACACCGTATTGTCTTGCTAAAGCTCTAGCTATATCTTCTTCTTTCGCATAACCAAGCTCAATCAATATTTCTCCTATTCTCTTAGTAGGATTTTCTTCTTGAACCGTCAATGCTTCATCCAATTGTTCCTTAGTAACAACTCCCATTTCAATAAGTATTTCTCCTATCCTTCTCCACTTTCTAACAAAAGCACCTTCCATTAAATACCGCCCCCTACATACTTACATTAATCAATATCTTAAAGTAATTCTGTATCTCTGTAAAAATCCAAAATTTTATCTGCCACCTCAAATAGCTCTTTTACATTACCGTATCTCTGATAATAACATCGCTCTTGCTGAGCATAACGTTCATATCTATTAAACCACCTCTCCTGCTTTTTAGCAAAACGCCATGCTTTTTTAGAATAATTAAAAGCAGCCTTTTCCTCATCTATCTTTCCCAATAAAATATCGTAAGTATCATCGAAAGATATAACATCATAACAAGCAGGCGCATCTACTCCGTAATTTTCAACTACAAACTTCACCTCTTCTAAGGCTCCTTCTTCCAACATCTTTAAATAACGAGTTTTATATCTCTCTTTCAATCTTTCATCAAAATCTATCCTCTTATGAAAAAAGACAGGAAAAAACAAACTCATAAATCTTTTTTTTCTCACCTTTGAACCCACCAAAACATAATTCTCTATCCATCGGCTCAATCTTTTTTTATCATTGAAGTGAATCTGATATTCATATACTTTCTTTAAATAGCGCCATATTTTAAAACGTAACTCATCATCTTCTAGAGCAACACTAATCAAATTTCTAAGTTCACCATCAGCCGGTATATTATCAACACCATAGAAGAAAACTTCAAAATAAAAGCCAGTCCCTCCACACAAAATTGGAAAAATGCCCTTGTTAAACATCGAATATAAGCAGTAATTCATAAGCTTTGCAAAAAAAACAGCACTTATTCTTTTGTCAGGAGGTAAAAATTCCACAAGGTGATGCTTCCTTTCAGGAATGGCGCACAAAGCTTTGAGGTATTTATAAACTCCCTTGGAATCAACGTTGATAATTTCAGCTTCAATTCCTTTACTTTCAAGGTAGGAAGCCAATTCTAAAGCATCATCAGTTTTCCCCGTACAAATCAACGGCACTCCTCTCTTTAAAAAAATATTCTCTCTTCTCACTTTTGCAACACCTTCTCAAGGTACATTATCAACTTCACAGCTGTCCCTTTTTCAACCCTGCTAACTAAATTTCTCATCTTACAAAACAACTGGGAAGCCTTATCATCATAACCTGCAAGCTTTAGAGCCAACACTTTGTAAAAACTTCCTATAAAACTTTTATCCCCCCTCAGCAACTGAAGCGCTTTCTCCGGATTTTTAATAAGTTCGGCAGAAATTTTTTCGTAACCTTTTATAATTGGAACTTTAAAGCCAATTACCCTTTCATCAGAATCATACAGTTTCTCACTAGACAACAACTTATCAAAATCTACTCCAACAACTGTCAGCACTTTAGAATAAAATCCCGTCGCATGAAGCCACTTGCTAAATTCTCTATCCTCCAGAATTTCCTTACGATTATTCATAAGTAATTCTGCTAACTTTAATTGATTTTCCAAAAGCCTTTCTTTCACCTCTTCAAAAAATTTGGCAAACCACTCCTCCTCATGAAAAACCAATACCAAATCTTCAAAATATTGCTCTCCCAAAATAGAACTTTTCTCTAATACTCCCTTTATTATTCTCATATATTCTACCTTATTTACCCCTACCTCTATCGCTTCTAAAAGCCCCTCTAGAAGTGCGCTTAAAATCTCAAAGTCTCCTGACTTAGCAACCTCATCGTACAACTCAACTTCTCCTAGAAAAGCCATTATTTTCAACGCTTCTACCTTCCACGCCCGCGACTCCATTCCCCACGATTTCTTCAATAAATCTAAAAACTCCACAAACGGATGATTTTTTAAAGCCCTGAGAGCCTCAAGTCTAACCTCATCAAACTCATCTCGCAAAGCATGAGAGAGCAACTCTTTTATCTCAAGCGAATTCAAATGCCTTATAACTCTAACAACTAATATGTTAAGATGTAAATTTCGCTCATTCAGAGCCTCAGACAACTTGTCTACTATCCTCTCGGACCAGTATGCAAGTAATCTTTCAGCCCAATACATTATATTCTCATCAGGATCAGACTTAACTACAAAAAAAAGTTTTTCGGCCGTAAAATAAGGATCTGCCATTTTCAAAGCTTCATATGCTCGTCGACGCATTATCCAACTTTCGCTCTTGAAAAGTCCTATCAAAGAAAGTATGGCCTCCTTACTTGAAGATAAAACTTCCATGACCATTGAAGTAACTATGCCATTTTTAGAAGACAAAGCTTCTATCAAAGTACCTGTAATTTCAGAAGTAACTTGCTTAATGATTTTTTTCAAAAGTGCTCTTTTAGCCCAATCACAATGATTATACGTATCCAAAATGAGCTCCGGTTGACTTCTTGCCAAACTTACAATTGCCTCATACACTCTTTCCCAAAACTTCAAAGGTAATTTTTTTAATACTTCCAAAAGTTTAGAAGCCACTTCTAAGTCCTGGGCGAAATTCGCAAGAGCCCTAAAAAATTCAACTGTTATCTTTTCATCAAAACGTTTTAGCAAAATACCTTTAACAGGTTCATACCTCCTATGAGCAAGCTCCACCATCAACAAATCTTGACCTTCTAAGCTCAACTTTTCCATGTAGGAAACTAAAATTTCTGGAAAATTTTTAGCACTTTCAGAAAACAACTTTCTCAACACATCAATATTTCCCTTTTGTTCTGATAACTCAACTATTTTCTCAAACCACCTATCGTAAAAAATCCCATCATTAACAAAGGCACAAAAAAGAGCGAGTTTACCCTCAATTCCAATTTTTTCAAACAACTTTTCAAGCAAAGTATCATACACTGGATCTTTCAATGCATCTTTTAAATAGAAAGCTACTGAATATCTAACATCTCTGTTCGCATCATCTAATAAAAACGAAAACTTAGCAACAATTTCCTGCGGCAATAACTCTCTAAAAACAAAACCAAAGTAGCGTGCAGTTAACTCTTTATCAAACTCATCAAGTTTCCACTTTTCATTCATAAATAAAGCCCACTTCAAAAATACAGAACGATCTCCTATCCGTCCAAGCTCCCCCTCATCTTTTAGAAAACGCTCCAATTCATTCAACATATCATCATCCAAATTTCTAAAAGCCTTCCAAATAGCAACAGAGGACCACCACGCTTTTTCTCCATCTCTTCTAACCATTTCTAAAAGTGATTTGAACACTTGAGTATCTTCTTTAACAGCTGAAGCTAAAACATTGGCTGCTTTATCTCTCACATTCCAAAAACGGCTGTCCAAAAATTTCATAACTACATCCCATTGGCCCATTCTCCCTGCAAGTTCCACAAAATTAGCTAAGGCCGTGGAGGAAACAGATGTATCTTTACTAAACCTCTCAGCATAGACTTTGAATATTTTCTTATTTGCGTGATTTGCAATAATATCTATGACAACTTCAACAATCTCTTTCTCGGAATCCAGCAACTCGTAAAGAGAAGCTGTATCTATTTGAATTTTGAACATTCTTAAAACTTTAGCTGCTTGAAGACGCACATAAAAAGAAGGATCACCCTTTAACACATCTATTAGATGCTGGGCTGCTACTTTATCAACGCGATAATTGGAAAGAGCCATAACTCCACGAATTCTTTCTGATTCATCGGCACTTTTGAGGAGGCTTATAGCATACGCAATATCCATCAGCTTCCCTCCAGTTAAATAAAGCTATACTCATGATTTATTTCAATATCTCATTAATTTCTCGATCAAGTTCAACCGACTTAGAGGAGTCAATCTTAGATGCTTTAAAATCAGAAGTATTAGAAGAACCCTCAGACTTGCTCACATTGTAATTCAACAACAGCTTTTCAATTTTTTTCTTTAACTCCAACACCTTATCTCTACCAAACCATGAAAAATTTAGGCTTTTATTCAGCAAATTCAAACCCCCTTTAAAATCTCCCTTTTTAACCTTCACTATGGCAGCACAATAATAGTAAGCTGCATCCTTTCCGTTCAAAAAAGCATCTGCCTCCACTAGAGACTCAGCCTCCGAAATCCTACCAAGCTCCAGTAATCCACTTATTAAATTCACAAACGCCTTCCGGGAAGAAAATTTACGATAGGCATTTTTATAAATATCTATAGCTTTATCTCTTTGTCCCTTTCTCCACAAAACAGATGCCTTGGCTAAAGCAACCTCTTCATCACTTCCTTCTAAAAACTTCACAACTTTTTCAACAACCTCCGTATTACCCATAGAGCGGGCTAAAATCAGCAGTCGTTTTTTATCTTCTAAATTAAGCCGCGGTAAGTAAGCAAACACAATATCATTTCTGTGCTGAGTCAAAGCATAGTTAACCAATAACCAATATGCTCTTTTCAATTTAGTTGCGGGAATTTCTTTTAAAAATTCAATTGCTTTACTCAAATCTCCACTTACAATAATTCTCTTGAACTCCTCAAACTTATTCTTTGGACGCATATAATTAGCAGCCCACTTTTCCCCAGCTGACAAAGCTTCTTTTAAAAATTTAGAAGCCAGTTCTGGATCAGCAAGCTCATCTCTAACATACAAATAGAATTCTTCTGTTGAAAAATAAACATCTCCTATATAAAAAGCCCAAGCTTTGAAATTAACACAACCAAATCCAAGCAGAAGCACGAATAATAAAGTAAATCTTTTCATATTTTATAACTATTCAGCTCCTTCAAGCCCATTTTCTTCAGAAGAATTTTCCTCATCTGCAGCTTTCACAGTCCCGCTCTTACAATTGAGCACTTCTCCACCTTCAGTATCACTATCTTCCCCACTCTCTTCTCCAACTCCCAAATTTTTCATAACATTGGCATATTTATTGTAAGTCCCAGATTCTATCTCTATTGGGGTCCCAGATGGAACTGCAGGAACACCATCTCTGGCCATTATCACATTCGCATGGGGAGCCTTAATATTTATTGCATATTTAAAAACATCCAACTGATGGTTGGGAGGAAGATGGATAACCAACGTCTTTTCATCATCTGCATCAATGAAAAACTCTGTTTGGGAATCTACAGGAATGTATTGCGCTATATCCAAAGGCTGCCCATATTTTGTTACTAGCTTAAAATCTTGCAGTATATCATCAGCAGTAACATTATCTTTAGAAAAGCCCACTTTTTTAGAAAAAACAAGTACTAGCAGATCATCTGATCTATCATTGTAAGTACCACCATCATCTAAATATGCCTGCATCAAAACCAAATCTTTTATCCAGTACTCACCTATATCATCCCCATCACCAAATTTACCGTTAGGACCAGCTGATACAACCTTGCAAGCATCTACTAGAAGCTCGTAAGCTCTCCCCCATGGATCGTATGGAATTTCCGAAAGTATTCCCGCCTTTATTAAATCCTGCCAACTTTCTGGATCCTCTCCTTGAGTTTGAACAAAAGTCAAAACTTTTTTTGCAATAGACTTCAATTCACTATTGCATCTGTCAATTTGAGCTGTTATTTTTAAACCTGAATAAATTCTTAAAGAAACAAATAGCAAAATTCCAATTACAAAAGCAAAACTTGCTGGAACTAAGAATTTTTTCAACTTCTCCCAAAAAACCTTTTTTACCTTATCAGCCATATATGGCCCTCCTGTTAAAAGTAATTTTAAACAGTCAGATTTTTACTCATTTTCTTCCCCATCATAATGTTAGTCTATCACAAAAAAGTTGCCAATAGCTTGATCATCAATTAAATAGTGCTTCTTCTGAATTAGCTTTTAAATCACTTACTTTCAAAAAACGTCCCTCTCCTCTCATGGCAAGCCAATTTAAGCCGCAACTTGCTTTATAACAGTAAAGACAATTACCAGAACAATAAACTAACGGCCTAAAAACATCTCTTTCTTTTTTAAAAACTCCCCATTTCACACCATCACAGTGGAGTGGCGCCGAATTAGAAAGCTTGGCAAAATAAAGATTTGCATCTATTCCTTCAACTTTTTCCATACAAAATCCAATTTCTATCCCTGCCTCTCGCAAACTTCTCGTCTTTTCCCACAACTCAAGTAATAGTTTATTTCTCATATTCTCATACAGCTGATAACGTCCTCTAAAAAACTCGCTATAATAATCAACTTTATTTCCTATCAGTCCTCTCAGAAAACTTCTACCTCCAGAGGGTAAATCCAAAATGCTAAAAGTCACGTGAGCTACATCAGCCTCATGTGCAAACGCGATCAAGTCATCCACTTCATTCCACGTGTAAGGCCAAATTATCGGATCAATTCTTAAAGTTACTGGTTTAACTCGGGAAACCTCTTTGATTTGTTCAAGGTAAGAAGTCAACTCCATTGCATTTGGAGAGAGAAGTCGCCATTTTCTATTATCAAGTGTATTCAAGCTGAACTGAAAGTGATCCACATAAGATAGTAAAAAGCTATCAACTTCACAACGTGTAGTAATAGAAACTGGTAAACCCCAGCGCTTTGCTACTTCAACAATTTGGCGTGTCAAACCAAACTCTTTTTCTGCTGGCTGCAATGGATCCGCAACAGGAGATAGATAAATAGTAAAAGCATAGTTAACTTTTTTTAAAAACAAGTCAAAATCCCTTGGTAAGTTTATATAACAAAATACAAGTCTGTTATTTTTTGCCTCCTTGAATAGTTTAAAAGGATAATTCGCGGCATAACAAAGGGGACAAGCCACCTCACAGCCTACGTAAGGGTTCAGCAGTAACCTGTCCCCTGAACAAAACCTTTCGCGTCCCGTCCAAAAATTGGGAGTTTTATGAGTTGTCTTTACCACATACCTCCAAACGCCCATCTCTTCAATTACTCATCATCATCATCATCATCGTCGTCATCATAGTCAAAATCCATATCATCTTCATCCGTGGCATCTTCTTCCTCTTCTTCCTCCTCATCATCTTCTTTCTCATCCTCATCATCTTCATCATAACTAAAATCCATATCCTCTCTATCAGTAGCATCTTCCTTATCTTCTTCTCCCTCTTTGGCATCTCCTTCTTTCTTCTCTTCTCCCTCTTCTTTCTTATCCTTCTCCTCTCCTTCTTTTTCTTCTCCCAACTTGTCCTCATTATACTCATCCTTTATTGAACTTGACCTCCCACTTCTAACCCTTCCAGAACCCGCAACTCCTGTTGAAATTGGAGCACGCGAAGAAGCCATCATAGCAAGTACTACTGCTACAACAACCAAACCAATAATTGCAAGAGTTAAAGGGTTTAATTTGTTTAAGAGATTTACCGCTTGCTCTGCCGTAGAAGCTGCATAAACAATACTCATCGAAAATCCCTCCTTGAAAAAACAGTTTGCAAGATGCATCATCTACCTATGGATATTTTACCACTTAACGACTAACATTAACCACCCCTTTTACTCCCCTTATCTTCTTTAAAACGTTCTCCAATTCTTGCCTAGATTTAACTTCAAAACGTAATTTTATAAAGGCTCGTGTCCCCTCAGTCCATGCCTCCACATGTTTTAAATTTATTGACATATCACGCAATGCTGCAGCTACATCCATCAAAAGCCCTTCTCTGTCTACAGCTTCAACCAAAACATAAACTTCAAATTTTCCTTTCCAGTCAGTCCACTCAACATCAACCAATCGTTCCGGCAAAACGCCATTAACATTAGCACAATTTTTTCTGTGAATTGATATAAATCCTTTCCTGGTGACAACTCCTACAACATCATCTCCTGGTATTGGACAACAACACTTTGAAATCTTATAAGCAATACCACTCTTTCCAGAGATCTTAACAACAGATCCCATACTTTTTCGCAAAGTTTGACCTTCCCTTTTGACCTTCAAAGCAGCAAGCTCCAACCAAGCTGGCACTATAAATTCTAGAACTCTTTTAGGTTTGATCTCATCCCTCCCCACAGCTAGCAGCAATTCCTCAATACTCTCCTTGTTCAATTCAACAGCTGCTTTTTCAAGAAGCGGACTTTGCCTCAACTTTTCTGGTGATTCAGCCTCAGGTATCGAAAGATCAATATTTTTTTCCTTTAAAGTTTCCTCTGGAAATGTTTGTAGTTTCATTTTGAATTGTCTTATAACCTCAAATAGTTTTCTCAAGCCGTCTTCAAGATACAACTCCCTCTCTTTTGTCCTTATATAAGCACGAATTTTACTCTTTGCTCTAGAAGTAGCAACCCAATTCAGCCACTCGCGAGTCGGCTCAACCTCTTTCGAAGTGATTATCTCTATAATGTCACCAGTTTTTAATCGATAGTCCAATGGCACTGCAATTCCATTTACACGGGCAACCTTAGCATGATTCCCAACTTCAGTATGTATGTAGTAAGCAAAATCAAGAGCCGTCGCCCCCTCAGGAAGACTTACCACATCTCCTGCCGGAGTAAATACGAATACCTCTTCCTGAAACAAATCAACCTTTATCCATTCAATATACTCAAGAGGATTCTCAACTTTGACATCCTTGTGCCACTCAATAAGTTGTCTTATCCACCGAATCTTCTCCGCTACATCATCACTTCCACCCTCTTTGTAACGCCAATGAGCTGCAATTCCCTCTTCCGCAATGTAGTGCATCCTCTCAGTTCTAATTTGAACTTCGAACGGAATTCCCCCCTTCAACATCAGAGTTGTGTGCAGTGACTGATAACCGTTACTCTTTGGCATAGCAATATAATCCTTAAAGCGCCCCTGCACCGGAACAAATAACGTATGCACAATTCCTAACGCTGCATAACACTCCTCAACCGTCTTGACTATAATCCTCACTCCAAACAAATCATAAATCTCAGAAGCATCCTTTCTCTTAAGATGCATCTTTCTCCAAACGCTGTAAGCATGTTTAACGCGAAAGGAAGTTCGAGCATTTATCCCATTACCCTTTAAAGCACGTTCTATCTTCTCCACTGCTTGATGTAAAGTCTCCTTCCTTTTCTCATATAATTCATCAATCAATGCTTTTATGCGCTTAAACTCCGCTGGATACAAAATTTCAAAACAAAGATCTTCCATTTCACGCTGTATCTTGTACATTCCAAGTGCATGAGCAAGAGGGGCAAAAATTTCAAGTGTTTGGGCAGCTATCCTCTTCTCTTTTTCTTCTCCTACACCTTTTAAAGTGCGCACGTTGTGGAGGCGATCTGCTAACTTAACTATAACCACCCTTATATCCTTTGACATCGCAAGTAACATTTTTCTTATACTCTCCGCATCCCGCACTTTTTTCTCCGGAACCGCTATCTTTGAAAGCTTGGTCACACCTTCTACAATCACTGCAACAGGAAGCCCAAATTTTTCTTTCAAAAGATCAAACGTAACCTCTTCACAATCCTCAATAGTATCGTGAAGAAGTCCAGCTGCAATGGTTACGGCATCCATTTTTAAATCTGTCAAGATTTTCGCCACTTCAAAAGGATGTGAAAAGTATGGCTCGCCACTCTGACGCCTCTGCCCTGCATGAGCTTTAATTGCAAACTCATAAGCCTCTTCTATTAAATTCTGACCTGCCTTAGAATAAACATTGTACGAATCCAAAATTTCAGA
>Ga0256838_1001607_pt1 | contig 10412 bp, 9 predicted proteins | sample 4571419metaG_FD_185978 | JGI IMG/M metagenome (GOLD analysis project Ga0256838, IMG submission 185978) | Hydrothermal vent microbial communities from Guaymas Basin, Mexico - 4571-419 | ecosystem: Environmental > Aquatic > Marine > Hydrothermal vents | place: Mexico: Guaymas Basin | collected... | reverse complement strand
TAGCTCCCGGTGCGAGAGTGATTGGAGACTACGCGATAGTGTCCTACACGCCAGGCGGGTACAAGGGTAGAGTCACGATAAGCGAGCATGTGAGGAATGCCGAGAAGCGTGCAGAGTTGATGAGCCTAGCATCAGACTATGTGTCGAAAGGCTATACTGTGCATTGGCGTAGTAGTAGTCGCTTCGCAGACCATGCAACCCTTTCAGCCGAGCTTAAGCAGCTGGTCAAGAAACTACAGGAGGTGCTCAGTAAGGCAGAGAAGGGCGGAGAGGGAATCTATAGTGAGGGCGAGACAGTGGCTATAGTGCGTCTAAGCAGACCGGACAAAGAACGGCTCGACGAACTCCGAGAAAAGACGACGCCAACTGCCCCATGGCACCATAGTGTTAAGAGTGTGGCGCCGGAACTTAGTGCTGTGATAGATTATGCAGAGAAGCTGGTAGCCAGGAACGTTCCGAAAAATGTACTACTCGCTGGGCTCCTGGAGTACCTTATAGACCAGATAAACCAGAATAAGGTTATCGAGATAGTACACGTTAAGACAGATGGGAAAGAGCTTCGTCTAGGCCCTGCTCATGTGAAGAATGCCTACCTGGAGGACAACAGAATAACTCTGATAGTTGAACGTCGGGTACGGGGCAGAGGTGTCTACGATGGCCTTGGAGTCGAGAAGGAGCCGGGTGACGTTATTGTCACAGAGATAGACACCGATAGTTGGCTTACTGTGCACAAGTACTACTCGCGTGACGGCGTATACAAGGGATCCTACATTAACATAAATACACCTCCCGAGATGGCGCCTGGCAAAATAATCTACCTAGACCTCGAGGCCGACATAGTCAAGCTGCCTACCGGTGAGCTGCGTGTAATAGACCTAGACGAGCTGTTAGAGGCACATCGAAAAGGCATAGTCACAGACAAGCTCGTCAAGAAAGTGAAAGAGATAATTAAAACCTATACGGGCTAGGAATCAGCCTAACCTTGATAAACCGCCTCCGCGCGGTGCTATACCACCCACGGCGCGGGGGTCTCGGGCAGCTCAAACCCCGGGGTGCGGGGGTGCCCGAGCCAGGTCAAAGGGGGCGGGCTTAGGACCCGCTGGCGTAGGCCTGCGTGGGTTCAAATCCCACCCCCCGCACCACCCTGCTCCTCACAAGTAAGCAACCAGCAGTACCGCTACCAGCTGCTGCGTTCCTTCCCTCGTCTCTACAGCTGCTGTGTTATATGGTTCCTGGCCGTGTACCGCCTAACCGTACTGCCTATGCCTATGGAGTCACCTGCGCTTACGGTAGAGGTAAACAGTGAACGCCAGGGCGGCTATGTAGAGCAACGTTGTGCCTAGCTCTAGCAATTGTATAGGGTACGGGTTATCGCTGAAGTGACGCTGCTGGATGGCGAGCAACCCGTGCATTGCGAAGACATAGGCTAGCGATACTGCTAGTACCCCAAGGGCGGGGCTCTTTAAGAGCTTGTGTATGGTGCTGTGCAAGTTCCCCCTATCTCTCCCAGCTGTAGAGTCCCCGAAGAAACAAGCTTGAGTGGCACGGCACCCCTATATCGTCTAGTGTGTTAAAGACCCCCTCTGGTTCGGGCTTTTTTCGTAGCAAAAGGGGGCGGTGACGACGTTCGCTAGGGCGGATGGTGTGTGACGAGTTTACGGCGGAGGCTGAGCCCTGCCGAGCACATCTCTTTAGCCTAGGCTTCCTCTTCTCTTGCCTGCCTCCGCTATGGCCTCCTCTGCTTCACGGCGTAGGCCGCGTCCTATAGCTTCCCGTGCCTGGCGTAGTATCTCGACGTACTCCTCGTCGGTGCCAGGGTCCTGCCTTGTGTAACTTTTTGCGTACTCTATGTCTTCCTTGAGGAGCTTGAGCAGTTTCTCGTCGCTAACGTAGCCTTTTAGGATATCAAGCTTAGTGTATCTTAGGTCAAATGTTATATCGAAGGGAAGCAGGGGGAGGAGCTTCGCTATTTCCTCGGCGGCGTCGTCGCCGAGGCTCTTTGCTACTGCTTTAAGGCCTCTACCGAGCCCTATGAGGGCTGGTGGTATACCCATTGTGTAGAGGCTTGCGGAGAACTTTATCGCTCGTGGCAGCCTAGCGTTCCGCAGCTTGAGGCTTGCCAGCAGCTCCTTGTCGCCTGTAAACGCTAGGCTGCTCTCGAGGCTTCGGGAGTAGCGGTTGTGGCTCACACGTGCCCGCCTGCTGGGCACAAACATGGCCACGAAGTTCACGGCATCTATGAGCCTAGCTATTGCGGTCAGGTATTCACGTGTCAGTAGCTTGGCAGCGGCTATAATCAGCTTCTCTTCCTCAGGGTCCAGGCGGCGAGGCTCGGCGTGAAGGCCCTCCTTGAGACTTGCAACTACGTATTTGACGTCTTCAGGTGGATGGTCGTAGCGGAGCCCGGACTGGATAGTAACGGTGCGGTAACCCCGGTACTGTGCACGGAATGCGCCAACGGCATCGGGCGAGAGGTGGCCACGGAAGGGGAGGGCTCCAACGCCAAGTATCGGATACACGCGGGTGTTGTTCGCCTCCTCCCAGATGTGCAGCCTAGAGAGGGCATAGACGAGCGCTAGGGAAGAAGTTAGGTGGCCATATGCGAGGGCAGTATCAGACTTGCCCAAAAGGACGCGGTAGCTTGTATAATGTATACCTAGATGGTTTAGGAGCGCATTCTTCATGCCCTCAAGTATCTTGTCAACGTGTAGTAGTGACTCGAAGTCCTCGACAAGCGGTATGACCTCTATCTGGCCACTCTTCAGCCCCAACTCTTCCTCAGCAAGACGCTGCATCTTGATGATACGGCGCTGTATAACATATATTTCATAGCCAGTACTGCTCATTGGGTTTATTATGTACCGTACAGCTTCGTGCCCAGTCTTCTCAATAGCCTTCTTGTTCGCGACAAGTATCCCCCAGAGAACCATGACTTGTCTCTCGGGCTCCTCGAGCCTCTCCGAGGGTATGCGCGGCGTCACAAGGAAGTCCTCGCCAGGCACGAGGCCATGGCGTAGGAGCTCCTCAACAACCCACTGGACTTGATGATAAGGCGTAAGCTTACCCTCATAGTCTATCATCTTCTCGTCCAGGCCGAGCCCCCCACGCTGTGGAGGCAATAGGTCTCGTAGAGCCTCCTCTATCTCGTCCTTTGCATCGAAGCCGCGGCTAGCTGAGTCAGGATGCTGGGTAGCCATCGCAAGCGGCACTGGATAGCCAAGCACGCCCCATTTCCCTAGCACGAGAGTTCTGCCATCCAAAGCCACATATAAGATGCTTGGCCGTCCCGGGGCTAAGGGTCTCAGACCCCTTATAGTTCACAGACTCAAGTGGGGTTCACCCATAGGCGCCGAGGACCCCTGGGCCCTGTGGGGTGGCAGCTTTGGCCTCAAGGGTGCGTGTCCGCGCTTACTCTAGCAGCGCCAACCTTGGTCCCGGCTTTGACGCGTTGGCCCTGGCGCATACCAGCTTCTACGATGAAGTAGAAGCTTGGATAGAGCCGGGCACCGGCGGCGTCATGATAGAGGCGGTGTATGGTCCCTACGCTAGTGGGGCCGGTGGCGCTGAGACAGCTAGACGTGCGGTCGAGGCGCTGCTCGAGCTAACTAGCTCGCGGCTCGAGGAGGAAAGAATAGTCTTGAAGGTCTACAAGGGTGTGCCGCCGGGGCTTGGACTGGGCAGCAGCGGGGCCTCCGCTGCCGCGGCGGCTAAGGCTGCGGCACTGTTGCTCGGCCTGGATGCTGGCACGGAGCTGCTCATAGAGGCTGCGGGTCGGGGCGAGGCAGCGGCAGCTGGCAGCCCACACTATGATAATGTTGCTGCTAGTCTCCTTGGCGGCTTGGCTGTCGTGGCGCCGGACCGAGAGGGCAGGCTCTATGCGTCAAGGATCGATATAGATGCATGGGTCACCGTCTATGTGCCAAGGGTGCGTGTGCAGACTGCTGCGAAGACCAAGTTAATGAGAGAGATTCTTCCCGAAAAAGTCGCGCTAGGCACGGCTGCCAGGAACTGGGCTAGGCTCGCGCTGCTAGTCGCGGCGGCGGCAAGGGGCGACCTAAGGCTGCTAGGGATAATGATGATGCAGGATGAGATTATTGAGCCGGTGCGCCAGAAGTATGTGCCGTGCTTCACGGAGGTAAAGAGGGCTGCTCTCGATGCTGGTGCGTTGGGCGTGGCGATAAGCGGCGCCGGCCCGTCGGTGATAGCCGTTTCTCGCGACGAGCGGACAGCACGGAATGTGGCCGAGGCCCTGCTTGATAGCTGTGCATGCTGCGACCCGGACATAGTTAAGGTTGCGCATGTTGCACCGGGCGCTAGCCAAGTCTAGGTAAAGGAAGAGGCAAGCGGGGAGGGTGTAGTGGGTAATGTGTGGCTACCCGGTCAGCAAGGTCCTGCGTATCCTGCGGGGGGGTCTAAGAGAGGACATGCCGGACGTTGTGCCTCCAATTCATGTCTCTGTCCCCTACCGCTTTGTTGGTGTAAAGACTGCGCCACTTTACGAAGTGAAGTATAGTCGCGAGAATAACCCGACAACGATGCTGCTTGAGGAGGCCCTACGTGTGGCCGAGGGAGCAGGGTGGTGCCTCGCATTCAACACAGGCATGGCCGCCATAACGGCGGTCCTTGAGGCACTTGTTGGTAGTGAAGGCAGAGGTGGGATAATTGTGGCGAGCAAGCTGCTCTACGGTACTACGCGCAGCCTCCTCGACCGTTTTGCGGCGCGGGGCGCTAGGGTGGTCTACGCCGGGCCGCCGTGGAGCGAGCTGCTCGACGTGGTAGAGAAGACGAAGCCAGATGTCGTCGTGTTGGAGACGATAGGTAACCCGACCCTACGTGTTCCGCCGGTAGACGAGGTGGACAAGCTCTGTGGTCGAGTTGGCTGCACCCTGGTAGTGGATAACACGTTTGCCTCGCCGGTCCTCTACCGGCCTCTGCCTGTCAGCCAGAGCAACATGGTAGTTGTTGAGAGCGTAACAAAATACATAGGTGGCCACAACGACGTCATGGGCGGTGTCGTTTGTGGCCGGGATGTAGAGCTGCATGCTGAGGTATGGGAAGTCAGAAAGACGTATGGAAGCATAATGCAGCCTTTTGACGCCTTCCTCGCGGCCCGGGGACTGAAGACACTCCATGTACGGGTTGAGTATAGCTCGCGTGCTGCACAATACATAGCGGAGAGGCTTCAAGAGGATAGCCGTATAGAAAAGGTATACTATCCAGGCCTCAGTAGCCATGAAGACCACGAAACGGCGAAAAGAATGTTCCCGGGCCTCTACGGCGCGGTGCTGAGCTTCGACGTAGGCGACGAGACCGCTGCTAAGAGGCTTCTAGCAAGGCTACAGCTAGTCGTGCCGTCTCCAAGCCTCGGCGGCGTGGAGTCAATAATAGCCTACCCGTTTGAGAGCAGTCACCGCGGCCTCGGCGAGGACGAGAAAAAGAAGCTAGGCATAACCCGTGGCCTGCTAAGGCTAAGCGTCGGACTAGAGGAGCCTAACGACATACTCGGGGACATACTCCATGCACTTGACGCGGCATGAGCCCTTGACGCATAGCTGCTGTACTGGGTAAGGGAGGGCTAGAGCAGGTAGGGTCGCAGCGCCTCAGCCAGCCTCTCCCTAGCCTCTCCGGGCGGCGCGGCCGAGAGCTCCCTGGCGAGCTCGGCCTCTCCTTCTCTGCGCCCAGAGAACGCAGCCAGGCAGAAAGGCAGCCACAGCGAAGAGCATAGCTCAACGCCTCATCATCTACGAGTCCGTAGCTCACAACTGCGGCCAGTTGCCGCAGACTCTGCACACGGCCAACCACGGCTCCAGTAGAGGGCTTTACGAAGAAGAAGGGTATAGAGGAGCCCACAGCCTTCAATGCTTTTAGGGTTATGGTTCTTCCTCTTCTCTCTACGTAGCCAAGCTTCTCTAGCTCAAGCGCGTACTTTCTCACAGTGGACGTCTTGACCCCTAGCATCTCGGCAAGCCTCTCAATATCAAGGGAGCCGTGCTCGGCAAGGGCTTCGACGAGGCGGCTATGAGCTGGAGATAGACGCCGGAGCCTGGTCAAGGGCCTTCAGGCCTCCTCGTAGAGAACTAACATATAGAATTAAATAGTATTGTGTTCTTTGGGGCTCAAGGGTTTATACGCAACATGAGCCTAACGCTGGTCATGCATGGTGCAGGGACATGGCCTCAATGAGGCGTTTGGTGGCGGTTATGCTGTTAGCCCTCTTCTCGGCCAGCGTGGTGCCCCTCCAGACAGCAATGGCCAGCGGCTATGTCTGGACAAGAACAGTTACAATGATGGTGCCTGCTGTTGCACGCACAGAGACGGGCTACATCGGGGTCATGTCAAAGCTTGTGGTAACAGTCGCCGCTCCGGGTAGTGGCATAGTATACGTCTCAGCGGATCCCCTCACCGAGCTTGATATGCAGGCAGCTGCACGTATGGCGGCGCTTGTCGCAGCAACAGTCACTGGGTACGACTATTACGGATTCGACTACTTTATTAGAATAGAGTCGAACACTAGCATAGTCGGCGGGCCCAGTGCAAGCGGTGCCATGGCGGTTGCCATAATAGCGGCACTCCGCGGAACCGAGGTTAGGAAAGACTTCTCAATGACTGGGATGATAGACCCTGATGCAACGCTTGGCCCTGTCGGCGGGATACCGGAGAAGCTACTTGCGGCAGCAGAGAGCGGCGTAAGAGTGTTCGTCATACCCGTAGGCCAGGAAAAGGCACTCGACCTCAACACGGGTGCAGTGATTGACGTTATAAAGCTGGGCGCCGAGAAAGGCGTAAAGGTAGTAGTCGCCAAGACTATACTGGACGCCTATGCAGCCGCGACTGGAGATAAAGCAATATTAGACATAGTAGCCTTGAACTTAACGCCCCAGTACCCTGTCTGGCTGAGAGACTCGTTAATGAAGACCGCAGAGACCTTCAGAAAGCTCGCAGAGGGTAACATGACGTGCGCGGAGAGCCTAGTTGAGAGGCTACCGGCGACTGCGCGGCATCCCTTCACCGTGCTGCTTGAAGCCGCTCGGACTGCGCTCAGCCAGGGCGACACATACTACGCGAAAGGCCTCTACTACAGCGCAGCCTCAAGATTCTTCAGCTCGGCCATAACCGCGACAAAAGCATGCCTCATGGCGCGCCTCCTTCTCGCCGACAATCCAGTGAGGTTTGTGGTTGAGAACGTGAGCAGATACATAGCCGCGGCCAACGCTACCCTCAACGTTGTTGAGCCGACGCTGCGGGGCTTACTCTACCGGACAAGCAACACAACGGACGTTGGCGTACAGCTGGCAGTAGCAACGCTCATCCGCATAAACGATGCGAGGGAGAGTCTCAGTGCTGCGGCGAGCCTAGTCGACAAGATAGTTGCTGGACGGGCAGTGCTCAACCTAGACCTCGTCAGCACCCTTCTCGACGAAGCGATATACAGCTACTATAGAGCAATGACTGCGAGGCAGTGGCTAGGGCTATTCCGAAGCTATGAGGGAGGAACAGTCGTGACCTCGTCAAGGCTAAGGTCGGCCGCCTACATGCTGGCCTATTTTGCGCAGTCAACTGCTAGCTACAGCACCGCACTCGGCATACCAGTAACGCAAGCAGCTAGCCTGCTAGACCACGCTAAGCTGGTGCTCGCTAGGGCAAACACCACCCTAGACTATATAGAGGCTCTCGTCTACGCCATAAGAAGCTATACGCTTACGACAACACATCTCCGTGCAGCCATGTTGACAGGCAACGAGTCTATAACTGCAGCCCGTGAGGGGCTTGCCGTGCTTGCAAGCCTAGCCCGTGAAAAAGGTCTTCAGCCAATACTTCCGAGCCTCTACCTCGAGTACGGTGACACACTCAACGGTACCGCGGCCTTACAGCTCTACGTGCAAGGAGCCAGCTACGCCTTACTGCTCAACACACTCGTGCCAGGCAAGAAGATAAACGCTAAACCCTTCATAGCCACAAGTACTATAACTAAGACAATAGCAACTACCGTGGTGAAGACCATTACAGTCACAGTCACCGGTGGCGGCGGCGAGAAGACCGTAACCAAGGTGCCGGTCACAGTCACAGCAACGGGTACGGTGACTGAAAAGACAGTGACACTCGAAAAAACAAAGACAATAACTTCAACAACAACAGTGGTTAAAGAGATAGGCGCCTCGGCGAGCTGGCCGGCGCTCTTCTTGACGGCGGCGATAGCGCTGCTAGCGGGCATACTGGCAGGCCGTGCAGGTAGAGGCTAAACCCACGGCACATCCTCCGGCTCCCTGGCCTCTATGACAGCCTCAATACTGGCCCCCAAGAGCCTCTCCAGCGTCTCGGACAGTTTTTCCGCTAGACCCTTGGGGGGCCTCAACACCCTTCTCACAGAAGCTGGGTGCGCACGCCTCGGCACCCAGACAGTCACCACGAGCCTCACATGTCCCCCTAGCTTATCAGAGCGCAGCCCTGCAACGCTATAGCCAAGCCCGTTTGCCAGAAGCTCCGCGGCCTCCCAGAGGCCGCTGTGCTCCAGCAGCGACTCCTTAGCTAGCTCCTCTACGCCTCGGCCGGCGAGCCACGAGAGCGTCCTTGAAAGAAGCAGGGCATACTCAGGCCTAGGATCATCCCTGTCATGCTCTAGTACTATCCCGAGAAGATCAGCTCGCAGGGTGACGTCGTATGCCTCGAGCACGCTCATTTGTGGCAGTGTCTCGACGCCGCAGCCAGCCCTCGCAGTGACGTCGGCTAGGGCCTCCACTAGGCGACGGCCGCGCCGTGTAAGCCATGCGGCTGCGAACATGGGGCTTCTTCCACAGCCACGGAGGCAATGCACCAGGACGGGCTCGCGGCGCGCCCTCTCAACGCCACCGGCCAGCTCGGGCAGCGTCGGCGCATTGTACTCGCCGACAACTAGCCAGACATGGCTCTCTACCACCGCCTGTAGGCTTCTCGGATCAAGATGGCCGCCGTAGACGAACTCGGCTGGCGCCGCAAGCGAGACCACTGTGCGGAAGCTGGAAGCTATGGTCTCTAGGTCCTCTGGCCGCGGCATAGGGCTAACGGCTAGGACATCCCTGACTATCCACCTAGTCCTTAGCCCGGCATAGCGGCTCCACTCTAACGGCTCCATAGTGCATAGTCCCTCCATTAAGCAGCCTAGCGGTGTAGGGGTATGAAGCGTATACTACATCCCGTGCGCTCCAGCTCCTCGTGTAGCTCGCGGATACGGTCCGACGGCCCCTTAACAGCCAGTACCTCAACGCAGCCCTCTCCGCCATGAACGTGGCTTGCAGAGACTACTATGTCACGATACTTCTCTATGAGGCTGTAGACTGTGCCCCGCATGCCCTCCGTGTTTAGAAGCACCAAGAGACCCCAACAGTCATGACTCTCCAGGAAGTGACGATAATCGTCGACAAGGTTGCGGACAGCCCGCTCAACAAGTGACGACCTGTCAACGCGTAGGGCGCTGGCAATCGAGTCCAGCCGGTCGGCTAGGCTGGCGTCAAGGGAGACGCCGAAGCGTCTTCTCCTCTTCCTCTCCACAACCAAGCCGGAGCTCACCTAGCCTCTTTGGGCTGGGGCTCTACTCGCGGGTCAGTGTGAGGGCTAGGACGTAAAGCGCTAGCAAGACCAGACCTGTGGCGCCCGCAGGCGCCACATTAAGTAGGCGCGAGGCCCAGAGTCCGAGCGCGCCAGCGATGCACGAAGAGGCTGTAGCGTAGAGGAGGGCCTCCCTGCTGCTCGACGCGTAGCCAGCGATGGCGCCAGGTATCAGTACGAGGACGTGTTCGAGCACGAAGCCGACAGAACGTATAAGGACGGATATACCGAGGCCGAGCATCGTGAAGAAGAGCCAGTCGTAAAACCATACCCTTAGCCCCGCTAGCTGGGCCGCCTCACGGTCAACGCCTATGTACACTTGTCTCCGGTACGTAGCCAGCAGTGTAGTAGCTACGAGTGCGGCGACTAGTGCTGAGCTTAGCGCCTCCTCCCTGCCGGCGAGGAGGGGGTCGCCGAATACGAGCGCCGTTATGTCGAAGCCGAGAGAGTAGCGTGTAGCCACGAGATATGCGAGTATTACACTGAGTGAGGCTGTAGCCGAGACGAAGAGGGAAGTTGCTATATCCTCGTCCACGCCGCGGTAGATAGCATAGCCTACAGCGTACACTAGGAGTATCCCTATGAGCCCTGTCAGCACGGTGAAGGAGGTCCCCACAGCGAGTGCGGTGGGTACTGCCAGCAGTGCTGCGAGCAGGGATGCATGCGGCGCGGCGCCTGCTAGGAAGAAGAGCCTCCTGGCAGCCACAACGCTGCTGAGAAGACCGAAGACTAGTGTAGCCGAGGCCATGACAGCCGTTGGGGCATAGTCGCCGACGCTGAGCCAATAGGAAATGTAGATCAATGGGGCGGCCGCCAGCGAGGCCCAGGCA
>Ga0256838_1001606_pt1 | contig 10413 bp, 12 predicted proteins | sample 4571419metaG_FD_185978 | JGI IMG/M metagenome (GOLD analysis project Ga0256838, IMG submission 185978) | Hydrothermal vent microbial communities from Guaymas Basin, Mexico - 4571-419 | ecosystem: Environmental > Aquatic > Marine > Hydrothermal vents | place: Mexico: Guaymas Basin | collected... | reverse complement strand
CTTTTCGCAGGCAAAGTTTCATCGAAGCTTGTGATCCCCCTGTAGTTGCCCTTTGGAGAAGATTTTTCACTTAAATCGTGTGGTTCTAACCGGGATTCACTCAGGGGCCCCTCAAAAGGGTTCAAGCTTTTTAGCGCTCCAAAGGAGCGCGGGGAAAGTAAACTCATTCAAACAAGGTAACTTGAACAAGGAATTGCCTCATTAAACCCCCACTCAAAAGGAAGGCCCCCTCAAAAGAGCACTTCACAAAAGAATCACGGACTCGGATCAAACTTCGCGAAGCAAGCTTTTGGGAAAAGCTTGACCAAAAAGTTCCCTTTCTTTGACTTTGGTCGGGTAAAATGCGTGCGGTGTTAAACTGCCGTTATTGGTAGGGTTTAACTCCAAAACGGGCTGATTGGGGGTTTCACTCTTGTTCTGGCGTCCTTCAGACGCCTTATGGATAGTGAAACCCAGTAAAAGTAGCGGTTGAGAGAGTAAACCCACTTGGAAAACAAGCACGTTAGAACCGCACGCACTCTTTCCGCCAACGCTTTGCGAAGCAAAGGGTTGTTATGGTGGGGCCGCCGAGATTTGAACTCGGGTCCCCGGCTCCCGAAGCCGGAAGGATAGGCCAAGCTACCCCACGGCCCCATGCCCGCTGATAAGGGCATTTGAAAGGCTTATAAAGTTTACGGATTTACCCAAGTGCACCGGAGGGAAGGGCAGTGAAGGTCTCGGTCATAATACCAACCTACAACGAGAGGGACAACCTCGAGGAGCTCTTTGAGAGGATAAGCAACGCCCTGAAGGGCTACGACTACGAAATCATCGTTGTGGACGACGATTCTCCCGATAGAACCTGGGAGTTCGCCCAAAAGCTCTCGGAAAGGTACCCCGTAAAGGTGGTCAGACGGACGGATGAGAAGGGCCTCTCCTCCGCCGTGATAAGGGGCTTCAGGGAGGCGGGGGGAGATGTCTTCGTGGTCATGGACGCCGACCTTCAGCACCCGCCGGAGAAGATACCCGAGCTGGTGAAAGCTATAGAGAACGGGGCCGACATAGCCATCGCCAGCAGGTACGTCCCCGGTGGAGCCGTTAAGAACTGGTACTGGTACAGGAAGCTCATCTCCAGGGGCGCGATAATGATAGGTCGCCTCGCCCTCCCGAGGATACGGGACGTGAAGGACCCCGTGAGCGGCTTCTTTGCCCTCAGGAGGGAGGTCGTCGATGGAATAGAGCTCAACCCGATAGGCTTCAAGATACTCATGGAGGTGCTCATCAAGGGGCGCTATGATAAGGTCGTCGAGGTGCCCTTCACCTTCGGCCTCAGGAAGGCCGGCGAGAGCAAGCTGAGCGGCAAGACTATGGTGAGCTACCTGAAGCACGTTTACCGGCTCATGCGCTGGGAGGGGGAGCTCGACAGGATAATCAAGTTCACGCTAGTCGGCCTCTCTGGAGTTCTCGTCAACGAGGGCTTCCTCTGGGCCTTCGTCAGCTTCCTGGGCTGGGACAAGATACTCGCCAACATCCCGGCTACCGAGTTGGCCATCCTCAACAACTTCACCTGGAACGACCTCTGGACCTTCAGGGACCTCAAGAGAAAGCCCCTCTGGAGGCGCATCCTGACCTTCCACATCGCGGCCCTAACCGGTGCCGTTGTCCAGTGGATTATTTACGCAGGGCTCGTTTACGTCGGCCTTCACTACCTCGTGGCGAACCTCGTCGGCATAGTGGTTTCCTTCGTGGTGCGCTTCCTCGTCAACAGGCACGTCACGTGGGGATAATCGTTTCCTCTCGTTTTCCCTTTCTCCGCTTAGCTTAAATATTCGCTGGCCTATAATGAACGGGGATGCCCATGAGGCGCTTTCTCAAAGAGGCCGGAGTTTTTGACCCGAACAGGGTTCTGCACTACATAGCGGAGATAAGCCAGTTCCACAGGATACAGGGCTCGAAGGAGCTTCCCGAGGCTGTCAGGTTCATAAGGGAGGAGCTCCGCATCTGGGGCCTGAACCCGGAGCTTTACGAAGAAACCTACGACGGGAGGACGAGCTATTTGACGCTGAAAACTCCCGTAGCGTGGGATTTGGTTCGGGGAGAAGTTGAGGTTCTGGGGGAGAGGCTCACCACTTCGTTGAGTCCCCTGGTGGTCATGGCCCACTCGCCGAGCGGAAAGGCCGAGGGTGTGGTGGTCCACGTAGCCCGGAAGGAAGACTGGGAGAACGTCGAGGGGAAGATAGTCCTCGTCGGGAGTGACTGGCGGGACGCTTACAGAAGGGCGAACGAGAAGGGTGCGGTGGGCTTCATAGCTTACAGGGAGGGAACAGGGAACGCGATACCCTACATCGGGCTGTTCCTTACGAGGGAAGACCTCGAGTGGGCGCGGATTCCGGCGGTGGCAGTTCCGGAGAGTCTTGCGAAGAGGATAATCGGAAAGCTGAACTCTGGGGAGGAGGTGAAGGCGAGGATTGAGGTCGAGACCCAGATAAACGAGCGCCAGGTTCTCCCGATTCTGTACGCCGAGGTGGGGAAGGCGCCTTTCATACTCTTCACGGCACACATCTGCCACCCCAAACCCGGGGCCAACGACAACGCCTCCGGAAGCGCGATGCTGATGGAGCTCGCGAGGGTTCTCAACCGGCTCCACGACGATTCCTTCCGCTTCGGCTTCGCCTTCCTCTGGATTCCGGAGTACTACGGGACGCAGGCCTTCGTTGAGAGGTACGCGGAGCTGGAAAGGTACTACGCCGTGATAAACCTTGACATGGTGGCCGGAAGCCCCGACAGGGCCGGCTCGACCGTGATGCTTGTGAGGACGCCGCTGTCGAGGTTCTCTGTGGTTTCTGGCCTTCTTGAGTACTTCCTTGAGCTGGCGAACGAGGGCGGAAAGAGCTTCTCCGGCAGCCCGCTCCCGAGGCTCAGGCTCAAGGGCTTCCCCTACGAGATGGGCAGCGACCACGATATCTTCAACTTCTTCGGGGTGCCCGCGACGATGCCCATAACGTGGCCGGACCGCTTCTACCACTCGAGCGAGGACACCGTCGACAAGGTGAGCAAGGAGAGCATAGAGGTCATTGGAAGGGCAGTCCTGGCCACAGCCCTCGCCCTTGCGAAAGCGGAGAAGGAAGAGCTCCAGCGCTTTGCCAGGGGCTACGCCATGAAGTACCTGGGCGAGCTCTCCAGGGACAGGGAGACGGAGGAAGCCGAGAGGCTGGTTATGATGGGCCTCGCGAGGGACTCGCGCTTCCTCGGCATTGAGAGCGGACATGAGTTCAGGGAAAAGCCCTGGCTTGTCTGGGAGGTCAAGGGGATAATATCGGAGCGCTTCGTCAGGGAACGCGATGAAAAGCTCGCCGACGAGTTCAAGGAACTGACGAGGGACAGAAAGGTTCTTGCGCAGCTTCACGAACTCCTCATGCTCGGTGAGATTCTACCGAGGGAGAGGGCGTTCGAGGCGCTGAGGGAGGAGTACGGCGAGGTTGAGGAGGAAAAGCTCGAGAAACTGGTCTCAGTACTTGAAAAGTTGGGGGGGTTAGATTCCTTTAGTTCTTGCTGGAGTTGGACTTATTGAGCTCCTGCTCCAGCTCGTTTATCCTCTTTATGAGGTTCTGTTTTATGTTCTCAAGAACCTCTCCAGGTGAGACGGCGCTGTAGGTGTAGCCCAGCCAGCCCTGTTCGATGAGCGTTCTCTTGAGGATGCCCTTGCGGTAGAGGCTCAGAACGTGCTCCCTCACCGAGCGCTCGCTTATGCCGAGCTCCCTCTGTATCTCGGTTATCCTCATCGGCTCCTTCTTCTCAAGGAGGAGCCGGTATATCCTCAGCTCGGTCTTTTTCACGCCCACTGAACGCAACAGTGCCTCAAGCCTCTCGTAGACGTCGCCCATCCCTCTCACCTGAATACCTATCCGTTTCCCACCTATGAAGGATTATCTTCATACCAGGTTATAAACTTTGCCCGTGGTCTATCAAATTGTGGGAAGTCAATTACCTCAGGGAGATTTCTCCCGCGTAGAGCCCCTCTGGCAGAAACAGTTCTATGGAACGCGCACCCCTTAAAAACGGCACCATTCTGATTCCCTCGCGGATGTCGAAGCCCTCTATGAATGGGTTTATCGTGGGGAGTATCAGAAACCTCCCTGCCCTGACGAAGACCTTGGTCTTCCTCGAGACCCCCCCGGTCCGGAAGGTGTAGGCCGGGTGGATGTGTCCCAGGTACGCTTCGCTGAACTCCACCTCCGGGAGGTTCGTGTGCCCGTGCAGGAACAGGGCCTCATCCAGAAGGAGGTGCTCCACAACCTCAACGCTTGGAAACTTCCCGGCGACCTCCTCTATCCTGCCGTCGTGGTTTCCCTTCGTTATCACGGTCGGGATTTCACGGAGATCGGAGAAAAAGCCCATGAGAAGGCGTTTGACTGTGAAGCTCATCCCTATCGGCTCCTTCACGTCCCCGAGGATGAGGAGCAGGTCGGGGTCTTTCCCGGCTATGAACTCCGCCAGCCTCTCCTCGAAGCGCGTCCTTATCCTCAGCCCCCGGGAGAGCTCAAAACCTATATGGGGGTCGGCTATCAGAAGGGTTCTTCCTCGGGGCGTCTCCATCTCCAGGGAGAGCCTCTCAAACTCATCAAAAAAGTCCATGCGACCACCGGAAGAAACGGTAGAAAAAGGAAGGGCGTCAGATCAGACCGCGCTCCTTCCTGCGCTGCCTCTTGAGCCTCCTGATCCTCTTCTTGATCCACTTCCACCTCATCCTTCCCTTCTTCTTCCACTTCCTCGGGCGCCTCTTCATGATCATCACCCCTGAGTTTTCTCTCCAGCCTTAGCTCCAGCGGTTCCTTTTTAAGCTTTTCCGTGGGGAGAGGTTTCTCCCTTTCCAACGGCGAAAAAGCCCGTCCAAAGCTCGTGGGCGGTGAAAGAAGCGCCCCAGCTTCGGGTTCCACTTTTAAATTTTCCCGGCGGTTCTGTTGGGTTTAACCATCTTATCGCGATTTTGACGCGGTATCTCGGCCATTGCGTTCTTCTTCCTATCGCAGTGCCCAGAAATGATGCTTAAACCAGGTAGAAACGTTAAACAACCGTTTATATTCTGGGTTATTATCCCCCTACCCTCCGCTAACCTTATCTGCTCTCAAGTCAAATTTCTCCGGTGATACCATGAAGGTCGCCTACGTTCAGATGAGGCCGGTCTTCCTCGAGCCAGAGGTCAACTACTCGAAGGCGGAGGAGCTGATAAGGACCGCCGCGGACCAGGGGGCGGAGCTCATCGTCCTCCCGGAGCTTTTTGACACCGGCTACAACTTCAGAAGTAGGGAGGAGGTCGAGAGTGTCGCCGGGCAGATTCCCGACGGTCCGACGACGCAGTTTCTAATGGAGCTGTCGAGGGAGCTGGGAGTTTTCATAGTGGCCGGAACGGCAGAGAAGGATGAGAAGGGAAGGCTGTACAACTCCGCCGTTATAACCGGGCCAATAGGGAGCGGCTACATTGGCAAATACCGCAAGGTCCACCTCTTCTACAGGGAGAAGCTCTTCTTCGAGCCCGGGGACCTCGGCTTCCGCGTCTTCAACATCGGGATCGCAAAGGTTGGTGTGATGATATGCTTTGACTGGTTCTTCCCGGAGAGCGCGAGGACGCTCGCCCTCAAGGGTGCTGACATCATAGCCCATCCGAGCAACCTCGTCATGCCCTACGCCCCGAGGGCGATGCCGATTAGAGCTTTGGAGAACAGGGTTTACACGATAACCGCCAACAGGGTTGGCGAAGAGTTTGGCCTGAGGTTCATAGGCAAGAGCACGATAGCCTCGCCGAAGGCGGAAGTCCTGGCGATGGGCAGCGAGGACGGGGAGGAGGTCGGGGTCGTTGAGGTCGACCTCTCCCTCGCGAGGGACAAGAAGCTCAACGAGATGAACGACGTCTTCAAAGACAGGCGCCCGGAGCACTACTCCCTGTGAGAATCTCTCTTCAACCAACCCTTTTCTTTTTGGTATGGTATCCCACGGGGTTGCGGTTGGGATGTACAATTTCCATGCCCCGCGGATGGTTGCCAACCGGACCCCCTGGATGTTCTGATTTTTCCATTACTTTCCCGCTTCCATTGGATGTTTCACAAAAAGAAAGTTTTTGTGGCCCCATTCTTTATTTGCTCCGAGGATTCGAAAGAGTTTTAAGAACAAAGGCTTTAGGGTTTAACGATGGCAAGAATAAGAATCCATGTCCTTTTAGTCATAGCCCTACTATTGGCGGCTGTTGGGGTAGCCCTCAATACGGGCGGTTTTCTCACGGGGCACTCATACCAGGACAGCTACGTCGATGCTGACAGCGTCCACGCCGAGATGCTGCCGCCTGATTCCCACATAACGGGCTACATCCTTGCTGAGCATCCCTTCTCGGTTTATGTCGTGAACTCTGATTCGGGCTACTTCGAGGGCGTCAACGGGCACAACGTAATGATGAGCTGGGAAAACGTCACCAACGTTAGTCTGGACTTCAACACATCCAATGGCACACAGTATCTGGTGGTGAAGAACGGAAACGTCAGTCAGGAGATAGACGTGGTGGTTAACGCGGAGCGCTGAGCTCCCTGAGAATGCTTTCTGCGACTTCTTTTCTTGATCCCCTGAAGTGGAGCACGTCGCCTACCCACTTTAGCCCGTGTTGCCCCCGCCTTATGACTCCATATTCCTGAAAGAAGATGCTTCCGATAGCTAACTGCGTCGCTATGTCCCAGTAGTGGAAGTCGACGGTGCTTATCTTCCTAAAGCCCGGAAGGAGGTAGTAGCCCCTTTTGAACGTGCCCCTCTCGAAGTTGTATCCCTCGTGCATCGAGGCTATCGTATAGTCGCCCCTGCGCCCCTCCACGAGGAACTCCCGGTAGCCCGCCCTGTAGAGTATCCAGTAGACCCTGTCCATGTCCTCTATCATGAAGACGCCGTCGTCACTGAGGGCAAGCGCAACGTTCGCGAAGAGCCTCACCGCATCAAAGGGGTCGAAGTGCGGCATCGTGTGGCCCCAGAGGACCGCTACGTCGTGCTCCCCAACGAGCCCCGCCGCTTCCCTCGCGTCCCCCTGGACGGTTCTGAGTTTCGGGTTTATGCCGGCGATTTTGAGCCATTCGCGGGCGAGGTCGAGGTCATCGCTTCTGGCATCGAAAACCGTCAGGAGCCTTGCACCGGTCGCCTTCGCCAGAGCGACTCCGGCTATCCCGGTTCCTGCACAAAGGTCGAGAACCCGGCCGTCCCTTGGAATCCAATCGAGCGACTCGAAGAACTTCTCTATCCCCTCGAACCTCTCCCTGGCCCTCTCATCACCCGGGTTCATCCGCCAGTTTATGTGGCGGTAGAGCTCCCCGAGGGACATGGCATCACCACGGTGAGGAATGTGTGAAATTATTTAAACCCATCGAAAGACTTAAATATTTTGTCAACTTACATAGGTTGACGGGATCGATATGCTGGTGAGCGGATCCACGAGGAAAATGGGGGAGGCCACCATTATCATGGCGGGAGTTTGGGCGATTCTTTACGCGTTGAAAAGTGAGCTCTTAATGTCGCTGTTTATGCCCTTCCTATTTCTGTGGGTGGTTGTTTTTGCCGGAAGAAATGTAGAGATCGGAAAAGAGGGTATCACCTTGAGGTGGGGTTATATTTTGAAGCGACAGAGGACCCTCCGCCCGGGGGATATCCTCGACGTCATTGATGCTGCCAACGCGAAACACCTACTGCTGAGGAGATACATGCCCGAGGCCTTTTTGGCGGCGTTGGTCTTTATACTGCTCGGGTTGGTGAAGCTTTTTTCATATTCCCATCGCGCTGTTGGAATTACATGGATTATGCTTGGAGGAACATTGCTTATTGAAAACTCTTTCTCACAGAAAGACAAGGGGAAGGCAGTATTGTGTTTACTGACCTTAATTGTAGGGGGTCTCGTTCTGGATTATAGACTTCACGGGGATAATCACCTCCTATTGGGACAGCTTCTCTTCCTCATTCCCTTGGCCCTTATTCTCTGGTGGGTCGGCCCGATAGCTAACAATCTTCTGCTGATAATCACCCAGGATGAAGTCTATTCGGTAATATATGGCTCTAAGGATGAGGTTGGTGAACTTTTAAGGGCACTCGGAAGGTCTCCCAATTTGAAGGGTGGGGGAAATGAAAGCCGGGGCACCGCGGACTTACACACTGTTCATGCTGATTGAAATGGCGATCTTCACCGCCGGCGTCCTCTTGAAGGACTTCATATTAATGGTACTTTTCTTCGCGGTTCTTCTGGTAGGAGTCGGGCTCTTCTATGGTAGGGACGTTAGGGTTGAAAAGAGAAGGATAAAACTGGAATGGGGCTTGCTTTTCAAAAGGGAACGTGAGATAACTTCAGCCGAGATTTTGGATATAATAGATGCCCCCTCAAGCAGGTATTTGGTGCTGGCAGGGTACCTCCCGGAGGTTCTTCTGATTCCTGCCGGTATGGTCACGGCTGGAGCTTTGATTTTCATGCGGGCCGAGTATGGATGGGTTGGACTCTTGTGGATATATCTTGGACTCGTAGAGCTCGTCAACTATCTCTCCTCAATGGAAGGGCGGAAGCTGGGGGCCGGTGTTGTACTCCTTGTGGCCGTGATGCTGGCCCTTATCGGATATTTGAGAGGGGCCGATGCCATAGTCCCCATTGCACTCTTCGGCTTCTTGACGGGCGCGATCCTATGGGAAGGTGGCCCGGTAACTGGGAATACCATTCTTCTTGTTACGGAGAAGGGAATCTATTCGGTGAACTATACGTCCACTTCAGAGCTGAAAGATGTAATATCCGCCCTGGGTGGTGGGAATGAGGGTTAAAGACGCCTGGCCCGTCTCAACGCCAGCACCCCTGCTCTTCGTGAGGCTGCTGGGGGTTGTGCTCCTCGCTTCCGTCGGATGGGCTGTTGAGAACTATGGAATCCGAGGTTACTTTACAGTCCTCCTAATCAGCGCCCTGCTCTTTGGCCTTTCCTCCGGATGGAAGGTCGAACTATCCAGAAGAGAAATGACCCTAATTTACGGCTTTGGCCTCTTCAGGGTCAGAACTGGGGAGATCCTGGAGGTCTCCAACCTCGGGGACCTGAGGTTTGGGAGGCTTTTGAGGCACCTTTCAGGGGAACTTATCACCCCGATCTTTTTCTTCCTCCTTTCAGTAGTCCTGTTCGGTGTGAGAGGATTGTTGGTACTCCCGTTTGTCCTCTACTGGCTGATTCTTTACTCGCTCCTGCTGGCGTTCCCGGTGAAACTTTTGAAAGAACGCACTGGAAGGCTCATGGTTCTTGCCCTTCTCCTTCCATGGGCTCTTTCCATGCCATTCGTTGTCATTGGAGTGGAGTTTCAGTGGTTCGGGCTCTCGCTGGTAACGTCTCTCTTCGGTTTCTGGTTCCTGATTGGGTTTATCTCAAGGGACTATGTGCTCCTGCGAGGAGAATTTGGAGAGTTTTTGGTGGTCTGCAATAACGCCAGGAGGATTATAACCGCATTGGCGGGTGATGGGGATGGCCCTTAGACCATCGGGATTTAGAAGGGAGAACAGCATCGTTAGCATTCTCGTGGGACTTTCGGTTGTTGCGTACATCTTCACCGGGAACGAGGGCTACATGACCATTTCGGCAACCCTGTTCTGGGTCTCCCTGCTCCTCTTTGCCGGTCGGAAGGTTGAGGTCGGGAACGGCAAAATTGTTCTTAAATGGGGTTGGCCTGTAGTGATAACCCGGAAGGAGATACAGCTCCATGAAGTGAGGGACGTCATTGACATCTCTGAGGCGAGCGAGGTAAGGCTTATTCAGTACTTCAAAGAGATGATACTTTTTGCACTCCTTTGGGTCTCCGTGGGGGTCTTTGGGCTTTTAAAAGGTTCATATTCCAAGGGATCGTACTTATGGGTCGCGTGGATATTCTGGGGGCTTTATCCTCTGTTCTTGTTTGCTTCCAACCCAAAAAACAAGAAACGGCTCACATTTGCCGTTATCTCACTTGGTATTTTTCTTGGAGTCCTTCTTGCCTACCTTGGTCAGGGTGGAATGGGTTTGTACATGGCCGGAGTGGGAATAGTGGTTGGAGGAATGACCTACGATGGTGTCCTCACTCTCAAAGGAATTCTGCTGATCACTGACAAAGAACACTATCTGTTGACAACCTACGATGAAAAGGACGTGAAGAAGTTTTTGGAGAAGCTCGGGGCGATGGTGTTGTCTCTTGAGACACCCTTATTATCTCAAAAGGAAGGCCTGTCTTCGGAGTTTTGACCTTTAATGGGGGTATGGAAATGCTCAGACTCCCCGGGGGCATGGAACGGGTCTGGCTTATGAGGGCAAGGGGCATGCGCGAGGTTGAGATAGCCGAGGCCCTCGGAATCTCCCGCCAGGCGGTAAACAAGGCTCTGAAAGATGCCAGGGTTAAGCTCTTCGAGGCTTTCTTTGGCCTCGC
>Ga0256838_1001604_pt1 | contig 10415 bp, 9 predicted proteins | sample 4571419metaG_FD_185978 | JGI IMG/M metagenome (GOLD analysis project Ga0256838, IMG submission 185978) | Hydrothermal vent microbial communities from Guaymas Basin, Mexico - 4571-419 | ecosystem: Environmental > Aquatic > Marine > Hydrothermal vents | place: Mexico: Guaymas Basin | collected... | reverse complement strand
AAAAGTTAAAGATAAAGAACTTATCGTTTATCACATCGAAAAACTAGCCTCTCTTGGATTTAAAGAAATCATAATAAATATCGCACATTTAGGCTATAAAGTACCAGAAGCTTTAGGCGATGGCTCTATGTGGAATGTAAAGCTCATATATTCTGACGAGCAAAAAGATGGAGCTTTAGAGAGTGCTGGTGGAATTATAAAAGCACTTCCTCTTTTAGGTCAAGATACTTTTTTAGTAGTCAATGGAGATGTGTTTTGTAATTATGATTTTGATGTTAACTTTGATTTAAAAGATGATTTGGCTCATCTTATTTTAGTTGCTAACCCTGAGCATAATCCAAATGGGGATTTTGGACTTGAGAATAATAGAGCTTTAAATAAAGCAGAACAAATGTATACCTTTTCAGGTATTGGATACTATTCACCAAAGCTGTTTGAAGCTCTACATGTAGAGAGAAAAGCTTTAGCACCACTACTTCGAATTGCAATAAAACAAAACAAAATCAGTGCAGCTCTACATGTAGGCTATTGGCACGATATTGGTACACCACAAAGGCTAGAACAAATAAATAATCAGTAGATTATTTCTGTATAAACTGTCCACAGCCTTTTTGTTCTGTTCCCTTGAAAGTTTTGTAATTAGCATCACCAGATACAAATGCTGCATAACGAGCGCATTCTTCACTCTTCATACAAATTTTATTATCACATGCTTTATCTACTTGTTGTGCCATGTTAGTCCTATATTTATAAATTTAAGGCGGAATTATATCATAGTGAAAATAAATAGTGACATCTTAATGACATAATTTTGCTACAATAATCTTTATGAAGATAATGCTTATTGAAGATGAATACTTATTAAACAAAGCTATAAGAACTTACCTCAACTCAAAAGGCTTTCGTATTGAGAGTTTTTTAGATGGTTTAGAGGCTGTTGATGCCATAAGCAACGGCTATGACCTTTTTATAATTGATATCGATATTCCTCATATTACAGGTATTGAGATTTTAGAACAGATTAGAAAACTTTACTTAGATATACCAGTTATTATCATTAGTGCTACTGTTGATATGAGTATGATTACGCAAGCATACGCAAAAGGTTGTAATGATTACTTGAAAAAACCATTTGATATAAAAGAGTTAGAGTTAAAGATTCGAGCATTTACTAGAAATATTTCAAATGTTATAGATCTTGGAAAAGATATATTTTACGATAAAGAAAGTAGTTTACTACGCTATAAAGATGAGTTTATTACTTTAACATCACATGAACAAAAATTTATACTTTTACTTACTGAAAATCGTGGACGAACAGTTACTCATGAGTATATTGAATCTAGTATTTGGGGTTCAGACACTTCTCATCTACGCCAACTTGTAAGTAGATTACGAAAAAAACTACCTTTTGATATTATTAAAAATCGTATTGGCGAGGGATATATTATTGTATAAGTTTGTACTTTTTACCCTCTTGAGTTTAACTCTTGTAGCCCAAGATATAATACTTGAAAATATCAATATTGAAGATAGTCCGATAAATACTCCTTCTTATGAAGTTAGCCAAACACTAGCTGAAGAAACTAGAAGCATAACTCTAACAGATAAACTAGAACAAGACGTATCTTTTAACAAAACAAGTCTTAGTAATGGAAATGAAGGTATCTCTTTTCGTGGGCTAGATTATAAAGCAACTGAGTATGTAGAAGATGGTATACCTCTTTACAGAAGTACTGGTGGTCTTATCGATACAAATTTCAATATGACAAATGCAAATATTATGATAAATGATGGTTCAGGAGTATCTTCAACTGGTGTTTCGGCTATGGGTGGGGAAATTGAAATAAGTTCAAGCATACCGACAAAAGAACTTGAAGTAAAACTTGGAACTACTATTTCAACGAATGATGAGTTTTATTACACAACTCTTGGTTCGGCGATTGATGATTATTATATTCAAGCAGATGCTAGTTATTATCATCGTTCTGATTGGGAACTTTCAGATAACTTTAGCCCGACATCCACTCAAGGAAAAGGTAAAAGAGTTAACTCTGATAAAGAACAAAAAAACTTTGCTTTAAAAATTGGTACATTTATAAGTGATAACCTACATGTAGCGGCAAAAGTAAGTGTTTCAAAAGCTGAGTATGGACTTGAGCCAAATATTGAAGCAAATACAGGATTTCACTGGGCAAGGTATGCAAGGATAGACCCAAAAGAGTTAAACAGCTACTACCTATATCTTGATTATGACTATAAAAATTATGAATTTTCACTTAGGGCTTATTATGATGATTATGAAGATAAATATATAATTTATGATGATGTAACTTATACTAGTCATGGAGATATTGTTACTTATGATGACAGTAGAATTGGTAGCATTTTTAAAGCAACTAGAAATACAAGTAGTGCAAAAACAAGTTTTATATTTTTAAGTGAGCAAAATGAGCATATCAGACTTGGGGGAGGTATGCCAAAAGCAACTACAAAACTCAACACCTTTAAACCAAGCCTTCTACATGTAGAGCAATTAAGTGATATTTTTGAACTAGAAGCTGGTCTATCTTATACTCTTATGAAAGAGGATGAGGCTAGTGGTGGAAGTGCTGCTGATAAAATGGATGATAAAGAAGCCCTTGATGGACAAATTAAACTCTCTTTCAAAGAAAATAAAAATATGTTTTATATAAGTGGTGCTAGAAAAAGTAGAATGCCATCAATGTCGGAGATGTTTGTATTTTTTGGACCTACAAACCAAGACCTAAAGCCCGAGAGAAGTTGGCAATACTCTGCCGGATACAAATACTCTCTAAGTAAAAAATCTGCTATTAATTTCGATGTATATTATTATGATATTGAAGACTTAGTAGTGAGTGGTGGCGGTGGCTTTATAAACAAAGATACTGCTGAGCATTATGGTGCAGAACTAAGACTAAATACTAAAGAGTTTGAAAAAAACAACATCAGAATATCATACGCTTACGCACATACTCAAGATGATAATGATGATGAATTAACGCTTGTTCCAAATCACAAAATAATAGCCCAAGACACAATAAATATAACAAAAAATATAGATGCCTTTTTATCCTATACTTATGTATCTTCACAATATAGCTATGACTATCCAAGTTATACAAATGATATATATAAAGTAGACGCTTACAGTCTTTTTGATGCGCAAATATCATACGCAGTAAAAGATAAGCTTTCCGCTAGGCTTGGTGTAAAAAACATCACAGATGAGGACTATGAATGGCAATACGGCTTTCCAGCTGAAGGTCGTTCATTTTATGTATCTTTAGAGTGGGAGCTATAAAATGAATAAGTTTAAAATTAAAACTATTTTATATCTGCTCATTAGTATAGTTACCTTATTGTCACTTGCATATATGTACATCTCTTTTTATCAAATCAAAAAAAGTACTTTAAAAGCTTTAAATACTGAGTCAATAAATCGTGCTTATGAAGTTACAAAACAGATGTCTGCCCTAAACGATAAGATGGCATGGGAATATAATAAATACGACAATAGCATGTACAAAATATTAAAATATGCACAAGATTATTTTCAAAAAAATGGACAAAATGCTTCAATAGAAAAACTAAAAAAAGAACTTGATGATAATAAAGATGGTGTTTTTTATCATATTTATCTTATTAATAGTGAGTATGTTATAAATAAAACAACTTTTACTCCAGATATGAACTTAGATTTTCATTTAATTCCAGAAGCATTGAAAATAATGATAAAAGCCTTTAATAATCCAGATTATATAAATTTATCCTCTACAATTAATGATGCAGTTACAAATACTTATAAAAAATATATAGTACAAAAAGCTAGAAATCAAGACTATATTATACAAATTAGTATTAGTAAAAAAAATGAACAAAATATAAATAAACTAATGGATAAAACATCAAAGAATATTCCTAATTTACTTAGTACAGATATTTATATGCTTTATTTAAATAATGTTAGAAAGATGAATATTGATACTTTTTATACCAATTCTTATAAAAAAGGGACAAAAAATCATTCATTGGTAGAATTAGGTCTTTATGATAAGTTTAATATTGCACTTGATGAGGATGAAAAGTTAAATGAGAATAATTTTAGACAATATATAAGTAAATTTGTGTCAAAAACACAATATAAAGATATTTATTTTCATAAAGATGGTAAGTATATCCATAGAGTTATAATGCCTTTTTATTCATATCTTAATACACATGAAAATACTATATACATCATATCCATAGAACTTGATGAGAGTGAGGCTGAACAAACTATTCAAAACATAAATAATATTGCTTATCTTATATTCTTTTTAGGCTTAGTTTTAATCTCTTTTTCAATTTTTGTTGTAAATACTAGGATTATAAAACCTATAGAAAATCTTCAGTTAAAAATGAAGCTCAAAGAAAATATTGATATTAAATCACTAGTAAATCACAATGACGAAATAAACTCAATGAGTTTAATATACAATCAACTCCTCCAAGATTTAAAACGCGAAATAAATTCAAATGAAGAGCTACTTGAAGAGTTTAAAACTTTTACAGGAAATACTATTCACCAAATTCGTACACCTATAAGTGTTATAAAAATCGCACTAGAGATGATGGATACAACAAATCAAGAGGCTAAACTACAGATACAAGCATCATTAATCTCAGTAGAGCATATGTATGATTCACTAAGTTATATACTTCATCATGATAGTGTTGTTTTTTCTAAAGAAAAACTAAATTTATCAAAAATTTTAGAAGAAAGAATTACACTTTTTACAACTATAGCTAATGCTCACGATAAAGAGATACTGTATGAAGTAAAACCAAATCTATCTATCAATATGAACAAAACAGAACTAGAATATCTAATAGATAACAATCTGTCAAATGCTATAAAATATGGTGAAGTTGAGAAAGAAATATTGGTTAGATTAAATGAGAACTCTTCAGAAATATCTCTTAGTTTTGATAGTTACGGAAAAGAGATAAAAGATACAAAAATAATTTTTCAAAGATTTTATCGTAATGATAAAAGTAGAAAAGGCAATGGAATTGGTCTTCATATGGTAGATACAATCTGTTCTAAAAATAATATACTTATAAAAGTAACCTCACATAACAATAAAAACAAATTTATTTACTTTTTTGAGGATATTAGTTAGATATATGACACCGATGTGACACGGTTTTGTTAAAATGGTTTTATGTTTAAGTCTATATTTAACAAATTTACCTCAAATACACAAAAGTTAGATTTATCTTCATTGTCATTTATGGAGTCTCCAAGTGCTTCACTTATCTTAGACAAAGATGGTGTTATCCTTGAAGCAAATCATTCCTTTTCTGACTTGATGGGCTATACAATAAAGGAACTAAAATGGGAAAAAGTATCTCTTTTAAAGTCTGGTAAACATGATAATATATTTTATAAAAATCTATGGTCAGTATTTCTAAAATCAGATAGACATAACTTTGAAATACACAACAAACATAAAGATGGAACTATTTTACTCATTAAAGAAAAGGTTGTTAAAACAACTAAAAATGGTGTAGAATTTTTCTTTGTAACATATGATGATATAACTCAAAGCAGAAAACTTCAAAGTCGTCAGCAACACTTAGCTACACATGATATGCTTACAGGTCTAGCAAATCGCACACTTTTACATGACAGATACTCACAAGCAATACTAAATGCAAAACGAAATCATAAAAAATTAGCTATATTTCTATGTGATTTGAACTCCTTTAAAGAGGTCAATGATACTTATGGACATAATTTTGGTGATACAGTTTTACAAAAAATTAGTAAAAATCTACAAAGCCTCGTTAGAGATACCGATACAGTTGCTCGTTATGGTGGCGATGAGTTTGTCATAATAGTTGAACATCTTCATAACAACGATGAAATGATGGAAATTTATCAGCAAATAAAATCAAAATCTGCTATAGATGTAGAAAATGACAATGGAAAGTGTCATATGAGTATGTCTATTGGTCATGCTTGTTTTCCAACTGATGGGCTACAGTTTGATCAATTGATAAATATGGCGGATACCAGAATGTACGATATCAAAAAAGAATACTACGGATACTAAACCCTTAAAGTGGCATGCCATTTGCTTTTAAAATGTTTATACTTTAAAGGCTATCTAGATGTTAAAATATTTCCTAACTTTTTTTTCTTTTACACTAATTTTAAACGCTTACTCAAACTGTGATTTTCAAAACAAAGACTATGAAGAGATTTGTAAAAAAGTTGTAAAAAAAGGTGTCTCTTACAAATACGCAAATAAATTTTTACTCTCTTACTTTAAAACAAAAAAGTATGATGAAATAACTTACAAGTACATGCAACCTCGTCATATTAAAGCACACAGAAAAGCTGAGAAAAGAGCTAATAATGTCCTTGCTAAATACATTCCAACTATGGTTGCACATCTAAAAAAATACAAAGAAGTTTATGATTACTCTGAGAAAAAATACGGCGTAAATCGTGAAATTATAGCAGCTATACTTTTTAAAGAAACAAAGCTAGATAAGATAAAACCAACTCATGATGCTTTTGTAGTTTTTAATACTCTACTTGTAAGAACAAAGCCAAATTCTAAACGCGAAAAATGGCTTATAAAAATGAGTAAAACAAATATGATAAGTATCATAAAACACTGCTATAAAAAAGGTGTAACTCCTGAGCAATGTAATCTACCAAGCTCTTACGCTGGAGCAGTTGGGATACCTCAGTTTATGCCAAACAGTTTCGTTTTTGCAGATAGCTACAAAGGTAAAGTTCCTGATTTAACAAAGATGGAAGATGCTATAGTTTCTGCAAGTAAATTTTTAAATAAAAAAGCAAAATTCAATGAGTTAATTAGCTGGAATATTATGCCAAATATTGAAGAAGTGGAAGCCGAGTGGTATGAATATGAATTTAAACATGAAAATGCTTCTTTTGTATATGGCAAAAGTAAAAAATCTGGCAAGAAATATGATTGTTTTACATGTGATAAACCAGAACTTACTTACCTTAAAAATTATAGCAAAAAAATCATGCGTTACAACAACTCCTCCAACTACGCTGTTGGAGTTATGAGACTAGCTTACTCAGCTCATCAAGAACTTAGTAAATAATAGCTTTAAGGGTATGTGATTCGTTTGGTTCTAAAACTATAAAATCATCAAATGCATTAGCACTCTCAATACAAACAAACTCTTTGTAAGCATCTTCTCTCATGTCATTTTTAGCCAAAGACATTCTCTTGCATTTATCAATCCATGGATTCCAAATAACTGCCGAAGATGAGCCAAAGTTCTCTACATGTAGAGTGCGATTTGCATCTTTTAAAACTATAGTAGTATCTACTTCTTGATAAACTCTATCTACTTCTTCTTTGAAAGTTATAGAACCATTTTGTTTTTCTTGCTTCATAGTTAAAGCATCTAAATATGGTTTATTATTTAGCCCATCTATCTCTACATGTAGAATATCTGAGACATTAAAGTAAGTATGAAAAGCTTGAGTGATTTTAAAAGGTTTAGTATCTATGTTTGTAGTTTTTAGTTCTAGTTTTAATTTTGCGCCAACCTCTACATGTAGACTTAGCTCATACTCTTTATTTTCAAGTTTAAAAGTTACAGATGACATATCTTTATTTATTTCATCTTGCTTTATTATTTTAAATTTTGAGTTTCTAGCAAAACCGTGTGCTGGCAAATTTTTATCTTCATTTATTCCAAACCAGGGCCAACAGATTGGGATACCACCGCGAATAGATGTACCCTCTTCAAATTCAGTTTTTTCACTAAGCCATAGAACAGGCTCTTCCCCCACTCTTTTATAATGAAAAACATGCGCACCATTTAAAGCTATTTTAGCTTCTGCGGAGTTATTTTTGATATCAATATACTCAAAACCATTTGGAAGTTTTTTAAGGCTTATCAATATGTTTCCACGAAACTATACGATGCCATCTAAGCGCATAAAGTAGTATAAATACATAAGAGATAATCCCAAGCATATATGTTGATTGCATATCACCACTTATAAATGAAATTTTTCCAAAGATAAGTGGAAGAATCGCGCCACCAGCTATTGCCATTATTAGAAGCGCTGAACCTTTAGCCGTATGTTTTCCTAAACCCTCTAATGCAAGTGGCCAGATTGTTGGCCATACAAGAGCATTTGCAAAACCAAGAAGAGCTACAAATGTTATGGTGTCTGGCAAGGTTTGTATACCCGTAGCTCCCCAAAGCATTTTTGAAACAAAGTGAGAATCAGCAGATGAGAATACTACTCCAAAAAGAAATAATATACCAAAAATAGCCGACCAAATAAGTGCTTTCTCTTGACTTATAAATTTAGGTATTAGTAAAATCCCAACTAAATAACCCATAACCATAAAACTCATTGTATAAGATGTTAAAACAGTTGAGTTTTCTAAGCCCAAATACTGTCCATAAAGCCCAATAGTATCTCCCGCGATAACTTCTATGCCAACATAAAAGAAAAGTGCTACAGCACCTAAAACTACGCGAGGAAACTGAAATATACTTTTAGCATCATCTTCTTCATTTGTTTCAAACTCAAGCTCAGGAAGTGATGAAAATTTAACAAGTGCAATAAGTCCAGTTAAAACTATCGCCATTATTATGTAAGGAGTTATAAGTCGTTGCGCTAAGGTGGCTTTTGCCTCTTGAGATAAATCTTGTATAGATCCAAAATCACCTAAAATCAATGCCGTGAAAACTAATGGCACAAGTACACCAGCACCTTTGTTTATAAGCCCCATTATCGAAATTCTCATAGCTGCTGATTCCATTGGACCAACTAAAACTATGTAAGGGTTTGAAGCAGTTTGTAAAATTGTAAGCCCTGTTCCTAAAGTAAAAAGAGCGATAAGAAAAAGAGTAAAACTTGCACTCTGCGCTGCTGGTATAAAAACCAAACTTCCAACAACCATAACAGCTAAACCAATAGCCATACCATTTTTATAGCCAAGTTTATCAAGAACAAAAGACATAGGAAATGCCATAACAGTATAGGCAATATAAAAAGCAAAAGTTACAAATAGTGCTTGAAAATCATTTAAGTTACAAATCACTTTTAAAAAAGGGATTAAAGAACCATTCAACCAAGTAACAAAACCAAAAATAAAAAAGAGTATTCCTATTATTATCATCGGAATTAGTGTTGATTGTTTAGCCATGTTCTAATCCCTTTAAGTAGTGTGCAACACCGTCTTCATCATTTGTGTGTGGCAGTATGATATCTGCTTTTTCTTTAACTGCATCTTGAGCATTAGCCATTGCTACAGAAGTTCCAGCTAAATCAAACATACCAATATCGTTAAAATTATCACCAAAAACTGTTAGTTTATTTAAGTCAAAATCGGCATATTCGCTAACAGTTTTAATTCCATGAGATTTATCTGCATCTTTATTTAAAATTGTCAAAAAATAAGACTGAGTATATGCTTCTGGTGCTAAAATATACTTAAAATTATCGCCAAATATACTCTCTACATGTAGAGCTAATCTCTTTAATAAATCTTCTTCACCCATATATACTATTTTAAAGTTATCATCCATTGCGCGAATATTTTTCTGTTTTTTAGTATGGTCATCTGCTACATAATTTTTTATAACTTTCTTTTGTATGGTATTTAAAATCTCACTATATAAAAAAACTTCATTTAGATTTTTATCAGCCAAAGCCAAGATAAAAGGATATATACCAAACTTAGCACCCTCGTCTATGATGGCATCTGCGACCTCTTTATTTATAAACTTTGTATCAATTATCTTTTTATCTCTAGTAGCTATAAGTGCGCCATCAAGTAAAATCATAGCTGCGTTAATATCTACACCTTTTAAAAACTGCATAGTTTTTTTGTATGTCCGTGCAGTAGCTACGCTAACAATAGCTTTTGCCCCAAGTTCATTCCAAGTATCTATAGTAAAATCTGATAAAGTTAAATCATTACGCAAAAAAGTATGATCGAGGTCTGTTATAAAAATATTTTTCATCTATTTATACTTCAACTGACAGGTTATCATTCGCTCAACTAACACTCGTCCAACTTCTACTTTTCCATCAACCACAGCAGTTACACCTAAGTCTTTTATTATTTTTTTATCTTTAAGATTTGTTACTTTTACTATGAGATTAATATCTTTAGTGTGAGCTAAAACTGCTTCACATATAGCTCTTTTTTTATCAATATTATCAAGAGTTACTATAACTGCTGCAGAAGAACTTGCATGAACAGCATCTAAAAGTGCTAACTTTGACATATCACCAAGATAGGCTTCTCTACCATCATTAATAGCTTCTTGCACATGTTTTGGAGAGTTATCTATAACGACATATGGTGCATCTAATTCATCTAGAT
>Ga0256838_1001603_pt1 | contig 10417 bp, 10 predicted proteins | sample 4571419metaG_FD_185978 | JGI IMG/M metagenome (GOLD analysis project Ga0256838, IMG submission 185978) | Hydrothermal vent microbial communities from Guaymas Basin, Mexico - 4571-419 | ecosystem: Environmental > Aquatic > Marine > Hydrothermal vents | place: Mexico: Guaymas Basin | collected... | reverse complement strand
GGCCGCCGCGATCGAGAACGACCTGTATCCCGTGTTAGCTACGAGCGTTCTCTCGGAGAAGTCTAAGGGGAAGGTGGGAACGGGAGAGGGCATCTCGAGGACGATGTTCATATTATTACTAAAGCCTGAGGCCTTCGACGAGTTCCTAAACCGTCTCGACCTCCGCCTTGAGCCGATTGTGGGCATGAACAAGGAGGGAATAAAGGAGAGGATCAAGTCGATACTAGAGTCCGGGCGCGTGGATAAGCTCTTCGAGGGCGTGATCTCATACGGACTCACACCTAGGCCCGAGGAATCGATAGCCATAGGCGCCTCAATAAGCGCCGCGATACTCGCTAAATTATCACCGGGACTAGACTTCGAGGACTATAGGGAGATGCTCGAGGACATCATACCGACGGCCGCGGGAATCGCTTTAGATAAGATCGTCCACAAGGACTTCAGGATCCTAAGCGTGCGCGATCTACTAAAGAGCGGGGACATGACCGTGATATACGCTATGGCGCTAAAGTACGGCCTCATAGACCCGAAGCTCATATCCATGACCGTAAAGGATAAGGAGGTAAGGAAGAGGATCGACGCGGCTAAGAATAGTAACAAGAAACAACTACTCGTAAAGGGCGGAAAGAGTCGGGCGAGTTATCTGTATAAGCCTAGGCCGCTACAGGACCTAATCAAGGATTATTCCCGCATAAGGTCCCTAGCCGGAATCCTCGCTACCGCCCTACAGATATATGATAAGGAGAAGGAAGGGGACTCCGCGGATATCATAGAGATCAGCAAGCTCAGGGGCACGACCGCGCTAGGTATCGCTAGTATGCTCATAGACGGGCTAAACTCTTACATCGAGCGCCTCACCGCGGAGTACTACGAGGAGAAGAACAAGAAGGAGAAGTTTGATAAGATTAGCGCGGAGGTAGAGATCGCGAGAGGGTTGAAGAGAATATTAGAGAAACTCACCTCGTGATTTTTAAATAAAAACTCAGATGGTCCGCTGGTCTACTACGGCATCTCCTAGCTCCTTCCGCTGCTCGCGAGTGGTGAGCATCTGCTTGAACTCGGGTAGCTTCGCTAGTAGCGCTCCTCCCTTCCGCACTAGGTACTTCCTATCGGGTCTTACCTTGATGTCGATCTTGATGTTCGGAGGCATGTATCCATAGTGCTTCACGACGAGCTCCTCGAGCTCCTTCTTTAGCCTCTCAGCGAGTCCGGGTAGCATCGTAGTACCTCCGCTTAGGATGATCTTGTTGAATAGATCGGGCCTCACGTCGATCGGAGCGGCCATGATCGCGTCGAAGATGAGCTCGTGTACTCCCTTGCTCTCGAGTCCGATCATGCTGGGCTTGAATAGTATCTCGGGAGCCATGAAGCGCTCCACGGTGAGGTAGATCTTCTTACCGTCGGGTAGCGTGTACTCGCACTTCACGGAGTCGGGGTCCTTCCTAGCCTTCTCGAGCTCGGCCTCGTAATCTAGGGCCACGTAGCAGCACTTCTCCTTGATGTCGTTTACGATGTCCTTCTCGGCGGAGGTCTTAGCGGTGAAGACTCCGTTCGTCTGTAGTAGCTTAGCGAGGTAGTCGGTGATGTCCATACCGGCTAGGTCTAGACGCCTCACTCCCTCCTTAATGATGAACGAGTCCTTCACGGGGACGATGTGCGTCACTCCGGCTCCTATGTCCACGACGAGACCGGTCACGTGTCCGGCCGCGTATAGAGCTAACACGGCCTGAGTAGCTACGTACATCGCGGGTACCTCGAACTTCTCGAACATGATCTCGGCCATCTTCACGCGGTTAGGCCTGGGGTTAAGCGGAGGCTCGGTGAGCACTACGGGGTGCTCCTTGGGGTTCACGCGTAGCTTCTTGTAGAACGTGTAGCTCCGTATGTGCTCCATAGCCTCCCGGTCCTCGATAATTCCGTGGCGCATCGGATACTTTAGCACGAGTAATCCGCGCATCTTGATGGCCTCGTCTCCTACATACACGGTCTTAGCTCCGCCTCCAGGGATGGCCTCCTCGTACTTTAGAGTACCTACGACCGTGGGGAATACTACGCGAGGCGACGTTTCTCCTCCATATCCGGCCTTAATGAAACCGGTACCGTTGTCGATAACTACGGTGGGGCCCCACTTCTCCTCAGACATAACCGCCTAATGCCCGGTGTTACATAAACATTATTCGTATGAGTTATCCGAGATGTAACGTTAGTTTTATCCTTTTTCTAATCAAAGCGCTCCTCTTTCATTGCATACAACACCGCTCTAGGAAGGACCTCGAATACCCCAAATTTTATCCCTATTAAAGCCGCCCGTACGCCCCGTCTTCCGAACCTCCTTTCTATTTCTCCAAAGTATTCCTCGACCGTTTTTATTACATCGGACGCTTTTAGCTCCCTGGTCTCTATTATCTCGTAATCCTTCGCTAGGACTTCGGGCTCCACATATTCCTTAAGTTCCTCCTCAGAGATCTCGGATAGCCTCCTCTTAGACTTCGCGTACCTTTCTACGTCCCCCATCCTTAGAGCCCGATGATCGAGTACGTATCCGTCCTCCACTTCGACTATGAGATACGTAAACGTCTCCGTCTCATACATGAACGCGATCGCGTCTATGAAACGAAGCCGAAAGAAGTTCATCTTCTTACGCTCAGGAACGAGCTCGTCCGCTCTTAGTAATAGCGATTTAACGTGCGGGGGTATGCGCTTAGCGAATATAGGGACATGATAAACGCGCCGTTTCATTAGAAACTCTAAAAACGTGTCATTTCTATTTTTGGTATGAGCGACGACATAAGCTTAAGGACCCGCATGTTGGTTCACTATTCGCTCATGTATGGCGATTATAAAGGGGCTTATGAAGCGTTATCGAAGGAGCCGACCGTGCAGAGGATCATACAGAACGATCCGGGAATTCACTATGCCCTCATGTACGGTGATTATAAGACGGCTACCTATAGCATATTAAGTAAAATCTCCCCATATTCGCCCAGCATATCCTATGCCGCGATGTACGATACTCCTAAGCTTGATGAGTTCGACCCGTTTAAGGACAAGAAAAAGAAGGACTATCGGCGGTGATTTTTTAAGGCGTTAGTCTGTCTACGGTCCTCGGGAAGAGCACGCACTCGCGCACCTCATCGATTCCGAAGAGTCCCATCATTAGTCTCTCGAGTCCTAATCCCCGACCAGCGTGAGGGGGCATTCCGTACCTAAACGCCTCGAGATAGTAGCGGAAGCTCTCGAGCGGCAAGCCTTTATCCTTTATGTTCTCCACGAGCTTCTCATAGCGATGTTCGCGCTGAGCCCCGGAGGCTAGCTCTACGCGGTATATGAGGTCAAACCCCTTAGTATATTTAGGGTCCTCATCGAGGCGCATGACATAGAAAGGCCTCGCGCTCCGCGGCCGCTTAGTGATGAAGAAAGGCTTGTTAATCTCGTTCCATAAGGCCCTTTCTTCATCTGCTCCGAAGTCTTCTCCCCGAGGTATCTCGAATCCTTTCTTCTTTAATATCTCCCGGGCCTCGTCGTAAGTTATTCTATCGAACTTTTCCGGAGGCTCGAACTTCTCGTTCAGAACCCTCCACACGCGCTCGTGATCCTCGAATATCTTCTCGGCCGCGTAGCGTATAGAATCCTCTAGAAGCTTCATCGCGTCCTCATCCGTGGCGAAGGCCATCTCGATATCGAGACCAAAATACTCGTTTAAGTGCTTCTTAGTATGATGCTTCTCGGCCCTCCGACACGGCCCCACTTCGAGGAAGCGCTCGATTCCCGTAGCCATCACCATCTGCTTATATAACTGGGGGCTCATCACTAGGTACGCCTCGCGGTCGAACCGTTTTACGGGGAACACCTCCGCTCCTCCTTCCGTAGCCGTGATCGTAACCTTCGGCGTATGTACCTCGATGAACCCTTGTGAATATAAGTACTCGCGCATGTAACGCGTCACTAATCCCTTAAGCACGAGGATCGCGCGATTACGAGGGTTCCTAAGATCTAGGACGCGCCGGTCTAGGCGTTTAGCTAATATCGTATGATCCACGTCCACGAAGGGATCGAACGGAGGAACCTCCGACTTAGAGAGCACCTCTATTTTCTCCGGTATCATCTCGTATCCTTTCTTAGCTATCTTCGAGGCCTTAACGATCCCCTCAGCGCAGATCACGTAACCGCGGTCGAGCTTCTCGGCTAGCTTTAGGAGTTCTGGGTCCTTTATCGTAAGCTGAACGTCGTCGAAGCTACCGTCCCGCACTACTACGAACGCGATCTTACGCTTATGCCTCACCCGCTGTACCCGGCCGCATATCCTCACGCGTTGTCCGTCCATATGAGGTCCTAAGCTAGCTATAGGTACGCGCATGAGGTGATGTAGCGGGGAGATTTAGTAGTAGTTTGTGGGCGGAAAACTATTTTCGTTAGAGTCTATATAACATTTGCTCATAACACATTGTATGCCGATAAAAGAACACATTAAGATTCACCAGAAGGAGCTCGGAGATAAGCGGACCGAGTACCTAGAGCTTGAGAAGGAGGCGAAAGAGCGCGGAAGGGATCTTCGGCCCTCGACGATCTTTAATAGGTCGTTATATTTCACGAACATCCAGACTAAGACTCCGAGGTTGGGCGCTTATTTACTATACGGACCGAAGTACTCGGGAAAGACGATGATGATACTAAAGATACGGGACATCATTTCCGATTTAGGTAGGGACGGAATTTACGTGAGCGCTAAGGAGGTCGGAGAAGTAGATCCGAGGGAGCTTCGGAGTTCGATCGTAGAGGTCTCTAAAGAGATGGGGTTAAGACACCCTATAGTATTCTTAGACGACTTCGCCGATTTAGATCCTAAAATCATAGATGAAATACTATTAGAATACGTAGGAATAGCCGAGGAGAACGACTTCTTAGTGATTATTACGGGTAGCTTCGCGAAGGACTTTAACCGGCTCTTAAAGAAGATAGAAAGCGTATATAGGTCGTTCAATACGGATAAGGAAAAGAAGGCGAAGGTCCTCATACAACTATCCCCGAAGGAGTTCCCCTCGTTCCTCGTATATAAGTATCCTAAAGAGGTGCGCGTGCTGATGGAGGAGCGCGGATCGAGGAGTAAGATCGGGAACGTGTATCATATGAAGTACTACATCTTTAAGTACATCGCTCTACGCAGCCTCTCCCCGTATCTTTCTTATGCCGAGATGTCGAGAGGGGAGTCGTACTTGAAGAAGCTCGTGGAAAACCTAACGAACGTAAGCAAACAGGATCTCTCTAAGTTCTTCCGCAACCAATATCTCCCTTACCCATCGCGGTACCCCTCCGTAATTAAATCGGAGTCGAACTTCGTGAATACCGTAAGCGTATTAGCCGAGGCTATAGGGAACGTTAACGAGGAGGTAAGAAGCGCGCTTGAGATCTTACGGAAGAACCTGTTCTCGCCTATAGAGATCGATCTTAACGACCCTATAATAAAGGAGGCCTTAAGTTACCAGCTGATCGTCCCGTTTAGATACTTTGAGCCCGGTAAGGACCCGTTTAAAGATCCCTCCGATAAGATCGTACCCGTAGTTCTAGATAAAGTGGTATATGAGGCTTTGAGGGAAGCTTTCGGAGACGCGCCTGTGAAACCGGACGACTTCTTGCTCTCTACGATTCTCCACGCGTTCGTCTTCAAGAGCGTGTTCGATACGATAGAGGTCCCTGTAAACATATACATAGGTAAATTCTACGGCCGCTACATCGTGGACGTGCCGCTCGACGTGGATCCATACATGATCGAGCTTATGTTATACGTACTCAACGACGATTTACCGATCACTCAGTATAGGACGGAGGGTAACGTTAAGGATAAGGTCGAGAAGTACAGTCCGCTATTTAAGGAGCTCGCCCTATTAGGGTTGAGGCACGCGACCACACCGATAGTCGTGGTGAAGGACTACTATTACGAATACGACTTCTTCCGCGTACACGTCGAACCTAACGATCAGGAGCTAGAAGAGTTTAGGTCGAAGCTTTACAGATACGTCACTTATGGTACGTTCCCGCAGAACCCAGAAACGCGGGACGTTGGGATCTTCCCAGCGTATGAGCTCTTCACGCTCTTCGTCGGTACCAGAAAAACTAACGTTAGGAGGGATAAAGGTAAGTCCTAAAGAGGTTTTAGAGCGTGTCCGCGGCCTTCGTGTGGGTGTTTTTGTTGTAGAAAAAGACGAGCCGTTACGCATACTTATACGCACGGTGTTATCGCAGAACACGAGCGACGTGCAGGCTAAGAAGGCTCGGGAGAGGATTAAGGACGTACCCGTAGAAGAGCTTCATAAGTTAGATGACCTCGAGGAGCGCATAAGACCGGCAGGCCTCGTAAAGCAGAAGGCTAGGACGATACGTGAGATCTCAAGGCGCGCCTCCGAAATACGTTCTCGGCTTAATTTGGAGCCCGAAGAGCTAAGGAGGCGCCTGATGAGTATTAAAGGAATAGGTCCTAAGACCGCGGATTTACTCCTCATATACTTGGGTCATAGGGCCTTCCCGATAGATACGCACATCAGGCGCATAGCCTCTAGGCTGGGTCGGGGTAAGGGGTATGAGGAGATAAGGAGGTTCGTAATGAGCGAGATAGAGTCCGTAGATGATCTCTTTGAGCTACATAAGGCGCTCATATCCTTGGGTAGATCCGTATGTAAACCGAGGCCCGAGTGCGAGAAGTGCCCGCTTAAGGACTTATGTCCTCGGAGGAATCGTCTTATCTCTAATGAGGGGAGGAATCCATGAAGGCTTACGCGCTTTTAATCGTTCTCTTCCTCTTGTTTCCATACACGACGCCCTCTATAAACGCTATACTAACGGCTAGCTCGGATAACGTGTACGTAGGAGATTCCATAACGCTCACGCTCAACGTGACGAACACCATGGACGAGGACGTCTATAACGTGACCGTATACCGGCAGATACCGAGTGGGTTCTCCTTAGTGAAGAACGAATCTCGGATACCATTTAAGGAGAGACTAAAGCCTAACGAGAGCGTAACGTTTACCGTGGAGATAAGAGCCGAGAGGGCTGGGGAGTTCTACATAGAACCCGCGATAGTGAAGTTCGTATACAAAAACGAGGAGTATGTCGCGTACTCTAATCGGGTGAAGATCACGGTGCTCGATCAAACTCAGAAGGCTATTGAGGAGAGTACCTCAACGGCCGTTAAATACGCGGCTATACTCGGAGGGCTTTCCGGTTTAGGCCTACTCATAGCGCTTATAGTGAGGCGTCCGAAGAAGCCCCGGTCTATATGATTTTTCTCGCTTTTATATCGACGACTACGTGATTAAGCGCTGGGGAGAAGCTTTTTACTATGCGCCGATCGTACTCGAGCACGTTTATGAACTTTCCCCACTCCTTGAGCCGACTCTCTATCTCTTCCTCCTCCCTTCCCTTACGCACTAAGCGATGAGCGTGTATGATCCCTCTATTTCTTAGCGCCTTAGCGGCCGCGTACATATGTTTCTCGTCTATCCCGAAGAACCCCATGAGTATGCGATCCGCCCGCGACTCAGGCGAGGAGATTCTAGAGTCCCCTAATATGGGTAAGAAGTTCTTAAGGCTGTTCTTCTCGATCGTCCTTCTTAAGAACGCGTACGTGTATCCACATATTTCTATTCCTATTACTTCCACGCGTCTATGCTTAGCTAGAGGCATCGAGAGATTACCCACGGCCGCGAACATATCTAAGATCCTCTCTCCGTCCTCCGCGACCTCTATCATGCGCTTGCGCTCGAAATGATTACCGGGTGAGAACGTAATGCGAGCCACGTCTAGGACGAAATACGTCGATAGCTCCTTATGGACCGTGACCGTCTTCGGCTCCCCAGCGAGTAATACGGAACGGACGCGTCTTTTAGTCCCAAAGGAGCCGATGCGTCCTATTACGGTCCTCACCTTTGGATTCTTTAGGATCCTCTCTAGCTCCTCCTTCGGGATTTTATGATCCGGACTAGGGACGTATACTATCGCTACGTGTCCTATGATCGCGTATCTCATTATAATTTCTAAGGAGTATAGGAGATGAAGCCTGCACTTCAGGTCGCTTTAGACCTATTAGACTTAGAGAAAGCGCTGGAGATAGCCGAAGCCTCTTATAAGGCGGCCGAACGTTTAGGGGCTACGGATAGGTTACGGCTAGAAGCAGGCACTCCTCTGGTGAAGGCTGAGGGCATGAGGGCTGTGAAGGAGTTACGTAAGCGCTTCCCCGAGAACGTAATCGTAGTAGATATGAAGACTATGGACACGGGACGTTTGGAGGCCGAGATGGCGATGCGCGCTGGAGGAGACGTGGTAGCCGTATTAGGCGTCGCACCCGACGCTACGATACGCGAAGCCGTGCTTGGAGCTCACGATTATGGAGGAAAGGTTATGGTAGACCTCATAGGAGTTAAGAAACCGATCGATAGGGCTAAAGAGGTGGCGTCTCTAGGCGTAGATATTATAGGCGTACACGTGGGAATAGACGAGCAAATGTTGGGTATGAGTCCCATCGACATATTGCGCGAGGTCGTGAAAATAAAGGACGAACACGACGTACTAGTGGCCGTAGCTGGAGGGTTAACCCCCGAAAGTATCCCGGACGTAGTCTCAGCGGGGGCGGATATAGTGATCGTAGGCTCTTATATAACCAAATCGCGCGACCCCGAGAAGGCTACTGAGGAGTGCTTTAGAGCGATGGAAGGAGTAAAGATAGAGACGAAGCGTAAGAGGTGGACGAAAGAGGAGATACGTAAGGTATTCGAGACGGTGTCTACTCCTAATATCGCGGACGCTATGAAGAGGCGCAACGTGATCGTAGGCCTCAAGAGCGTACGTCCCGGGCTCAGAGCGATAGGTCCCGCGTTTACCGTCCGTACGGCTCCCGGGGATCGGTATCGGCCCGTAAAGGCGATAGATATGGCTCCTGAGGGAAGCGTGATCGTGATAGATGCGGGTGACGCCCCGATCGCGTGCCGGGGAGAACTCGCTACGAGGTCCGCGAAGAATCGCGGAATCGCTGGCGTGGTTATATTCGGGGGGATTAGGGACGTCGAGGTGATACGCGAGTTAGAGTTTCCCGCGTTCGCTACGCACATAGTTCCTCACGCCGGTGAGCCGAAGGGATTCGGAGAGGTAAACGTGCCTCTGGAGGTACGTGGCGTGATCATAAATCCCGGGGATCGGGTCGTGGTGGACGATAACGGCATGATCGTAATCCCTCGCGAGAGGTTAGTAGAAATAGCTAATAGGGCGTTCGACGTGCGGGAAAAGGAGGAAGCTATAAGGCGCGAGATAGAGAAAGGTAAGACGCTAGGCGAAGTCATGAAAATGTACATCGAAGCTAAGGAATAAAGGAACTAAAATATGACCATCAGAGCCGATTTCACAAGCTCAAAAGCATATATTTTTCTCGCTACAAATCGAGTATGCGGTTAGACCAGAAGGTGCCGGAGCTATTCGATCAAAATAAGGGACTCGGACGGTCTAGACCTATCGTAGAGTTAGCGGGTGTGGAGGCCGCTATACTTCCTCCTACCTCCGAGCCCCGGTTCCTACAGATAAAGAACCGCCTAGAGGAAGCTCGCGTACTCGACGAGCAGCGCGATATACGCGTGATAGACACGCAGCCCGGATACTACGTGATCGCCTCCACTTACACCGTAGACGAGGACGGGGCCATAGCCCTACCTCCCGACGTGGAGCCCGAGAGCATCATAGACTATCTAAGGATCATCCACGACGCCCGCAACGTGTTCCGCGACATGGACGTGGACGCGTTCGTGAAGGGGGACGCTGAGAACAAGTACGTAAAGGTACTAGTTCAATACGTAAAGGCCGTGAAGGAGAAAGGAAACGGCGTACACGTACACCTAGACACGATCAACGTACACGCTTACGAGCTAAAGGACGAGGACCCGTATAAGGCAGGATACATGAAGATCGTAACCGATATTGCTACCGAGCTATATAAGCAGGCTTTAGAGGGGGAGATTAAGGCTAAACCCGTCACCAAGATCATCGAGTCCCCCGGAGCGCTAGCGTTAGCCGCCTACTTAGGAAAGGATGCTATTATGCACATCGTTCACTTCGGATACGGAAACGAGGACCCCGAGATCAAGAAGAAGCTCGAGGCCGAAAAGAACGCCTTCGATGCTTTATGAGTGTGTTTTTCGAACACTAATTTATGTATGTTTGAAAAAGGCTCGATAAATAACGATAAATGAGTAAAAAGGAAGCGAAGCCCGACTACTCTAACCTTTATCTATTTGCCCTAGGGATCCTCGTCATCTTAGGTCTCGACCTACTGTATCAAATATACCTGATGCACGTCTATGAGCTCACGTTCACGACCTTCGTGCTTACGATGTTCTCCAGAGCGTTCGGGGCTTTAGGACCTTTAGTAATTACGGGA
>Ga0256838_1001600_pt1 | contig 10426 bp, 13 predicted proteins | sample 4571419metaG_FD_185978 | JGI IMG/M metagenome (GOLD analysis project Ga0256838, IMG submission 185978) | Hydrothermal vent microbial communities from Guaymas Basin, Mexico - 4571-419 | ecosystem: Environmental > Aquatic > Marine > Hydrothermal vents | place: Mexico: Guaymas Basin | collected... | reverse complement strand
GTTTCTCCATAATTTTGCTGGATCTCCTAAGCAAAATTGGGGAAAATTTGGAAGCCTTAACGGCACTGTAAATGTATTGAATACATCACAAAATAACCCTGCCAACATTGAAATTAATACAATCGAATTTGAAGGGATGCATTCTCCGTTGTTTACCCATGTATTTTAACGGACAGAAAAGCCTAAAGAGGAAGGGTTTATATATTTTATGCCCATACATAGCTCCTGGGGAGGAGCATGCGGCTGTTCCACGTCTCCTGTGAGTCAGCAAGCGTTGAGGACTGCATTGAGGAGTTCACTTCGAGAATAGATAAAGTTCTATCCGGTTCTGGATGTTACATAAAATCAGCCGAGCTTAACCTAACGTTCGGTGCATTTATGCACCTTTCCGCCGGGCTCCTGGTTGACCCATCGACCCCCGGTGGTAGGGTCGTGGCGAAGTACTCCACGGGAAGGAGCAGGGAAAAGGCCATTGAAGGTGTTCTCGCGGAGATAAATCCGCTCATAGAAAACGCCGAGGTCGTTGCCTTTAAGTTCGGGACGTACACAACACCGGTAACGAGGCGAACCTATGCGGTGGGTGTCGTTGCCTACAATCTTCCCATGAAGCCCGCGACCCAGATAAGCGATACGGCCGACAGGAGAAAACTTCTGGCCCACGTGCTCTCGCTTTTTGAATACAACTCCAAAGTCCTCAACATATCTGAACTCGCAAGGGTCTTTGGCGTTTCGAGGGATACGATTTACTACGACATCCAGCAGATACTGAAGGAGAAAAAGTAATCACTTGACGAAGAAGGGCACCGGAGTGGCTGTAAGCACGAAGATTATCAGGGCAAGAATTGCCAGGCCCTTTCTGCTCCACGAGATCGGGCTTACTTCATCCAGCGCCCCCGGGTTCCCGGCGCTGCCCATGAAGAGCACTAGCAGTCCCCAGATCATCCACCCGGTCCAGAGGTAGCTCATGAGTATGAGGGTCAGTCCTATCCCCATTGTGAAGTACCGGTGAAGTCTCTCGTTCATAAATGCCCTCGCTATGTGTCCCCCGTCGAGCTGTGCCGCTGGGATGAGGTTCAAGAAAGTGACGAGAATTCCCACCCAGCCCGCTATGGCGACCGGATGAAGAAACACCACGTAATCGTTGCCGGCGATCTTTCCGTCCAGTATGACCCTCTCGAGAATCGTGAAGAAGAGGTTCGTGCCGAGGTATAGGCCTTTGCCTGAGCTTGGTACTAGGGAAGCCGGAACAACCGGCGAAAGCCGGAGCCCGATGATGGTAACTGGAATCGCTACCAGAATGCCTGCGAGGGGTCCGCTGACCCCGAGATCGATGGCGGCGTTTCTAGTTGGGATCGGGGACTTTACCCTTATCACTGCCCCGAGCGTGCCGAGCAGATTGGGAAACGGGATGAAGTAGGGGAAGGTCGCCTTAACGTTGTGCATTGTGGCGGCTATCTTGTGGCCCATCTCGTGGGTGCCCAGAATCGCCAGAACGCTCAGAGAGAAGGCAACGGCTATGAGGTAGGGATTCCTGTAGCCGGGTAAACCAAACTGATCGAGCGTCGCTATGTAATTAATGGCAAGGCCATAACCCGCCCAGAGCGTGGAGATAAGAGTGAGGATGAAGAGCGCTATCCCTATCTTAGGATTGTCCTGTTTGATCTCGCCGGCCGGAAAGACGTACAGAACGATCTCTCCCCCTGCCCTCTTCAGTGCTGCCCAGTAACCGTTAGCTTCAAACTCCCTGAGAACGGCCTCAAAGTCCCGCTCGAGTATCTCACTAACCCTGAAGACGTATACCTCTCCACGCTTTTCAACGAACTCCGCCCGGTAGAACCTCGATACGAGCTCCTCAACCCCGGGGAGAACTTGGATCTCAACTCCCGGTTCTTCGGCTTCAATGCTGAACCCCACCAGAACCATGTCTCCGCCGCATTGGGGGCACGCTCCCTCGAGGATGGGCTCGTTTGACTCGATTATCTCTCTGTGACCGCAGTTAACACACTCGTAAATTCCCTTTGGCATGCTCTCCCCCGATAAAAGAGGGAACGAAGGGTTAAAAATCTACCCGTCGAGAACTTCGACCTCCCCTTCATCGGCGTTGATCCTCACCCTCTGGCCGGTTTTGAGCTTGGACACGTCTATTCCTTGGACCATGGGAATCCCTGCTATTATGGCCCCGGTTGCGACAATCGTCTCGGCTTCACCGACGATTATTGCCTTTGGAGCCTTCCCGTTCTTCTTAAGGGCGTAGATTACGTAGGAGCCAACCGTTGAACCCTTCCCGCGTGGGAAGGCGAGAATTTTGCCCGCTATGCTCTGGCCTCTTATGTCGCTCTCCGCGTCGGTGACGATTCCGGTCTCGGGGTCAACCCCGCCGAGGAAAGAGAGTGGTTTTTTCGAGACTATCAGCTCTCCCTCTGCCTTCCCGCCGACAACTCTCTTACCCCTCAGCTTCATCCTACCACCTCACGGGGCTTCTTTTATGAGCCTCTCTGCATCGTCGAGCCTGACCTTAAAGCCAAAGGAGCGGAAGTAGAAGGCACTCTTTCCGCTGTTGGTGGCGATGCCGTTGTACCAGCCCTTAATCGGCGACACGACGAAGCAGGAATCCGCTATAATCCGCCCGTTATAGCGCTCTATGATCTCCGTGTAACCGAGTGAGTCGGCTAAAGCCTTTACAGCCCTGCTCGCGGTGATGAAGAGCGGTATTTTTAGCGGCTTTCCGCGCATGGTGAGGAGCTCAGCGACCTCTTTAATCTCCCTCAATGAAGCGTGAGGACAGCCGATGAGTATCATGTCAATCTCGCTCCAGTCGTCTGAGAATTCCTCCCTCACTGCCCTGAGGTCGGCATCTTCAACGGCGATCTCTTCCACCTTGTCAACGACTGCGGTTCTGTATTCGGGGGTCTCGCCCTCGACGTGGTAGAGCGCTATTGAACCGGTTGCCGCCATTGAAGCCCCGAGTTCTTTGAGGTAATCGACGCTTTCCGGTTTGAGGTTGGTTATGTAGGGCACATCGTTTCCAAGAACCCGACCGAGATGGTAGCCGAGGGTGGAGTAATCGACGAAAGTCTTAAGTCTTGCCTCAACCTTCACAAGGACGGTTGCCTTCCTGTTTTCATCGAGATGAAGGCCGTAGTTGGGAGTTTTCCCGATTATGGCTGAGGCCAAACTCGATGGGCCGCCCTCCCTGTTCGTCCTCGCGCCTAGGATGGAGTTTGCAAAGCTTACGGCGGAGCTCTCGCTCCAGGCCAGGTGATCGCCGAACTTCGGCAGGTTCGCTCCATAGTAAGGCGTGCAGGTTGATGTCACCTCAACTCCCATTTTCCTGTAAATCTCGAGCACTTCACGCTGCTTTTCCATAAACTCTTCGTCCCCTATTCCGGCAGGATTTAAAGTTGTGTAGACGCTAACCTTTGCCCCTGCCTCCAGAAAGTCCCTCAGGAATTCAACGCCGGCTTCGCCGAGGTTCTTGTATGAGACCCCCGCTATCTGGGCACTCTTGATCGGGATTAGCCTGTCCGCCCCATAGATCTCTCCGAGGGCTACGAGGATCTCCATGGCTTTCTGGAGGGCGTAGCCGTACTCACCGGCCAAAACGAGCTCCTCTTCCTTCGTCAGGTACATCGGACCCACCGTCCCGATTAGCGCTCAGGGAATATAAACCCAGCCCGAAAGATTTATAAACCTCCTCCCTTTCACTAACTAACGGGTCGAGCAGCGGGGTGGGGCAGCTAGGAGTGCCCGCCGGGCTCATAACCCGGAGGTCGGAGGTTCAAATCCTCCCCCCGCTACCAAACTGCCGTTTTCTCAATTCTAATCCCTCAGCGCTTTCTTTTGCCCCAGCTGATCTTTGCAGTCAGTACTTTCTCGCTGGAGAAGATTCTTGCCGTCAGATAGAGAGTCACGAGAGCGATGGCTCCTAAGTAGGCAACACTGAAGAACATTGGAGAGTATTCGCCTGTCACAGCGTACCTGTAGCCGACTATCGGGTGTGTGAACGGTATTGCCAGAAGGATGTAGCGGGCAACTGGGGGCAGCTGGGTTAGGTCGATGAACATCAGCAGGAACGCCGGGAAAGCGAGGGGCAGTATAACCGAGCTGACGACGGTGTTGGCGCTCTGCACGTCCTCAGCGTAGACGGCCAGCAGCATTGCCAGTGAGAGGGCGAATATTATCGTCAGGAACACTATGAGCGCGAAGAGCAGCATTCCCACTGGCGTTATACCGAGCCCGAGGTCTTCGAGGCTTATGCCCGTATCAGTTTGGAAAGTTCCGAGATAGCTCCTGAGGCCTATCATGTACGCCAGCGCAGCCACGAGCCCCATGACGGCGGTTCCAGATATCTTGGACGCCACTATCGTGGTTCTCTTTACCGGAAGCGTCAAAAGGGTCTCCAGGGTCTTGTTCTCCTTCTCGGCCGCCACCGCCCCCGCGGACATCTGGGCCGTTATCGTGACCATCAGGAAGACGATGAGGGGCAAACTCAGCGACTGGGATGAGAGAACCTGCGAGACTACCGTTGGGGAGACGTTAACTATCCTGCCCATGAAGTAGGACTTGCTCTCCGCTCGTATTGGGTGCAGGACTGCCTCAGGGTTCCCCGCACCGAGGGACTTGACCTTCAACCTTGCTATCTCCTCCGAGAGAACGGCTATAACCGCGTTGATCCTGCCCTCGCTCACGCTCTCCCTCATCCCAGAGCTCAACCCTCTGAAAACGCCGTATATCTCAACGGTCGCGATCCTGTCGGATTCTATACTCCCGCTGAAGTTATGAGGAATCACTACCAGGACGTTTTGATTTTCCTGAAGTGCTCGCTTTAGGGCTTCTTCTACGGATGGGGCTGTGATAACGGTTACACTCACGTTAGGGCTCGCGTTGAGGGCTTTTATGAGAAGCTCTCCGTACTTTCCGTCGTCGAAGTTAACTATCGCAACGTGCGTTTCCTTTGTCGCGCTCTCGAAGCCGAACTGCATCATCTTGCCGAGGGCTGGATAGACGATGAGGGGGACAATTATGAGGCCAAATATCAATTTTTTGTCCCTCATGAGGTTCTTTATCTCCTTCTTTACCAGAACAAGGAAATCGCTCACGAGCCCTCACCCCCAACTGGCTCGGGAATACTAACGCCGATGGCCCTCATGAAGACCTCCTCGAGGTTCTCGGCCTCGTATTTATCCTTCAGCTCTTTCGGTGTCCCCATTTCCACTATCCTGCCTTCCGCTATCATGGCAACGCGGTCGCAGAGGAACTCAACCTCAAGCATGTTGTGGCTCGAAATCAGGAACGTTGTCCCTTCGCTCCTCGCGAAGCGCCTTATCGTCTTTCTAATCTCGTAGGCGTTCACTATGTCGAGTCCGCTTGCCGGCTCGTCGAGAATGGCAAGCCTTGGCTTCACCATGAGGGCCCTCGCAATGAGAAGCTTGCGCGTCATTCCCTTGGAATACGTTGAGACCTTGTCGTCGAGCCTCTCCCCAAGGCCGGCGAGCTCAACGCCGAGCTGGAGCATCTTTCTGGCCTTTTGTTCGTCTTTGGCGTAAAGCCTCGCCATGAACTCCAAGTACTCCCTCCCGGTTAGGTTTTTGTAGGCTCCCGCCTCCTCGGGAAGGTAGCTGATCAGGGCCCTAACTTTGTCAGCTTCCGTAACAACATCATGGCCTGCTATCCTCGCCGTTCCTTTGGTTGGCCTCAGCAGGGTGGCGAGGATTTTGAGGGTCGTGCTCTTTCCAGCCCCGTTCGGCCCGATGAGACCGAATACCTCTCCTTCCCTGACGGAGAAGCTTATCCCCTTCAGCGCTTTGACCTTGCCATAATCCTTCTCAAGGTTCTCAACTTCAACGAGCATCCTCATGCCCCCCGATTTTGTAAACGAAAAGTCCAAGGGTGGTGAGAACAACGCCAAACGCGAAAAGCTCCGTTATTCTTGCGTATCCCCCCACAAAAGCTATGCCGAGACCAGTAGCCACTCCGAGCCAGCCGTTAAGTTCATGTCTGTTTTTGAATCGGTGCCCCAGCCCCACGAAGAGTGCACCCACCATTATGAGGCTGACCTCGATGAGAAGCAGTGGCGTGTTTATCCCCTTAGAGACCTCTCCGCTCGGGAGCTTCATGCATGCGAGCCTTTCAACGGGCGGTCTGGCTATCCCAAGGGCTATGCCGAGGAAATACAGTGCGAAGCCCGCAACCTTCCTACCGTTCACCTCAATCACCCTCGTAGATGAACACGTCTTCAATTTTAACGCCGAAGAACCGGGCAATCTTGAAGGCCAGCCTTAGGGAGGGGTCGTACTTCCCTTTTTCAATCGCAATAATCGTCTGCCTCGTAACTCCCAAGGCTTTTGCGAGCTCCTCCTGTGTGAGCCCTTTCGCCTCCCTAAGCTCGCGCAGGCGGTTCTTCATCGCTACATCCTCCGGGAATAATAGTTGATGAGTCCCCAGTGGAGGAGTAGCAGAATCGCCAAGAGGCCGGAGGTTATCTTAAAGGCGGGCCTGAGCTCGGGCTTTTCTACCTGGGCTATCGAGAGGTAAATCGTCGTGAAGGCCAGGACTATCATCGCTACCTGAAGGGTTCTTCTGGAGGCGATTTCCTCTATCCTCAATGTTCTCTCGTCCTCGAGGACGTGTCCTTTTTTCTCCAGGTGCCTATAATACAGCCAGAGGAGAACCGCGCCGGAAACAAAGACGGCAAAGGCAAGGGGAAGTTTTTTACTGCTCGTCGCCCAGCCGAGGAAGTAGCCCATCGTGAGGACGAGAACGTATGCCGGAATCATTGCCCTCTTTCTCTCGGGTTCCTCCGATTTGCGGGAGGCCAGGATTAAAAGCGCACTCCCGAGGATAACCAAGAGCGTCCACACGATGAGGTTCAGGAGGATTTCTTTCATAGCCTCCACCATGTAAAGTTTCCTTTACGTAAAGCTTCCTTTACATCCTTATAAGCTTTGCTCCTCGCGGTAGAGTTCCTCGACGTAGGACACCATGTCGTGGATGGCCAGAAAGTCCAGGAGGGCTATAACTCCCTTCAGCAGAACCCCGGAGATGAGGTAGAATATCGCAAGAAAGAGGTCAAGGGCGAGGTACACCAGGGAAACCTTGACGGCGGTGTTTTTGCGGGAATAAACCCCCCACGCGAGAAGGAAGTCAAGTAGGGCGAAGGGAAGGTAAACGGCAGGAAACTTCGTCCCCTGATATAAAGCTAGAAGGCCCTGAAGGCTCAGCACGAACGTCGTGACTTTTAGCTCCCCAAACTTCATCTCCATCCCTCAGTACAGGTGGCTCTTGCTCTCCCGGAGCAGTTTGAAGTACTCGAGAAGTTTCTCAAGGTCATCCTGCCCGAAGACTTCCCCAGCGTCCGTCTCGGGATCGAGGGCTAGCAATCGATCCCGCAGTCTTACAAGCTCGTTGAGATCCTCCTGGAGCTCTACGGCCCTCTGGGTGAACTCCAGACTTGTATATGGGCTCTCAAAAGACCTCATCTGGTTGGCCACTATCGCGACCTTAATGTCCCCGATCGCCTCCTCAACGAGTTCAAGGAGCTCTCCCACCTTCATGGAAAGACCTCAGTGTTTTCCTTAATAACCTTGTCCTCGTGCCAAAACGCTTATATCAACCGGTGAAAAGAATTTATAACGGTGGTGGGCATGGACTTTGCCCTCTTTATGGAGAGGTATGGGTACAAGATACTTCTGGGGATTTTCGCGGCGGTAGTTATAGGCATCATAGCATTCGTTGGGTTCTGGGCCTATACGCTGCTCAAAATGTTCGGAACCGTCGGGTTAATAGTAATCCTTGGCTACGCCCTTTATGCTTTCCTCGTCCAGAGACGCGTCCTCGATGCTCAGGCCAAGGCTCACGGAAAGTACTTCTATGATCCAAACTACGGAAAGAAACGCTGAGGATTCTGTGAAAATCCTTTGGGTTTTGGGCCATTTTTTCGAGCTACAAGTTTTATATCCTTCCTCCAACCTTTGAAAGGTGGTTGTATGGAGACGGTTAAGGCTTACCCTTCTGATTCGACCGAGGTTAAAGGTGAAAGGCGAGAGAAGAAGCTTCTCATGGGAAACGAGGCGATAGCCTACGGCGCCCTTGAGAGCGGCGTCGTTTTTGCAACCGGTTACCCCGGAACGCCCTCGACCGAGGTCATCGAGACGATAGCAAGGCTCAAGCCGGAAGTTTTTGCCGAGTGGGCGCCCAACGAAAAGGTTGCCCTTGAGGAAGCGGCGGGAGTTGCCTACACGGGCTTGAGGGCGCTCGTAACCATGAAGTGCGTCGGTTTGAACGTGGCAGCGGACCCTCTTATGAGCCTCGCATATTCAGGCGTCGAGGGAGGTCTCGTGGTCCTCGTGGCTGATGACCCGGGCCCGCACACATCTCAAACGGAGCAGGACGACCGCTATTATGGAAAGCTCTCCCTCCTGCCCGTCCTCGAGCCCGCCGATCCTCAAGAGGCCCACGACCTCATCATCTACGCCTACGAGCTGAGCGAGCGCTATAAAGTCCCGGTCATCTTCAGAACAACCACGAGGGTTAACCACACGACCGCCGACGTGGAGGTCGGCGAGTTCATCGAACTCGACAGGAAGCCCGTCTTCAAGAAGGACATCGAGCGCTACGTGAGGGCCAGCATGGAGGGCAACAGGAAGAGGCACCGCTGGCTCAACGAGACGCTGAGAAAGATCGAGGAGGACTTCAACTCGATGCCCTTCAACTGGGTCGAGGGGAGCGGTAAAATCGGAATAATCGTCGAGGGCGCGCCCTACAACTACGTGAAGGAGGTTCTCCCGAGAATCAACGCGGACTTCAAGGTTCTCAAGCTCTCAACGCCCCACCCGCTACCGAAGAAGTTGATCACCGACTTCCTCAAGGATGTGGACTACGCCATTGTAATCGAGGACGGCGCGCCTTTCCTCGAGGAGGAGGTCAAGATAGCCGCCTACGAGGCAGGCTTAAACGTCCCGATATACGGCAAGAGGACAGGCCATCTGCCCCTTGAGGGCGAGCTAACGCCTTCCCTCGTCAGAAACGCCCTCCTCAGGCTCATCGGAGAAAGTGAAGAGACCTACGAGAAGCCGGAGGAGGTAAAGCTGGCAGAGAGCCTCGCCCCGAAGAGACCGCCGGTAATGTGCCCCGGCTGTCCGCACAGGGGCTCTTACCGCGCCGTGCTGGACGCTTTGAGGGATCTCAAGCTCGGCCGTTACAAGGTCCCAATACATGGCGACATAGGCTGCTACGCCCTCTCGCTCCTCCCGCCGCTCGAAGCCATCTGGACCGAGTACGTCATGGGTGCGAGCATAAGTTTAGCGAACGGGCAGAGCATCGTCATGGACAGGAAGATAATCGCGACAATCGGTGACTCGACTTTCTTCCACAACGGAATCCAGCCCCTCATCGATGCCGTCTACAAGAACCTGAACGTTCTGGTGATGATACTCGACAACAGAACCACCGCCATGACTGGCCACCAGCCCCACCCCGGAACCGGCGGAAGCGAAACCGGCAGGAAGTTCAACGAGATCGACATCGAGGCATTGGTCAAGGCTCTTGGAGTGAAGTACGTCAGGACCGTCGACCCCTACGACCTCAAGGCCACGAGGGAGGCGATAAAGGAGGCCATGCAGGTTGAGGGGCCGGCCGTGATAATAGCTAAGCGTGAGTGCGTCATTCCCGTCATAAGGCGTGGGGAAATTGGAGAGCTCCCCGTTGTCATAGAGGAGAAGTGCACTGGCTGTAAGGCGTGCATACTCCTGACTGGCTGTCCGGCGCTCGTTTACGACCCCGAAACGAACAAGGTGCGCATAGACAGCCTGCTCTGCACGGGCTGTGGCGTCTGCAACCAGACGTGCCCCTTCGACGCGATAAAGTTCCCGAGCGAGCTGGAGAAGGGGGCTTAATCAGTTTTCTCTTTCTCCCGCAATCCTTAAATATTACGTGTTTAGTAATATACTTGGTGGGTAATATGTTCTACGACAGGGAACGCGAGCTTGAGAAGCTCAACGAGGTTTACTCCTTTCCAGGCTCAAGCTTCCTCGTGATTTACGGCAGGCGGAGGGTTGGAAAGACTGCCTTGGCCAGGGAGTTCCTAAGGGATAAGCCAGGCCTATACTTCTTCGTTGGCGAGAAGGACGAGGCTCTGCTCCTCGAGGAGTACTCCCGCGAGATCGAGGAGAAGCTTTCCCACCACCTTCCCCCATATATGAAACCAAAGTTCAGCTCCCTTGAGGAGCTGGTTGAGTTCCTGGTCGACTTCTCGCGGGAGAGGAAGCTTGTTGTGGTCTTTGATGAATTCCAGAACTTCAGGACGGTTAAACCTTCCTTCTTCTCATCCCTCCAGAGGCTCTGGGACGAGAAAAAGGAGACCTCAAACCTCATGCTCATCGCAGTTGGCTCGTACGTCGGCATGATTAAGCGCATCTTCATGGATAGA
>Ga0256838_1001599_pt1 | contig 10433 bp, 15 predicted proteins | sample 4571419metaG_FD_185978 | JGI IMG/M metagenome (GOLD analysis project Ga0256838, IMG submission 185978) | Hydrothermal vent microbial communities from Guaymas Basin, Mexico - 4571-419 | ecosystem: Environmental > Aquatic > Marine > Hydrothermal vents | place: Mexico: Guaymas Basin | collected... | reverse complement strand
ATGATTCCAATTGTAAACTGGAATGGAATTGACACAAAGGAGTCGTCAGGTTCTTGTTTAATATCATTTTCTTGTTGAATTTCTTCGGTATTTGAATCTTCATCATCATCTGAATCCATGAATGGGAATTCAGGACATGGTGGAATTGAAGTGTCATGTTGTTGAGGTCCCATTCTTCTTTTGATTTGTTGTATGTCCAATTTGATTTCTTGGAGCAAATCCCCTGCTTCTTTGAGTTTTTTGTTGGCGGTGGCCAGGCAGCAGTGATTGCACCATTTCTTCGTACATCCGCTGCAGTTGAGTTTTCGTTTCTTTCGAATAGAATTTCTTCTATTGGAGCCCATTTCGGATGATTGTAACTGGTTTTCAAACACAGTTAATGCTCCAATGTAATTATTTTCGGCGGCATCAAGTAGTATATTTTTTCGTTCAAGTGTGACATCGAACCCAGTCATTCCCCTATCTTCTGCAACGGGGGATCTTGGGGAGAAGTTCTTGAAAATTGACATTGTTAATACTTGTGGATTGTACTTTTTTGTGAATCAAAAACTTTGTTGCTGGTTAAACTTTGTTGCTTGTTAATTTTTTTCTGATTAACTTGACAATGGAGCTGACTTTTAAAGTCAGAAAATCGTGGTGTCGCCAAAGAGAAATCAACGAACCAAAGAGGTCTGACCCACTGACCACGATATAATTCTGGCGCTCACGAGCAACACAGGCCAATCAACATCTGATACCAATCACGCGCCTTTTTGAACTAAAACTTCAAATACTAGTATCAGCCATACAATTTAAAAACGTTATTTGATGAATAATCAGTTTATTTACAGAATAGATTGTTACAATTATGAAAAAAATTTAGTAATCAGGGAAAAATGAGTCTAGAATCTCAAGCATACCATGAAGAGGTGCAAACTTGGCCTTTAACCATGTGTGAACTTCAAAGTCATACTCGAGATTCTCCGAAACTTCACAAATGCATCTAAGAAGGTCTCTCAGAGCCAAGGCGTGCAAGTTTTTTTCGGGAATATTCTTAAATTGAGTGGTTGGATAAGTGAGATGATCTTCGAGTTGGAGTGAAATTGCAAAAGTAAGGATCGGCCAGAGTACAAATTCCAGAAAATCGTGATTTTGACTACCACCATCGAAAAGTTTTGGATCTGGTTGTTTAAGAGATATTAGATCTGACATGCATGTATTGCGGTCCATGGTCAATTTCCGCATTATATTTCGTGGCTTTGATAAATCTTCAATCGCTTGTCCTTGAGCTTTTAATTTATAAAATGTGTCGTAATTCAAGAATTTGGCATCCGACTGATCATCATCACACCTAACCTTGATTGTTGGTCTATAATAGTGAGAGTCACATTTGTTGAGATGATCTATATAATCACGGACATTATTGTAAATTTTCAGTTTACTAACTGAATGCCCAGAAAAAGTTTCCATGAAGTTATCACATTCTTTTGAATGATGAATTTTCGTAACATAGGAGACAGTGAACGGATCATCTGGACATTTTTTGTGCGATGCTTTTGGTCTAGACCGTTTCAGCCAAAACTCCTGGCTAAATATGAATTGGAGTATGTAGGACTTTGATGTATCAGATCTCGTTGATTTGCGCTTTGATGGTGGTTGGACTCGTTTCGGTCTCATTTTGACCAATTGGTGAGATCCAAAAAGAATGAAGTGACAGCCAAACAGCGTTTGACATAAATCCTCCCAAACCGAGTCATCATATATTTCTCTTTGTGAGAATAAACAAATAGGGCAAATGAAATTACCTTCTTCGTTTTTGTCCTGCCGAGATCTAGAGGTGAAATGATCAAACGCTTGTTGATAGCTTTCAAGCTCGGGGTGATAAAGGGCTTTTTGTAAATTTTTCATGTCCATATGGGAAGCCTTTCTCTTGAAATGATCAAAAATTTGAGCAAAAATCTCATTTGGTAGGTGTATATTCGACATATTTCCGGCTTTGTCGAAATTCGGAAACTGTGAGGAAATGAAGTCAGAAGTCGGTTATTAAGGGAAATTTATTTGCAGAAGACAAACACATTAGAAAATAGGTTGACAGATCGAAAAAAAAGTTCAAAATTTATGGCACTATAAATCAGTACGGAATTTCCGCGTTCTGTTTATCGGCCGCGGTGACAAGCATGTCACTAACGGTGACATTTAAAAATTCGTCAAAAGTTAATTTCTTTTGGTAAATTGGGCACATGTAAAGGAACAGCTTTTTTGGTAGGGGACCCTTGAATTTCAATTTCGCGACGAGATCTCCATTGTAAATTTTATATCGTTGCAAATTTTCAACCACTAGAAAGTTTTGCTGCTTGAACTCATCGTATGTCATTGGACCAGACGAAAAAGGATTGTCAAAGAAATGGGTTTCTTTCAAGAACTTGTAATAGTAGTCGTTATAATTGTACCCTTTTTTCTGTAATGGATAACCGGGTAAGTTGACCGAATCCACGGACAGCTCGAATGTGTCCAAGTCATGAGTTTCAAATTTTGTAGCGCATTCAATATAGTCAGTTGTCTCCACCGGAAGTAATGCGAATACAATCGCAACTGGTAATGGACCTAAATAAATATTGACCGACCTGAGTAAATAAAGTGACCTATTTAAACAACTCGCCATGGTCAAAATTATCTATTTTCGAGAATTATGAATTTCGAAAAGCTATCAGCTGATACCAGTATGGATACTGGATCCGAGAATCGATCATCCCAAACAATCAAGCAAGAACAAAAACGAATAATTAAAGAAGTGATGGTAAGATTCAGAAAATTAAAATGTATTTTTATTGAATTAAGGTTACTCAATTGGCATCAAAGTCGTCAAACGATGGTATCAAGCGGTATAACATAAAGTATATATTTGATGACGGTTCTGAACTTCAAATAAAATCAAACCGTGCAGTTTTACCACAATTACCCGGAGACGCATTCGATCCAAATTGGATTCAAACAGACCTCAATACTGTCGAAGTTTTTCAAACAATTCCGAAGAACATAAACGCACAGAAAATTCAAAAACTTATTCAATATACTAAATTTCAACAATGGCTTAACTTTAATGATGACCCCACACTAACTGAACTACTTGACATTGATATCTCACAATAAAATACCAACCATTTTTTATATTAATTTGAAAATTGTCGATTCCATCAAATAAAATTTCACGTCGAATCTGTTTGTCAAGAAAGGGTAGGGAGAGTGACGGGAGTCTGTGCTGAGCATATTTCTTATCAAGTTCGTCTGATTGAGTATTCACAAGCTCCAACACTGGATTGATGAGTTTAATAGACCTATCCAAGTCATACGTAGCTTTTGACGATGTTTGATCTTCATTAAGAGACACGGATATCAAACTTCGCTCAGCGTCGGCTCGATAAAATGTCAGTTTGATCGGAAGGTCCTTCGGGAGCGGGTGGTTTTCTATAACACCCGAATTAAGCCGAATTATGAAATAATAGCGTAAGTAGTGTTTGCCGTCTATTGTATGAGATTCAGCAAAGTTTTGTCGTTTTCCGATTTCGAATTTATTATGCTGTATGTCCATGTCAATAGCGTCCATATTTGTGATTCCCCAAATACCCTGCAGGCTTCCTATAGTTGCTATATGTTCTTTGGTGTAATTTAATTTTGAGGTGAAAAAGTCGGTCAGGATATAATCTGAGTCGGTCGATTTTGTTGTACATGATACATAATTAATTTGAACTTCAAGGTGTTCAAATAATTTGGAGGTGAAATATGAATCAGGAACGAATTCTCTTGGGATATCAACACTGAATTTGAGTCTACTCGAAGCCAAATCTGCATAGCAATTATTTGGATAAATCATGAATTCAAGTTTGCTTGATGTATTGAAGACAGGACTTAGATATCTGATACGTTCATTATCAATGGCGCAAAGCGCTTCGTCCTCATATACTTGCATAGTCTAAAATAATGATAAGAGTAAAAATATATGCAGTTTTAAACAGTTGTTTAATGGGAACAATATGAATTATTTTCGTTTTCGTCGCTTTGTTCTACGCTTTGGTTTACATTTCCTGATTCGTGATCGTGGGACCATTCTGGAACCAGTCCGGGGTTTCATCCTAATTTTACGCATTGTTCAGACTGAAAGTAACATTTACAGTAGGGAGTTTTGATTTCAAAGTAACGTTCTCTATTGAAATAACAATTTGATCGACTCTGTCAACACCACAGGTTAATAGATCTGAATGAGTTTAAATTTATGAATCATAAATATCATTTCAATTAAGTCAATATTGACACAGGTGTACTTACTTGTATTGAGTCTACATTCAGCTACAATTGAATTTTTTGGAATACGAATGTCGAGTATATTTCGAGTCGGGTTTGTTATTGTCCGGCTGATTAAATTGGTGGAGAGTCGTATATGTGAATCGTGTTTTTTTATCTCCAGTTCTGACAGATGAAATGAGTGTATTCCAATGAACGGTATTTCACTGAAGTCATGAGGTACATTCCATACCAATTTTATATCCTTCGAATTCGTTGAAAATTCGAAATTGACACATTTGTCGGTCAATGTTATGTATCTCATTTCGAAGTCACCAAATTAAGTTCCTCTTTGTAGAATGACCTTGATAAGATATCACCTTCGTTATTTTTGACCCGATAGTAGCATATGCCAAGACTTTGTTCCACGTGAGTTATTTCGTAGATACTGTCAGACCAATCTGAAAAACGACTTATTTAAACCGATAAAATGAGTTCTTCGCACTTTGCTTGTAGCCTTTTTCGAGGAAATTTTTTTCTTTCACTATTCGAACTCTGTCACCGATTTTCAAATTGCATTTCTGCGGATTCATGGGTGGTGGATACAGCCTGGCTTTCACTTCTTCCGAATTGGCTTTGGTCACTTCACTTGGTTTGAAACCAGTGGAACGGTTTACTGTATTATTAATATTTCGTGTCATTTCAGGTAAAACATCGACCCATCTTTGGCTCTTCGACTCCGTAAAATATCTTTCCAATCGTGATTTTAATGTTCGATTGAACCTTTCGACAATCGATCCTTTGGTCCTCCCGCTCATTGTGTAGACATTCATTTTATATTTATCAATTAAAACTGCACGAATGTATTTATTTTTCGCCAGAAATTCATTTCCTTAAACAGTATTGATCATAAATTCACGTTTTTGTTATACCTTTATCACTGGTGAACATGACAGGCGGAAATTTAAATTTTTCAAAAATTTTATCCATAACTTCCGCTGATTCTTTTGCAGTTTTAAATTTTAATGGAGCAGTGTAAGCAAAACGGCTGAAAGCATCAATTATAACCATTATATATTTCATCCCACCATTTTTTCTTGAGTACTTGCGATAATCAATTAAATCTGCCATTACAGTGTGATTCACATTAGGAACAGAAACATGACGTCTATTGAAATTATAACGACTCGGTTTATGTACACTTAAGTTGACTTGAACAATGAGAAACAAATATCAGACTTACGAAAATGATTTTATTTGGTCAAGAATAGTTGCAGTATTACCACTATAAGAAAAAGGATTGTCCAAATTTTTCCATTGATGAGCAACACTAGAAGCCGTTGGAGTATTCGGAGCTTGCGGGAGATACTGGTGGTGAGTTTCGTGTTGGGGTGACCCCGGGTGACCTTGTTTGTTCTTCGTCGTAGTCGACTGGCGTGTCGTCTTCTGATTCGTCTTCTGGTTCAGGTTTGGCAATTTTCTTCCGCTTCGGAGTCTTTGCGTTTGATTTGACTCGTTTTCTTTCGGAGACTGACTTTGATTTGGACTTGGAGGATTTGCATTTTTTGGTTTTGCATATTTTCGGAGATTCACTGAACATAAAATTAATCTAAATATAAGGAAAATATAATCAGAACCTTTCATTTTTAGATTGATGAACAACGGCAGTAACTTTTTCACCGTCGGCGGACGCTTTAACTTTAGCAACAAATTTTTTGAAAGTACTCTCGTCGATAAGATATCTTTTCATTTATTTGATCGGTCTGAATACAGTAAAGTAAGTAACTTACAAATGATGTTAATTTTGACAGAAAAATATGGGGAAAGGGTGATCATTTTCACCAAATATATTAGTACACATTCGAAATCTTTTATTTGGAAGTGATGGACTCTTATTGATCAAAATATAGCCATATCTTCGATTGAATGCGTAATCCGCCGCCTCAGCATACTGATGACCAAAGCCAAGCTTTTCAGCAGCTGACTTATTCGTTGAATAGTTACCGTAATTCTCGAATAGAACGACAACTTCAGAATTCTGTCGAATATTTTGTGAATACTTCCCACTTTCAAAAAAATTCTGAATGAAAATATATCATTTCTAGTTTAAGTTTCAGTAAACTCATACCTGTGTTACTATAATAATGCTGAAGCCTTGTTTTTTGCTATAGACTTTAAAAGCATTACTGACGTGTTCATTATTTGATGCAGCTGTCCAAAGATCATCGATGACAACAAGACTATTTTTTTCAATTTCGTTCCAAAATCTTGAATAATTCGGCAAATCCGCTACATATTCAACATCAATATCCGGAAAAGTTGAGTCCCAGTATACTGGAGCTTGTTCAAGTTCCTTTGGATAAAAATAATAAATTTTTTTGGGTCTTCTGTGTAATTTATTGTATCGAATCAGATTTTCAATGAATGATGTTTTACCAGCCCCCGAACTTCCACTGCAAATTATCGAAACAGGAAAGGGTAATTTGTAGTCAGATTTGAGAACATCGGCAGTGATTGTCCTCATTGTAAAAGTTCCTCGGAAATGAAAGTTGAAATTCGATGGCCGTCTTTATTCAACGGTTTTGTGACAGAAGTTGGATCAACAGAAAAATCTATGATCCAGTGTGGTTTGTTCGGAGTTTTATGGATAATTTCCAGGAATTCTGAGGGGTTTTCCGCCTTGATAATAACTTTCACTTTTGCGAATCTCTCTTCAACGATTTCGTTATTAAAAATGATATTGTTAAATAGTTTGCCAAAAAGATAAATAGATTTGTAGTTTTTATTAAAATAATATGCTTCTAAATTAAGTGACAATTTTACTCTATTCATATTACTCTAATGACCTCATTACATAAATGCACGAAATTATATACCACTTTGGTTAATCATTGATAGCGTTCGAACTTGAAAACAACATAACAAAATTTTTTGTTTTTTATTTGTTTTTAAGGCACAAAAACTAAGTGAGTGACTCATTTATGAAAAACATAACTGAATCATTCACAAAGGAAAAAATGCAAAATTTCAGGGCAGGGTAAGGCTGAATGAGGCAGTTAGGCTAGATTGTATAGACGGCTTGGGCAGTATGAAGCGAGAGTTAATGAAAAGGAATTACTCCTTGTAATTCACTTTCTTCTTGGCAGCACGTCTTGGCATGATTCTGGTTGGATCGGATTCGGAAGCTCGCTGTTTTCTTCTGCTCCGGTCGAGACTTTTTGGATGAGTTCTATTCCTGATCCGTTTAACAGTGGGAGTCAATTCTGATTTTGGTGGCGATCCAGGTTTCGGTGACGAAGCCATAGCTGGTGGTACAGATGGTTGTGACACTGGTCCTTGCGGAGTTGATCGTCCAGAAGGTGATGACAATGCTGGTGACGAAGTTGGTGACGCTGCTGGTGATGTCGGCTTGACAGTTTCGTTGAGGGATTGAAACTCTTCGTCAGATGATTCATCTACTGAGGACGCACTTTTGTAACCGTCGTTACTAAAATTCAAAGTGGTTTCCTGAGATGGTGGTACAACCAGACTGGAACTATTATTCATTGCATCTTGACCAAGTTCTTCATTTGAAACAAATGGTTCCATCTCGATTTCTTCGGCTTCTCTACGATTGAGACGTCCATAATTGACATGAATCCGGCCTCGCTTGACTTTGTTGAAGTATGCAATTCCACCAGCGATGATACCAGACAAAACAACCGAACTAAAATGACATTAAATACAAATGTCGGAATAATTCGAATAAAAAAAATAAACTTACCCATAGAAGATAAGAGCCCAAAGACTCAGAAACCAAGGCGTTTTGTTCGTCGCAGCGTTGGTGACTGACGCAGTCGTTGGTGTTTGCAGAGTTGACGAAGACGACATTATTGGCGATGATATGGTTGTGAAAAAATCTTCTCCTGGTGACCAAGTCGAAGTGATAACGATGGTCGAAGTTGTTGAAGTGGTAGTTGTCGTAGTCGTAGTAGTGGTTGTTTTTGTAGTTGATGTTATACCCGATGATCTGTGGTGCTTATAATATTCCAGGCATTTGTATTGGGTCGGGAACTTCAGATACCAGTCTTTACAAGACTCCTCTGGTGTATCACTGTCGGCTACTTCTCTCACTAGGAGAAAAAACGTAAATAGAAAAAGTTTGTTATTAAACATTTTTTATTTATTTTCTGAGTCAAATGGGTTTATGGTTTGTTTAAATACCCCAAAAAGTGTGAAAGACGCTAGAGAGCATTTCTGTTTCCCGATGTGACTCACCGGTCTAGTGCCTGCCTCTTGAGTCAATAACTGAATTCAAAAGAATCCGAATGAATCGATAATCCTATTCATTTTTAGCCCTGAGAAAATGAATAGGATTTTGTCAGATGACAAAATCAAGGTACTAGCCGTCTCGATTTTGGATAATCAAAATAGCGGCGAATTTTACGCTTGCCAAGACGGGACGACCTTGATCAAAATAAGGATAAAAAACTCAGTTTTTGATAAAATTCCGTACCGCACCTTATTTTTTGTCGAGGGAAAGCTTGAGGGAGATTTTTATGAGGAAACATTTACTATTGAAGTTGACCTCCAAAATGATCAGCATAGATTTGTTAGTTTTAATCCGAATACCATCCGGCTTTATCAAGGAATGAAATCGGTGTTTGATGTTCTTGAAAGTCTACCGAATCTATCGGATAAAAAACCTTTTCCTAAAAGGGAAGAATTTGAAAATCTGTACTTATTTTTGCTTGACAGACAAGCTCAAAAAGTAAAAATTATTCGAGATGAACTTGATTGTGGTGATTTTGGTGATAAAGTTCCAAAATACATAAGAGGATTGGCCTACGAAAAAATGTTTCATGATTGGAAACAGAAAATGAAAAATCAAAAGGAGAATTTTAATTTGATTCCGAGTCGGCGGTCGGTTGTCAAAAAGAGGATGATTAAAAAATCCAAAACTCCAAATTCATTAATAACCAACCAGCGTCTTTCGAATGCAAACACTAACAAGTTCAAGAGAAAGGTACAAAAAAGTTAAATTCAGTTTTTTTATAATTTTATTCAGATTCCTACCAAAATTGACTCAGATGATTCGATTCGTGGCTCTGATTCAATGCAACTGGGATCCGTATCGTCAGATGATAGTGAAATCTTTGTAAACCGTCGCCGTAAAAAGCGTAGAAGAAACCCGTTTTTAGATGATGAGGCTGAACTCGATGGTCAGTGTTCTGATGACGATAACGATGACAATCTGGACGCTGACCTATCAGATTTTATTGATGATTCTGAAGATTTAACTGAAAATAATTTTGGAATGCAGAAAAAAATTGAAATGGAGATTAACAAAGAAAATTTGCTCAAGTTTTTGGAAAGTCAAACAAAACGTGAGCTTGAGCAAATGGGACTAGGGTTTGTTTACTCACATCCAACAGACCTAGTTAAATAGTTCGGTAAGTTCATTAATAATTTCATAAAGAGAAAAATTCAAACCCGTGCTAATGGGTAATTGTCTCTTTAAGCCAAAAAGCAATTACTGTGAACGATTGGAAACTGAAATTTTCTATTTACAGAAAGAAAACCTTCGTTCCTATGATCTTTTCCTGCGCGAGCTGAAAAGTCTAAAATCCTCAGTCCAGAAGCTAGAATTACCAATATCCTCCACTCTCAATGAGCCACAAAAAATCACATATGTGTGAACTGTACTACGGGTCTTAATCACTATCTTAACGGATTATCTGTTCATACTATCATCTGATCTGTCTGTTTATCCGATTATCATTCCAACCTATTATGTAATTTTTCATCAATCAGTTAATTCGATAATCATTTTTACTGATTATCTTTTCATACTATCATCCAAACTGTCTGTTAATCCGATAATAATTTCAACCTTTTATGTAATTTTTCATCACTCAGTTAATTCGATAATCATTTTTACTGATTATCTTTTCATACTATCATCCGATCTGCCAATAAATAAAAATACAAAAAAAAAATTAGCAACAATATTTATTGTTCAAAGGGACAATTCAAAAATTGTTGTTGACAAATGCAATTTGATTCATCACAAATCCGGTTTCTATCGGACAATTCATCGTAAGCTTCTTGAATCAGTTTTTGAACTTGTTGACGGCCTTTCAGGACTTCAACAGTAAAATTCACTGAAGTGAATTTAATTCAAAGGTCAAAAAATA
>Ga0256838_1001598_pt1 | contig 10440 bp, 6 predicted proteins | sample 4571419metaG_FD_185978 | JGI IMG/M metagenome (GOLD analysis project Ga0256838, IMG submission 185978) | Hydrothermal vent microbial communities from Guaymas Basin, Mexico - 4571-419 | ecosystem: Environmental > Aquatic > Marine > Hydrothermal vents | place: Mexico: Guaymas Basin | collected... | reverse complement strand
GAGTATAGAAATGGTTTTGAAAAAGATAAAGCACTTAGTAGAAGATTTTCTAAAATAGATATAGATGAACCATCTCAAAAAACAAGTTATCTTATACTTCAAGGTTTAAAAGAGAAGTATGAACAACATCACAACATAAAATACACAAACAAAGCATTAAAAAGTGCTGTTAGTTTATCTAAAAGATATATAACAGATAGATTTTTACCTGATATCGCTATAGATATCATAGATGAAACAGCTGCCTCTTTTCATCTAAGAAAAAAGAAAAAAAGTAAGATAAAGTCATCAGATATAGAACATACCATCTCAAAAATAGTTGGCATAACAAACTCAAAAATAAAAAAAGATAAAACACAAGAGTTACAAAATCTTGAAAAAAATCTAGCTACAAAGATAATAGGTCAAGATAAGGCTATAAAAGAGGTATCAAAAGCTATAAAAATCTCAAAAGCTGGACTTACTCCTGCTACAAAACCTATAGCTTCATTACTGTTTTTAGGTTCAACTGGTGTTGGAAAAACAGAATTGGCCATAGCACTAAGTGAAACTCTAAATATCAACTATGAAAGATTTGATATGAGTGAATATATGGAAAAACACACACTTAGTCGCCTAGTTGGAGCACCTCCTGGGTATGTAGGGTACGAGCAAGGTGGACTTCTTACAGAAGCTATAAAAAAACATCCATATACTGTTTTACTTTTAGATGAGATAGAAAAGGCTCATCCTGATCTTATAAACATATTGCTTCAGATTATGGATAATGCAACTTTAACAGACAACAATGGTTATAAAGCAGATTTTCAAAATGTTGTACTGATAATGACATCAAATATAGGTGCAAATGCTAGAAGTATTATGGGGTTTAACAAAGATAATTCTATCTCAAAAGATGAGGAATTAAAGTCATTTTTTACACCTGAATTTAGAAACCGTCTTGATGCTATAGTTGAGTTTAATCAGCTAGATGAAGATGTTCTAAGAGGAATTGTAGAAAAATTTATATATATCTTAAATAAAGAGTTAAAAAAGAAAAAAATTATAGTTGAGATATCAAACAAAGCAAAAGAGTTTATAGTAAAAAATACTATATCAAAAGATATGGGTGCAAGACCTATAAAAAGGTATATACAAAACAACATAACAAATAAACTAACAGATGAGATACTTTTTGGAAAACTAAAAAATGGTGGAAAAGTTTTTGTAGATGCCAAAGATAAACTTATACTAGAGTTTGAAGAGCTATGATACCTCAACTAAATAAGTATGATTTAAACTTTCCACATCCAAACAGTGCAAATCCTGAGGGTATAGTAGCTTGGGGTGCAGACTTAAATCCATCTAGGTTAATATCTGCATATAGAAATGGTATATTTCCATGGTACTCAAAAAATGAACCTATACTTTGGTGGTCTCCAGATATTAGGCTTATTATGGAACTTGATGATTTTAAACTTAGTAAATCTCTAAAAAAAAGTATGAAAAAGTTTACCTATAAGTTTGATACTGCTTTTGAACAAGTGATGAGAGAGTGTTCCGTCATCCCACGAAAAGACCAATGTGGTGATACTTGGATAAGTGAAGATATCATAGAAGCTTATACAAACCTACACGGTATGGGTTTAGCACATAGTGTTGAGACATATTATGATGGAAAACTCGTTGGTGGTCTCTATGGAGTTGTAGTTGGTGGTGTGTTTTGTGGAGAATCAATGTTTGCTAAAAAATCAGATGCTTCAAAGTGTGCCTATGCAACACTTGTAAATCATCTCAAAAATCTAGGTTTTGACTTTATAGACTGTCAAGTACCTACAAAACACCTAAAAAGTTTAGGTGCTAAAGAGGTTGCTAGAGAATACTTTTTGATGAGACTAAATGATGCAAAAGACAAAGATATAAGGTTTAGAGTTTTTTAACACTCCCACGGTCTCCTTTTATCTACTAACTTCCACAATGTTTACAATTTAAACTGTCCAAAATTATATAAATTATTTAACTATATTTTTTATAATAGATAACATTTCTTTAAATCAAATTGAATTGCATGGTACTCCTTCTATATCTGTATCTTTTTAAATTCATCTTCTTTATCAAGTAAATAAATTTCTAAAAAATTATCTATTATTTTATAATTACCTTTTTCTATCTTATGTAAATATCCCATATCAACAAGACCTTTTTTAACTTGGTGCAGTGCTTGAGGAGATAAAGTTGATGATTGTTTATTAACTATTTGATACAATACCTCATGATAGTGTTTTTTATCTTTTAATTCTATAATATACTGTTCTACTAAATCCAACATCTCATAGTAGCCATTTTCATAAGCTTCATATAAATCATCTTTAGTGATTAATTTTTTTTCTTTTTCTAGCGATAGAAAATAAAGATTTTGCATAACTATCATAGTATTTGCTGGATGTCCATTTAAAGTTCTTAATAACATAATAAAATCTAGTTTATTTTCAAAACTTATCCCTTTTAAGTCAAAAGCATTTATCAATTCAACAGCTAATTCATCTATATCAAACTCTTTCAATTTTAATTTTCGACAATAATTAAAAAATGGTGACTTTTTATTTTCAAATATATTTGTCATAATAGATTCAATACTACCTAAAAATATACTATGAACATACTCAAAATGTTGCAAAGTTCCCCTTAAAACTTCTAAAATATCTCCACTTTTACATTTAAACTTTTTTATATCTTGAAACTCATCAAATACTATTATGATACTTTGTCCCAATGATTTAGCTATATCCTCAACTGTTTGAAGTGCTATAATCAAATCTTCACAACTATCTACTTCTTTTTGCTTTGTGATATACTCTGCACTAGCTTCTATAATCTTATAATCAATCTTAACTTTACCCTTGATATTTGATAAAAACTTTACAACATTATCTTGAATCTTATCTATAATAGAACCTATACCAGCTATCTCATAAGCTCTTTGGATGATTTCATTTGGTAGTTTTGAGATATCGTAAGCTCTTCTTATATCTATATAGATATATTCTTTATCTTTTAAAACCTCTTTTATAAGTGATGTTTTACCATATCTTCTAGGTGCTTTTATCATAAAATCTTGCTTAGAAGTGATGTATCTTTGTACTTCTTTTTTCATACTAATTCTATCATAAAACTGTTTACCACTAACTGGCTTACCAACTTGAAACATTTCATACCTATAATAAATAAATTTTATATATTATATAGTAAATAAACTTTATAGTCTATAAAATTTATTTATTTAAACAACCTTTGTAACCTTAGCTTTAACAACAACTTCATCACTCATCAAACTAAAATCATCATTAACCTTTAAAGATTTTATATCTATAACTTTATCATCTTTTGATATTTGAGCAAAACCTTTTTTTACTTTATACTTTGGATTATTTGCCTCTAATATCTCTTTTGTATTTTGCAATATATTTTTTGCATTTTTTATACTCATATCTATCGTTTGAGGAAATTTATTTTTTATCTCTTGTAATTCTCTTGAGAAACCACCTAATTTAAAGTCAATAGTTTGTTCGTAAGATTTTTTTAACCGTTCTATCTCATCTTTTTTTAAAGATATTTTTCTCTCAACAGAATTTTGAGTAATTAGATTTTGAAGATGCTTTAACTCTTGTGATTTAGTTTGTAGAGTCTGAGATATAGCTTGAGTCATACTAGAAGATATACTGTCTATATACTGATAAAGTTCATTTGTATCTGGTAGTATCATCTGCATCCCAGCACTAGGGGTAGCACCTCTTAAATCAGCTACAAAATCACTTATAACCCAATCTATCTCGTGACCAACAGCTGAAACAATAGGGGTAGTGGCTTCAAATATAGCATCTGCTACTATCTCTTCATTGAATGCCCACAAATCCTCTATACTTCCACCACCACGACCAACAACTAAAATATCATAACCATTTATATCTGCTTTTTTTATGGCTTTAGCTATACTAAGAGATGCACTCTCCCCTTGAACTAAAACATCATATATATCTATCTCAAGATTTTTATATCTTGTATTTGCTACTCTTAACATATCTTGCAAAGCTGCTCCAGTAGCTGATGTTATAAGTGCAATTCTTTTAGGGAACTTTGGGATTTGTTTTTTTCTAGCATCATCAAAATAACCTTTTGCCAAAAGCTTCTCTTTTAGTTGCTCATAAGCCAAAGCCAAAGCACCCTGCCCTGATGGCTCTATACTAAAACAGTTTATCTGATAACTTCCACGAGGTTTATAAACAGATATAGCACCATCTAGTATAACTTTCATCCCCTCTTCAAGACGAAACTTTAACCGTGAAGCATTACCACGAAACATAACACAACTAACAGCAGAAGAAGCATCTTTTAAAGTAAAATAGATATGACCAGAGTTATGAAAAGTGATGCGAGAAAGCTCCCCCTCAACTAAAACACGAGTAAAACTACTCTCTAGTAAACTTTGTATCTGTTCATTTAGTGATGAAACGGTTAGAGTGTGCATTACTTAACCTTTCTTATAAATACAACCTTAAGATAATCACCCTCTTTAAACTTATCATTTACTCTAAAATCTTTTGGTAGTGAAAAACTCTCCAATACTTTGTATCTTAATTTCAACTCTTTAAAAGCTTTTTTTATAAAGTCATGAAAAGTCATCATACTAAAGTTTGCTGAGTTCGTTGATGCTACTATAAGACCATCTTTTGAAGTTATTTGTATAACCTCTTTTAGTAACTTTACATAGTCTTTATTTGCACTAAAAACCCTTTTTTTACTTCTTGCAAAACTTGGTGGGTCAACCACAACAACATCAAAAATAAGTTTTTTTCTTAGTGCATATTTAAAGTAATCAAAAACATCATCTACCACTATACTTTGCTTAGATGTATCTATATCATTTATCTCAAAATGCTCTTTTGTTTTTGCTATACTTCTTTTTGCCAAATCAACACTTGTTGTTTTTTTAGCTCCACCTAGTGCTGATGCTACTGAAAAAGCCCCTGTGTATGAAAAAGTATTTAGTACAGTTTTATCTTTGCTATACTTATCTCTTAGAGTTTTTCTAACCTCTTTTTGGTCTAAAAATACACCAACCATAGCACCATCATCAAGATATATCGCAAACTTTATACCATTTTCTTTTACTATAAGTGGCTTGGGTGCTTCATCTCCACAAACAAAATCTTTATCTTTAAGATACATCCCTTTAGCATCAAAACGCTTTTTTTGATAAATCCCTCTAAAATCAACACACTCTTTTAAAGCATCTAGTATATCTGTACGAAACTCATATATACCGATACTATACCAAGTGATAAGATAGTACCCATCAAAGAAATCTATAGTAAGTCCACCTACTCCATCACCCTCACCATTAAACACTCTAAAAGCAGTTGTATCTTTATCATTAAAAAAACTTTTTCTATATTTTATAGCTGAATTTATCTTAGATATAAAAAAATCTTTATCTATCTTTTCATCTTGATTTTTAGTTAAAATCCAACCAAAACCTTTGTTTTGTTTACCATAGTAAGCACGAGCGATAAAATTATTTTTATAATCATATAGATTTAATATAGAACCATCTTCATCAACTTTTTTTAAATCTTCTATATATTCTGGCAATATCAATGGATAACCAGCTTTATATTTATCAGTAAAATTAGATTTTATTGTTAATTTTATTTCTTTTTTTGACAAAAGTATATCCCCTAAAACTTATAACGATATCGTAAATCTAGCACCAACATCCGTGTTTTCAACACTTAAAGAACCTAAACAATGTTCTTCAACAATAATTTTACTCATATAAAGTCCTAACCCTGTACCATTACTATTGTCTTTAGTAGAAAAATATGGATCAAATACCTTATCTATAATATCATTTGGTATCCCACCAGCATTGTCAGATATATGAAGAGTTTTTTTATCTATCTCAACACATATACACGGCTTTTCAATTTTATTGTCAATCAAAGAATCTTGTGCATTTTTAAAAATATTTAAAACAACTTGGATAAGTTCATTCTCATAACTTAAAAAATCAGTAAGTTCTTTTGTATCTACTTCAAAGTTTATATTTTTATTGTCTAAAGATGATTTTAATAATAAAAATACTTTATCTAGTATTATTTTATAATTGGTCGTTTTTTGAACTTTTTGAGGTTTAAAAAATTCTCTAAAATCATCTATGGTAGTTGTTAAATAATCAATATTTTTATATACCCTAGAAATTAATTCATCCATCATCTCAATATCTTCAATCTCTCTTGGCAATTTCATATCTATCGCACTAATAGCCATACCAATAGTATGTAAAGGTTGTTTCCATTGATGTGCTATCATAGCTATTGTTTCACCCATCTGTGCATACCTAGACTGAGTGAACATCAATTCATCTTTTTTACGGTTTTTTTCAACCTCTTCATCTACTAGTTTTTTAAGATTTTTGTTTATATATTCTAACTCTGATGTCTTTTTTACAAGCTCTTTTTCTTTTTTAAAATAATCAATCCATAGATCTATTTTTAATACAAATTCTTCAAAAACAAATGGTTTTCTTAAAAAATCATTTGCACCATTTTTTAAAACTATTCTTAATGTCTCTGGAGTTAAAGTGCCAGATAAAACTATGATTGGTACTTCTAAAAATCTTTTATCTTTTCTTATAAGTTCAAGAAGCTTTATACCAGACATATCTGGAAGTTCCATATCTAAAATAATAAGATCATACTTAGACCCATCCAATTTTTCTAATGCTTCTTTTGCACTATATGCACTATTTATAACATAGTTTCTAGGTTCTAAGATAACCCTAACTTGTTTACATATAAACTTAGAGTCATCTATAATCAAGATTTTTTCTTTAACTCTTGACGATAAAAAATAAAGTATTTTTATAATCTCAGATATAGAGTAAAGTAAGTTTTTATCTTTTATAATATAATCAAGAATCCCATATTGGAATAATTCTTCTCTTAATTCATTATCTTGAGATGATGTAAGAACAACTACTTTTGTTTTTGTCAAAGATTGAATATTTACTATAAGTTCAGAACCTTCACCATCTGGAAGATGCAAATCCAAAATAATTAGATGAAATTTTTTCAAATTTAAAATTTTTTTTGCTTCTGAAAGTGTAAAAGCCTGACTTACTTTAAACTTAAATTTAGAAAGCTCTTTTTTTATAATATAATTGATAGTTTTTGAATCTTCTATAACTAAAATATTACGCATAATAATCAGTAGAGTAAGGATTTATTAGTATTTATTGACATAATTATCTCTTTTTATTAAAAATAAACTTCAGATATATTTTAACACTTTCTTATTAATCATAAATAAAAAATGCAATAAAATATAAAATTGATACAGCTATATCTTTCTAGCTATCATTAATGTAGATATATCCATAGAAAAACTTTGAGTGTGAAGCATTTCAAAACCAGCTTTTTCCAACTCTTTTTGCATCCCTTGTATAGTTACAAAGTTTTCTATAGAATCTGGAAGGTATGTATATGCTTCTAAATTTTTAGAGATAGCTCCACCAACATAAGGAAGTATCTTATGCATATAAAAGTCTCTTATCTTTTTAAGTATATTTTTATCTTCATCTTTCATAAACTCTAAGATAACAACAAGACCATCTTTTTTAAGAACTCTGTTAAACTCATAAAATGCTTCTTGTCTCTCTACAACATTTCTTATACCATAAGTTATACTAAGTATATCAGCACTAGCATCTTCAATAGGTATCTCAGTAGCTTTTGATATATGATAATTAAAATCAGGAAATTTTTCACGAGCAACATCTACCATACCAGTTGATGGATCAACTCCAACAAGTTCTTTAATCTCCACACCAGCTTTAGAAGCTTGTTTTTGCCAATATCCCATCATATCACCAGTACCACAAGCAACATCTACTATCTTATCTATACTTTTTTTACCATAATAATCAAACGATAAATCACACGCTTTTTTTCTCCAAGATATATCAACACCCATACTCATAACACGATTTGCAGTATCATAAGTTGGAGCTATATCATCAAACATTTCTACTATTTTTTCTTGTTTTTGTGAACCTGTATTACTCATTTATATCCCATCTTTATTACTTATATTGTCAAGTTTAATTATACAATAAAAAAGAATTATTTTATACTTCTTTTAAAAGTATCACTTATAACATCCCAGCTGTTTTCTTCTAAAAACCTTTTATGTTTTTTTACATCATAAGGTTTATCTAGTGAAAATTTAACTGTTTTTAAAATCTCATCTAAAGAGTTATCCTTAGTTTGAGTAACTATATCTTTTACATCATCAAATATATCCAAAGGTGTAGTTATAACCTCTTTTTGAGCAAGTAATCCCATACGAACGGCAGCACTTGAACTCTCTTGAGTGTTAGAATATAAAAACAAAATCTTATCTGTTTGAGATAGTTTAGAAATTATCTCATCTTCTAGTAGAAAATCTGTTTGTAATGTTATATACTCTTTTACACTAGATGCATTTATCTTTTGTTTTAGTTTTATCTCCAACTCTTTAGATATAGGTGCAGGATGGATTGAAGTTAAAAGTAAAAGTTTTACCTTTTTACCAGCTTTATGTAAAGCTTCAACCAACTCAACCAATTCAAAAACACCCTTTTGTGGTAGTAAAAAACCAAATGTTGCCAATGTCTTAATATCTGAAGTTTCATTGTTTGATATTACACTTGGTAGATTTTTAGCATCATAGTTTAGTCCATGTGTAAATAAAACAGTATTTTTATATATACCAAACTCTTTTAAGTAGTTTAGGTCTTTTAAAGTATGCACATATATTTTAGTTACTGATTTTAATTCATCCGATATAAAACTAAAAGAATCGGTATAATCTTTTGTAACAACATCTTGTGTTGAGTGTAAAAATAGATAAGTTTTTATACCATTTTTATCACAAAACACTAACAATTCTGAAAGAAGATTTAAAGGTATAAAGCTAAAATTGTACTGAATTATAAAAGTTGTAATATTTTTATCTAAAAGTTGTTGTTTTAACTCTTGTATCTCTTTTGTATCTCTTGATTCTTCCCAACATCTTATGATGTTTTTTTCATCTTTTTGGGTTGTGTTATCTGTTTTGTTAGCAAAAACTACAACCTCATCTTTAAAAGATGATATAAGGTATTTTGCATATATAGCTATGCCACACCTTGTATTGTATGTACTAAAAAGAGCTATATTATTTTTTACAGACGGTTTTTCATAACTATTTAAAGCATCTAGTATATTTTTAGAAACCTGTTTTGATGAGTACTGTTTTAAGACTCTTTGTTTTGCTTTTTTTAATTTATCTTTTAACACTTTGTTTGTTCTAGCTGAACTTAGCATCACTCTTAATTCTGTTATCTTTTCTATAAGTGATTCAACTTTAGGTACTGCCCATATAGAATTTTTAAGATTCATATGTGTTTTTGCATACCTAAATTCAAAATCTAACAACCACGAGTTATCATCACTACAAAAATCAACTTGACCACCGTAGTTTGTAGTTATAACAGGTAGATTTAAAAGCATAGCTTCTGCCATAGGTAACCCAAACCCCTCTCCATAACTAGGAGCTACTAAAATATCTGCTTTTTCATAAAGATATTTTATCTCACTATCTGATATATCTTTATTGATAAGCAATATCTCTTTATTTGATTTTTTATATAAACTTACACCATCTTCATAACTGTCTTTTATAGTGTATTTTAAGTTTTCTATCTGATTTATCACATCATTGTGTGGATTTGGAAATGTTTTTATGATAAGTGAGATTTTATTTTTATCATCTAGTTTTTCAAAAGCTTCTAAGAGTATATCTACCCCTTTTCTAGCAAAAGCTGAAGATATATGAAGCATTTTAAAAGCATCTGGTAGATTATATGGTAACGGTTTTGATTTGATTTTTAGTATATCTTCAACAACTAAACCTGTTGTAACTATTGGTAAATCTACACCATTTTCTTCTAAAAGGTTTTTAACATAATCACTCATAGTAAAAACCATAGTTAGTTTTGTATTAAACCACTCTACATACTGTTTTGGAAACTTTGATTCTTCCCAACCATAAGGTCCTATAATCTTATGATATCCTCGCATATCGTTGGTTCGTGGTGGATAAAGATTTCTTATAGTAACATCAATATTATCTAGCTCTTTTAAGGCTAATTCTCTTACTTTAGTATCTACATTATCAAGATTTGCTTCAAAGTCCCCACCACCCTCTGTTGAGTAAAGTTTAGCATCTAAACATAGTGCTATATTTTTATTTACTATTGCCAAAGAGTAACTAGAATCAAAAGGTCCTTCAACTTGTATATCTAAATCTTTTTTATTTTTTTGCTTTTGTTTTATCTTAGAAATTTTTCCTAAATCCAAATCTAAACTATTTAAAAAATCT
>Ga0256838_1001597_pt1 | contig 10444 bp, 11 predicted proteins | sample 4571419metaG_FD_185978 | JGI IMG/M metagenome (GOLD analysis project Ga0256838, IMG submission 185978) | Hydrothermal vent microbial communities from Guaymas Basin, Mexico - 4571-419 | ecosystem: Environmental > Aquatic > Marine > Hydrothermal vents | place: Mexico: Guaymas Basin | collected... | reverse complement strand
GTACGTGGCCAACGGCGAGCTAGACGCCGAGGTGGTGCCGGTCGAGGGCGAGCACAGCGCAATGAGCGTCGTGGTGGCAGCCGCGGCGGCGGGGGCACGCGTTTTCACCGCCACCGCCAGCCAGGGTCTCGAGTATATGCATGAGATGCTCTACATAGCCAGTGGCCTCCGCCAGCCAGTAGTCATGGCTTTGACGACGCGTGCATTGAGTGCTCCGATAAACATCTGGAACGACTACGCCGACCTCTTCGGCATGAGGGATACTGGCTGGATAACTATTGTTAGCGAGAGCGTCCAAGAGGCCTATGACAACGTGATCCAGGCCTACCGTATAGCGGAGCACCCCGATGTGCTGCTCCCGGTCGTAGTCGCACTCGACGGCTACATCCTGAGCCATACCGTGGAGCCCCTGGAGCCCCTCGGCAGGGAGGAGGCCCTCCGCTTCGCCCCCAAGAGGCCCCGGGGCTACCGCCCAGTCCTAGACCCGGATAGGCCGATGAGCTTCGGCATAGTCGGCGTCCCGGCCTGGTACCATGAGATAAAGTACCAGCAGGTCGTCGCCATGAGGGAGTCGAGGAGGGTTATCGAGGAGACGGGGAGAGAGTTCGGCAAGCTATACGGCCGCAGCTACGGCTTCATCGAGGAGTACCGGATGGATGACGCCAAGATCGCCCTGGTGAGCCTTGGCGCAACTGCGAGCCTAGTGAAGGCCGCTGTCGACAGGCTCCGCAGAGAGGGGGTGAAGGCCGGCATGGTGAAGATCCGGGTCCTGCGGCCTTTCCCTAAGGAGGAGCTCGTGAAGGCATTGGAGGGTGTTGAGGCCTGGGGCACATTGAACAGGGCGATAACCTATGGTGGCGCGTTCGAGGACCCGCTCTACCTCGAGGTAGCCGCGAGCCTGGCCGCAGAGGGCATAGTGAAGCCCAGCGCGAGCTTCATACACGGCATGGGCGGCAGAGACATATTCGTCAAGGAAGTCATGGAGATGTATGGGAAGCTGGCTGAGCACGCCAAGAGCGGTAGGAGCGCAAAGCGGACCTACTTCTGGGGCGTGAAGGGCCACAACCCGGACGACGACCAGAAGTAGCCCCATGTCCATGTTTTGTGTCCCACCCCATGCCTTCACCGCGGGTTAACTCAGCTCTACATGGTGGTGCATGTTGGCGCTCGAGGCTGCGAGGAAGCCTATCCGGACGGTCTGGGACATACCCCGGCCTGAGCAGTTCGCCCCAGGCCACAACATGTGCCAGGGCTGCGCCGCCGCCCTCATCATGAGGATGCTCATGAAGGTCGTCGGCAAGGACGCTATCGTTGCAATGGGGACGGGCTGCGTCGAGGTAACCACGACGCCGTTCCCGTACACTGCGTGGCGTAACCCGTGGCTCCACCTGGCGTTCGAGAACACGGCCGCCGCCGCGAGCGGCATAGAGGCCGCGCTTAAGGCTCTCCGGAGAAAGTACGGGGTATACAAGGACAGAAAGGTCAAAGTGGTCGCTATTGCCGGCGACGGCGGCACGTTCGATATAGGCCTGCAGGCGCTCAGCGGCATGATGGAGCGCGGCCACGACGTGATGTATGTGGTGTACGACAACGAGGCCTACATGAACACCGGTATACAGAGGAGCAGCGCCACGCCGCTCGGAGCATGGACCACAACCACGCCCGTAGGCAAGAGGCTGAAGGGCGAGCAACGCCCCAAGAAGGATATCATCGGGATAGCCTTGGCCCACAGGATACCCTACATAGCTACCGCGAACCCTGCCTACCCAACCGACATGATGGAGAAGTTCCGCAAGGCCTACGAGACCGAGGGGCCCAGCCTGGTGCACGTACTGAGCCCATGCACGCCAGGCTGGAGGATAAGGAACGAGCATAGCATACACGTCGCCAGGCTAGCAGTACAGACCGGCATGTGGATACAGCTCGAGATAGTCAACGGGAAGCCAAGGGTCACCGTAAAGGTGCCTAGGAGGAAACCCGTGCGCGAGTATCTCCGCCTCCAGGGCAGATTCCGCCACCTCACCGAGGAGGACATCAAGAGAATACAGGAGTACGTGGACCGCCAGGTAGAGGAGATTAACAGGTGGGTCGGCGAGCAGGCCATAGGCCCCGTCGTGGAGAAGTAGCGCGCCCAGACCCGTCCACGGCCCGCCTTTATTACCCAGCTTACGTTCCCGCCTCACCTGGTGTCCACGTTTTGAGCGAGGTTCTAAGTATACGGGTCCCCAGGGGCCTCAAGAGGAGGATGGAGGCCCTGCGGGGCACCGTGGACTGGAGGAGCGAGATAATCAGGTTCCTCGAGGAGCGCGTCCGGTACTACGAGAGGCTCCAAGCCCTGAGAGAGGTGGAGGAGCTCCTCAAGGGACACCCGGTGGTGCCCCGCGGCACCGCGGCGGCCTCGGTGAGGGAGGACCGTGATAGTGGTTGACGCCTCCGCCCTCGCGAAGCTCATACTCCGAGAGGAGGGCTGGGAGAGCGTCACCAAGCACCTCGCAGCAGAGGAGAGCATCACGGTGGATCATGCGCTGAAAGAGGTGCTGAACGCGGTCTGGAAGGCCGCTAGGCTCCGCGGCCTCATAGACCCGGGGCTGGCCTACGAGAAGCACCGGGCCCTCATGCTGCTCGTCGAAAAGGGTGTGGTGCACGTTGAGCCCGAAGAGGCCTACCTTGACGACGCCTTCAGAATAGCCATGGAGGCGGGCTTGACTGTCTACGACTCACTCTACCTGGCCCAGGCCGGGAGGCGCCAGGCCAAGCTCCTCACCTGCGACACGCGTCAAGCCAAGGCAGCCGAGGAACAGGGCATAGACGTGGTTCTCCTAGCGTAGATTCCTCCTGAGGCAACGGACTACGCCCCCAGGATTTCTCTCACCCTTCGCAGCCTCCGCGTCGCTGAGGGCGCTGCCAGGCTAGCACCCCGCATGCGCTGGGACATAAGCCACGTAGACGCTGCACCGTTGGCGCCAAGGGCTGCGCCGGCAACTTAGCCTCCGTCCTCTATACCTAAGGCCTGGAGCACCTCCCTGGCGGGGACTGCGCCTTCGCGTATTACCCTCGGGGGCGTGGCTGATAGGTCCACTATGGTGCTGGGTTCGCCGTGGGGCGCCGGCCCCGCATCCACCACTACGTCCACCTCCCCGTTGAGCTGCTCTATGGCCTCCTGGGCTGTTCTGGGCGGGGGCATTCGGTGCCGGTTCGCGCTGGTCCCAGTGAGGGCCCCGCCCGCCGACTCTATGAGCGCCAGGGCTACCCTGTGGGCTGGCATCCTTACGCCGAGCCTCCCTGTGCCCGCGTGGAGCTCCCTCGGCACTGGGGCGTCGTGCCGTAGGGGGAGGATTAGGGTGAGGGCGCCTGGCCAGAACCTCTCCGCGAGCCGCCTCGCCGCCTCGTTGAAGACCACTAGGCGCTCCGCGGCCTCGATGCTGGAGACCAGGACCGGGAGGGGCCTGTCGAGAGGCCGCCTCTTGGCGCGATACACTCTGAGCACCGCGTCGCGGCTGTAGGGGTCCGCGCCGAGCCCATAGAGGGTGTCGGTAGGGTAGACGACTAGGCCGCCACGCTTGATGGCCTCGAGCGCCGCCGCGAGCTTCTCATACAGCAGCTCCCTCGGCGCATCGGGCTCGACGTGGATGACGAGAGGCTTTCCCTGCGCCACGGCAGTGACCCCGAGACTGGTGGAGTAAAAGGAGGCCAACTAAGCTAGGCTATGGCTGCTTCCCCTACTGTGGCACGGCAGCACTAGCCCTGCCTGGTGCACGTATACACCTCTACCGGCATTCAGCCGGCGCCGGGCTTCGCCATCACCCCTATGCCCCTGCCGCTTATCCTGTCGCTCCGGGCAAGACAGGGGCGGGAGCTAGCGGTGGGGACGCGGGAGAGCCCGGCGTAACGAGTAACGAGAAACTGGCATGGGCGGGGTGTGGGACGGGGAGGGAAAAAGGCGTGGCCAACGGGGCCTTGCTGCACACGTGGTGACTATTCCCTTGTTTTAGCTTGCCTGGACCTCGCCGCGCTCCTCTAGCCTTCTGATGGCCTCGGCGAGCTCGTGGAGCAGCTCGGCGGGGCTCTGGAACTCCTCCTTGGGTATCTCGTCGAGTATCTTCTCGATGTCTAGGCCATGCCACTTGAGGCCCGCTAGGCGCTCCTTGAGCTGCTCCTTCTTGACAGGGAAGTCTAGGCCCTTTATCCTCTTCAGGACCTCGACGGCCCAGTTGATGCCCCTCCTGCCGGTTACGCGGGGCAGCTCGCCGCGCTCCTCGAGCTTCCTTATCGCCTCAGCCAGCTCGTGAAGCAGCTCAGCAGGGCTGTTGAAGGTGTCCTTCTCGACCTCGTCGAGTATCTTGGTCGCTGGTATGCCGTAGTAGTAGAAGTCCTTGAGCCGCTCCTTGAGCTGCTCCTTGGTTATCGGGAAGTCTAGGCCCTTTATCCTCTTCAGGACCTCGGCCGCCCAGTTGATGCCGCGCCTGGGCATACCCTATCTCACCTCCCTTCCTCGCACCCTCCACGCAAAACAATTTAGCATATGGCTTGTTCTGTTTAAAGATTCCTCAACACTCCCAAACCGGTAATGGTTATTAAACTCGTTAAATGATGTTACTTGGCCCCCGCGTTCGAAGCCGCTAGGACGCTACACCCGCTGCGCGGCCCCGAGAAGTGCGGCCGCTACCCGCGCCGCGGCTCCCCCGAGGGCAGGCCCAGAGCCAGCGCCGCTAGGGCGACGCCAGCCAGCCCTGCCAGGGCCGCCGCAGCCGGACTACCTGCAGCCGGCCGAGTCGTGAGGCTATAGACAAGCCTCAGCCCCGGCGGCGGCCTGACCGCGGCCACGAGCGGCTTAACGAGCTGAGTCGCCTTCGTGGGGTCTTTCTCGGCGATCTCGAGTAGCCCTTCTATGGCGTCAGCGAGCCTGCAGGTGCGCACGCAGCGGGCTAGTGTGCCGTTCACAAGCCCAGGGTCGACAACCGTGTCCGGGCTCAGCTGGTAGACCGCGACAACTGCTAAGAGCCCTGGCGGAGGGTTTTCGAGCCGCACAGTCTCCCCGCACTTGGCTGACGCCTCCGCCGCCTCCTCTATGGCTGCTAGCGCCTCACGTGCTCGGCCCTCGGGGACAAGCATGGGCTCCGGGCTGTGCCCCGCCTGCAGCCAGCTGGGCGCCTTCTCGGCGTCTATGATGTAGTATGTGCAGCTGGCTAGCCTCGGCCCCTTGATTTCGAGCGTTACCTCCAGCGTGGCTTTCTCGCCCGGCCCCGGCCGTGGCGCGTAGAGGGCGGCACTCGTGACAAGCGTCAGGGAGCCGTTTCCGTAGGGTATCACCGCCGCCACGGGTGCAGGCGTAGTGTCGCGGTATGATGTCGCCGTGTCTGTTGCCATTCTGGTTACCGCTATGTAGGATAGGCTTGTCGCTATGAGTATCGCTGCGAGCGCCGCCAGCAGCGGCCTCAGGTACTCGAGGTAGAGCCCACGGCTAGGCCTCGCCTTCTCCATGTTCCGTCCACCTCACCTTCTTAGTGCTCGAGCCTGCGCTGCGCCATGTAGGCTGCCGCGATGTAGGCTAGCGTCGCCGCCGCTGCCGCGGCGAGGACCTCGTGTGGCTGGGGGCTGCTCTGGATGGCCGGCGACACTGTTGCCATTAGGAGGGCGTAGTAGGCGTTGAAGGCTGCAATCGCTAGAGGCGCCACCTTGGCCGCTGCGGTGGATGGCAGCGTGAGCGCCGCCACTATGGGGGTGAACATTGGCACTAGGACCGAGGACGCCAGAGCGGCTGCGACAACGGCGCCCCTGCTCCGGGAGGTGGCTGCCAGGGCAGCTAGCGCGCCCATCTCCGCTGCCGTCACGGCGGCCGCCGCGGCGATGGTCGCGTAGTCTATGCCCTGCAGGCCGGCCAGAGCCAGCGGCTCCTGCAGCGCCGCGGGCTTCAGCAGCAGCGGCGGCACCACCATGCCGAGCGCCACGGCGAACGCAGGATAGGCCACCAGCACGAGGAGCCAGGACGTGGTGTAGGCTGCGCGGCTTAGACCAGCCGCGAGGTAGACCTGGCTACGGCCGCTGGAGAGCTCCTCCGCCAGCCCGCTCGCGGCTGGGAGCACCGCCCCGAGGGCATAGAAGAGAGGGTATAGAGTCAGCAGGCCCACCGCCAAGGGCGGAGAGTAGACCGCCACTGTAGCCGCCGCCGCGGCGAGCCCAGCGACAAGGGCCACGGGGAAGCCGTACTGGCGGAGCGTTAGCCCCGCCTGGAGCAGCACCCTTGAGCCGCCTCCCCATAGAGGCATCCAGCAGCTCACCCCGCCGCGCCGCGGTAGAGGCGGCGGTAGAGCTCCTCGATGCTGCCCCCGGCGGCCCGGTAGGAGGCTGCGAGGCCGCGGCGCCGGAGCTCCTCGAGGAGCTCCTCCACGCCTGGCGACGCGTATACGACCACCCGGCCGCCGCCGGGCACCTCGACGGCCCGCACCTTCTCGCTCCGTATCAGCGCGGCCGCCGCCTCCCGCGGATTCGCGGCCTCGACCTCGTAGACCACTGTGGCGCCAATGCTGCGGGCGAGGTCCGCCACGGGGCCGGCGGCGACGACGCGGCCCTTCTCTAGCGCGACGAGGTAGTTTGCGACACGCTGCATCTCGGGGAGTATGTGGGTCGAGACGATGACCGTTGCCCCGCTGGAGCGGGCAAAGTCGCGTATTAGGCCGAGTATCTCGGCGCGGGAGGCGGGGTCAAGGTTCGCCGTTGGCTCGTCAAGGAGCAGCAGCTCTGGGTCACCTATGAAGGCGAGGGCGAGGCCTAGGCGCTGCAGGTAGCCCCTGCTGAGGCTCCCCACTGGCCTCGAGAGGAAGCCCTCCAGGCCGACCAGCCTGGCAGCCCGCACAGCCTCCCCGGCGCGGCCCGTCTTGACCCTGGCCACGTGCTCGAGCAGGAGCCAGACAGGCACACGCTGCGGGTAGACGGGCTTCTCCGGCAGGTACCCTATCCGCCGCCTCACCTCCTCGCGGCGCCAGGGATCCACGCCCAGGACCTCTACCCTGCCCCTGCTGGGCCTCACGAACCCGAGGGCTATGCGGAAGCTCGTGGTCTTCCCCGACCCGTTCGGGCCCACGAGGCCGGCGAGGACGCCCCTAGGTATGGAGAAGCTTGCACCGGCGAGGGCGGTGACGCCGCCGGGGTATGTCTTCCAGACGTCCCGAAACACGAGTGCTGTCCCGCTCAAAGCCCGTTGGCCCAGACTCCCTCTATACATTATAGGGACGGTAGAAACCTGTAGCCCCTTCATGCGTTGAAGGCTTTAGGCCTCCGGGGCGCCGAGGCGGGCCCGGAGCACGGCCTCGAGCAGCCCCCTGCCCTCCCTGAGCTTCTCCCTCACGCCCCTGGCCGCGTAGACGAGGCCAGGCTCAGCCTCCTCGTAGGCGGCGTCCATCAGCTTCTCCGCTACAGCCTCGGCCGAGGAGAGGACGCCCAGCAGGTCGAGCGCCAGCGAGATGCTCCTGCTCTGCCCGCCCACCGCTGCCGCCGCGGACAAGGCCCGGCTAGCACCCGGTCCGGGCTCTTACCGCGCCGGAGGGGCTGTGGTTAAGCCCCTTAGGGGCCATCGCCCCCACTCGGGTGGGGCGTGTAGCCTATGGCTCTGGGCGTGTTGTTCCGTGTCCATCTCTGGGGGGAGAGCCACGGCTGCTGCGTTGGCGCCCTGCTGGAGGGTGTACCTCCCGGCCTCAGGGTGGACCCGGACTATATAGACCGGGAGCTTGAGCGGCGCAGGCCTGGAAGGCGCTACACGACCCCGCGGCGCGAGCCCGACCGGGTGGAGATACTCAGCGGCGTCTACATGGGCTACACCACCGGCGCACCCATCATGCTACTCATCCGCAACCGTGACGTGGACAGCAGCTTCTACGAGGAGACCGTCCGGTGGAGGCCGCGGCCTGGCCACGCCGATCTCCCAGCCAGGCTGCGGGCGATGGGGTTCGAGGACTACCGCGGCGGCGGCCCCTTCTCGGGGAGGCTCACCGCCGGCCTCGTCGCTGCAGGGGCGGTAGCGAAGCTCCTGCTCCGCTGGTACGGGGTGGAGGTCTACGCCTACCTGCGGCGCCTCGCAGGCGCAGAGTGCAGGGCCCCCATGCCGGCGAGCCCCGGGGAGCTTGAAGCGCTGCGAGAGAGGCGGGACCGGAGCCCAGTCTTCTGCCCCGACGAGGGCTCCACGCGGGAGATGGAGGAGGCGCTCCGGGAGGCCGTCGCCCGGGGCGGCAGCGCTGGGGGCGTGGTGGAGGTCCTGGCGCTCGGCGTCCCGCCTGGGCTGGGCGAGCCCCTCGGCGACAGCCTGGACGGCGACATGGCCCGCGCCTTCTTCGCCATCCCGGGCGTTAAGGCGGTCGAGTTCGGCACCGGAACGGGGCTCCCGGAGATGACGGGCCTTGAGGCCGCGGACCGTATCGTCGTGGACCGCGGGGAGGGCTCCATAAGGCTGGAGCCGGGCCACGGGGGCGGCGTGCTAGGCGGGCTCTCGACGGGCTCACCGATAGTGGCCAGGATCCACCTCAAGCCGACCTCGACGATCCCGGGCCCCCTGGCCACGATTGACTGGAGGGGCCTGCGGGAGGCCGAGCTGAGGGGCAGGGGCCGCCACGACCCCGCTATAGCCATCCGCGCGGTGCCCGTGGCCGAGGCGGCTGCCGCGATAGTGCTGGCGGACCACCTGCTCCGCTGGCTCCCGTACAGGACGGGCCACTATCTGCGCCTAGAGAGGGGCCTCATCAAGGGCGGGGACGAGGAGCCTTGAGCAGCAGCTACGACTACGCCGTCATAGGCCTGGGCGCCGTCGGCTCGGTGGTTGCCGTCTCGCTCGCCCAGGCCGGCTACCGCGTGGCCGCGGTGACGCGGCGAGGGCCGCCCCACTGCACTCCTGCGATGCTGCGTGTCCTGGGCCTTGGCGAGGCCAAGCTCAACGTCTGCGGCTGGGGAGCCGCCCACGGGCTCCGCCCGCGTGTACTCATCTACGCCGTTAAGGCGCACCAGCTCCCGGCGGCAATCGAGGACGCAGTCAGGGCTGGTCTCGGCGCCGAGACGGTGGTGGGGCTCCAGAACGGCCTCGGCAGCCTCGAGCTCCTCGAGGAGACCTACGGGGTAGAGAAGACGGGGCAGGGCCTGGTGTACTTCGGCGCCACCCGGCTCGGCGGCACTGTGCGCCTCGCCTCCGGTGGCAGAGTGCTGCTCGGCTGCCGGAGGCCACCATGCGCCAGAGGCCTCCTGGAGCTCTCGGAGGCGCTCCGGGGCCCCGTAGAGGGCGTCTACGTCGGCTACGTAGAGCCCTACCGCTGGATGAAGCTAGCGGTCAACGCCGCCATTAACCCGGTGACCGTGCTCGCCTGGGCCCCGAACAGGGCCGCCGCCAGGGACGCCTGGGCCAGGCGGCTAGCGGAGATGCTGGCCAGGGAGGCCGCTAGGGTAGCCGAGGCCAGGGGAGTTGCGCTTCCAGGCGACCCTGTCGGGGAGGTACTGCGTGTCGCCGAGGCCACCGGCGACAACTGTAGCTCAATGCTCCAGGACGTGGCTGCGGGGAGGGAGACAGAGATAGACTACATCAACGGCGCCATCGTCCGCGAGGCCAGGCTCCTCGGCCTCGAGGCCCCCGTCAACGAGGCCATAGTGGCCGCGGTCAGGCTAGCCGCGCCCGGGCTAAGGGGCCGCCCCCTGCCCTGTGGGCCAGGGTAACCGTATAAGCCACATGGGGCCTCCTTTTGCGCACCACACCGGGCTGGTGGCCGTGCCGCGGCAGCCGAGGGTAACCATCCGCACACTCCTCAAGATGAAAGCCCGCGGCGAGAAGATATCCATGGTCACTGCCTACGACTACATCACCGCGAGGCTTGTCGACGAGGCGGGCGTCGACGTAATCCTCGTCGGCGACAGCCTTGGCATGGTTGTCCTCGGGCTCCCCTCTACACTCCAAGTCAGAATTGAGGACATGGTGCGTCACACGGAGGCCGTGGCCCGGGCCGAGCCGGGCGCAATGATAGTCGCCGACATGCCGTTCATGAGCTACGAGGCCTCCACAGCGGAGGCTGTGAGGAACGCAGGCCGCCTCCTCGCCGCTGGGGCAGACGCTGTCAAGATAGAGGGGGGCGCAACCTACAGCGACGTCATAAAGGCAGCCACCAGAGCCGGCATACCCGTCATGGCGCACGTAGGGCTCACGCCCCAGAAGCACAAGCTGCTAGGCGGCTACAGGCTTGTGGGCAAACGGGCAGAGGAAGCCAAAGAGGTCATAGAGGAGGCCCTCGGCGCAGAAGAGGCCGGCGCCTTCGCGGTAGTGATAGAGTACACCGCCTGGGAGGTAGCCAAGAAGATAACTGAGAAGCTAAGCATACCAACAATATGCATAGGCAGCGGCCCCTACTGTGACGGCCAGGTACTAGTCATCCACGACCTGCTCGGCCTAACTCCGAGCCCCCCACCCTTCGCTAAACAA
>Ga0256838_1001596_pt1 | contig 10450 bp, 10 predicted proteins | sample 4571419metaG_FD_185978 | JGI IMG/M metagenome (GOLD analysis project Ga0256838, IMG submission 185978) | Hydrothermal vent microbial communities from Guaymas Basin, Mexico - 4571-419 | ecosystem: Environmental > Aquatic > Marine > Hydrothermal vents | place: Mexico: Guaymas Basin | collected... | reverse complement strand
AACATCAAATGGGTCTATGAAAACATCTGGTTTATAGAAAAATCGAGCCAACTTAAAGTCCAAAGTATCAGGTAGTATTCCTGCTAAGCCACCAAAAGCCAACCAAAAAGTCTGGGTACTCAAAGCCTCTTGCATAACACCAGGCCACAGCGCGGCAACTGCAACTCCCGTAGTAAAGTGTGCAATTCCTTTCAATTAAATCCCCCCACAACTTAAAACAGCCATTCTCTCAAATAATCTGTCCACCCAAACATATTGAAAACAACCGGTATTAACAAAACTCCCATACAGTTAAGTCGTCGAGTATTGAACACTACAGCAAATATTCCAATACCAGTTGCTGCAATCATTATTACCAATCCCTGTACTGAAGCAATAAAGTAAACAACCCCTGTTATTAAAACCAATAAAATAACAGAGATCAAACTTATATTTAACCTATGGTATATCCTGGCAATTAAACGAGCCAAATAATCAACTATTAAAAATGAAAATCCAGCAGTCAAAAGCATTAGACCAAGAGCAAAACCAAAGTCTGAAGGACTGTACTCAACTTTAAAAGGAGCTAACATCCAAGCAAGACCGCCTCTCGTAAGATAAATGGTTGGAACAAGAGAGACAATCAAAGCTCCTACGTAGTATATAGTTTTACTAGCTCCATAAGAAACCATAAAAACGCGACTTGAACGCGAAGCTAAAGTGTGCCCAGCCAACACTCCCGCCATTCCCCCTGTAATAATTGGCAAATACGCTGCTAGTGAACCAGCTAAAGTCCCTGCTACTACTGAAGCCCCCATAGTTTCACCATCAACTTCAACATCATCAGGTACATACTGTTCACTTTTCAAATGCGGAGCTACTATGTTGAATATCAACCAAGGCACAGCAAAAAATCCTACAAAAGCCGGCATCAATCCTTGAAATGCCCATTCTGAAGGCACAAGTGTCTTGTTTAGAATGTAAAACCCAAGCAGTCCAGACGCAATCCATACAAATATTCCTGCAAGTATCGACTTCATCCCCTCTAAAAACAAAGCAAATCCCGTTTTTCTCCCTTCAAAAAACTTGGGCCACTCTTGAACAACCAAGTAAACTAAAATTACCAGAAGTATTTCAGGAGTTAAATCCCTAAGTACTCCGTGGAGTAAATACAATTGAGGAGTAGCAAGATATATCACAACTGCAAAAAAAGCAAGCCCTAACAAAGCTCCAATATTAGTCATGACAACAGCCTCATAACCTCTTCCCCGCGCCAACATTTTAGCAGCAGGTAAAACCATGAATGCTGTACTTTCATCAGGCAGCGAAAAAAATACGCTAGAAATCGTATTTGAAAAACAGTAAGCAGTTATCAGTGCAACTGCAAAAGTCAAGATCAACTTCCAACTGAGACTGAATTTGAGTATTACTAGCACCACAAAACCGAATATGTTGTAAACGTGTAGTGCTGGGAAAACCCCTGAGGCTATTCCTATGAGCATGCCAGCCAACCAAGCTCCCAAATAATGCAGCACTTCCACTTATCTTCCCCCTCGCTGTTAAACCTCTGACACTCATAAACCAAAAATTTCAAACTTTACTCCAAAATCTTAAAGTCAGAAACTATGATTTCACGTTCTCCCTTATAATCCTTAATCACACCACTTATCTCAACAATTTTTCCATCTAAACTTTTTCCAATATCAAAGCTATTTTTCCAAAATATAACCTTCAAGGCAACAGGAGAAGCCGCAGAGTTTTCTTCATAGAGACTATAGGCAAAACCTTTTCCAGCTAAATCTCTCTCAAACTTCAGTTTCCCCTTCACCAAAACTCGACTTCCAATTTTCTCTTTAAAAACTTCAGAAAGAGTAACGTAACTTTTTTCTGGGCAACTCAAAATTTTAAAGTCATCAGCATTAGTAAGGTAAAGCCTCACATCTCCAGACATCCATCTGACTTGCCCTACAACATCCACCTCACAACCAACATCAATTCCCTTAGCTTTTAGTTTATTCGCAACATTTGAGTAGGCATTTATCCTTATTATTCTTCCAGAACCATCGTCGAGTAATATAGTAGCACTTCCAGAATAAAATCCAACTCTGACAATCCTTCCCTTCAATCTAGCATAAGCAAAATTCATAACTTCTTTTAACTCAGAGGCCTTAACCAACTTCACAGGAGTGTTCTGATAAAAGTACAGCACTCCTGCAAATCCAACCAAAATCATAAGTATGCTCAAAATCCTTAACCAAAACACAGGTTTCCTATCCTGTACGTATGCTCCACAGTAAGGACATCTGACATAATTTCCAATGAATCTACCACACACCGGACAGTTCATACCTATCCTCTCCTATTCATATTAAAAACCACAAATTTTATAAATTTTAGCTCTTCTTTTTCCTACTTTTACGACCCCTTCTAGAACTTTTGCCAGACTTTTTCGACCTACCCCTACCATTTTCCTTAATCTTACTCTCTTCAGCTTCTTTCTCCAACATCACATCATCACTTCTCTTTGAATCCCCGCTTACTTTAACAGCATTTTCTTCCAAAGTTGTTTCCTCCTTAACCTCTTCTCTCTCAAACACGAATGTTTCCAAAATTGCCGCTACATCTCCTGCAAAATCCTTTGCCTCCTCAAGATTAGACGAGTTGAGAATAGAATCCACCTTTTCTTTTATAAACATCAACCTTTCTCTATACTGTTCTATTAAGTAGTTAAGGGCATCGGCAAGCTCTACAAACTCATCTCCTTTTCTCAAACGAATAAAGTGTGACAAGTCTCCTTCTGCTATAGCCTTTATCTCTTTTTCTAAACGATATACAGGCCCCGCCATTGCATGAGAAACATAGATACTTATGAAACCAACTACGAGTATACATATAGCCTCAACAAGCAAAATAGCAGGTAGTATTGCATCTTCTTCATCAACAAGGTAAAACATGTCAGCTAACCACCTAAGAAACGGCTTATTTGTTAAAAACAGATACACCATTCCCCCCATCAAGTTGGCAACTATAACTACTAATACTATCAACATAATTGCGAATCTAAATTGGAACTCTTGCTTTACTACTATGGTTCTTCTACGCCCTGGCATCTGAAACCCTCCTCAAAAAAGTGTTTAGGCAGTAGTAAAATTATCACTTACCTACGACCACCACTTTTTCCACCACTTTCTGGAACCAACGTCCTGGATTTGGCGTAATTCTTACTGTCAATATCTTCCCGTTTTGAGTTGGAGAATCTTTAATGTTCACTATTTTAGCATCACAAGTTGCACTTTTTACAACATATTTTTCAAACGGTGGCATTTCAACATCAACATAGAAAGATGGATGCAACTTGCTGAAAGCCTGTTCATTTAGCCTGTTATCAAAATTTATCTCTGCTACGTTCCCAACTTGTTTTACCGTAGCATTCAAACTCCACGGAAGAATCACTGTTACATCAACATTTTTCGTTTTCTCATCAAACTTGGCAAGTAGATAATGGAAAAATCCTCCTTTCTCTGGAGTAGGATATAATGGAGCTCCAGCACCACCTGTTATCCAGTAATTAACACCATCTATAACTGCGTGAGCAAACATGTGTTCATGTCCCGCAAATACATGCTTTACTCCATATTTAACAAAAAGTTTATGAATGGCCTTTGCCATAGCTTTATCCTTCCATCCTATCCCCCAACTAGATCCTTCTATGCCTCCACTAGCACCATAACCTTTTTTCTCTCCACGAAGCGGAGTAAAAATAGGTCTGTGCATAAAAACGACCGGGGTCAAACTTTTCTTTTGGGCTTCATTCAAAGTATCAACTAACCATTTATACTGCTCTATTGATACATAATTGCATTTGTTAGCATCATCTGTGAATAAAAATATAAATCTAAAACCCTTGTGATCAATGTAATAGTAAGTTTGACCAATATACTTGCTGTAAAGTCTTCTACCTGCTCCCCAACAAATTTCGTGATTTCCAGCAACATGATATATAGGAACCTTTAAATTTGCTATAGTGCCAATATAATCGCGATACTCCCACTCAAAAAGAGCATCATCCCTAGTGTAACCTTGAACAATATCTCCAACATTTATGCAAAAGTCAGGTCTCCAGTAATTAGTCTCCTTCAATATCTGTTTAAACACTGGACGCTGCGGCTCTCCTTGATTATGTGGACGATTATCTCCAAAAATCACAATATCAAAAGCAAATCCCAATGAATAAACGCATAAAATTCCCACTAAAGCCAAGGTAAAAATTTTCTTCATAAATCCTCCCCCCTCTTCAAATTTCTGCATTTCAAACTCTCCTTATCCTTCAATACTCCCAACAACCTTTACAAAGTAACTTTTCTCTCTTCCCGCGTCAAAATCAACGTAATATACACGGTGATAATGACCTCTATCCCACTTTCCATCAGTAATAGGCAACAAAATAGACACTCCCAACAGAGCACTTTTAATGTGTCCCAATGCATTTTTCTTATAATCAACTTCATCGTGACGGTAAGCTAAATCAGGAATTGCCTCTCTTAAAGCATCCATAATATCAAGCACAAGTTCTCTATCCGAATCTGTAATAAATATGGCAGATGAAGTATGCATGTTATAAACAACCGCAAACCCCTCTTTAACCTCACTCTCTCTTATAGCCTCTTCAATTTGAGGCGTTATATCTAAAAAACCCTCCTTACCATCTATGAAAACATTATAGCTCTTCTTAAAACTTTTGAAAGCAACCATCAACACGCCCCCTTACTGCTTTATAGCATCTGCAATTGCTACCAGATCAACTCTACCCTGAGCCTCATACAAATCGTAGAATTTGCCACCCGTAGCTTCACAAAGTCTGTGATAACGCGGCACATTTGGAGCAACTGCAAATAAAACAATGTTGTTCTCTTTCAGCAGCTTCTCCATCAGGGGTATCTCCTCTTCTCTTTCGTGCGGCTTATCAAGATCAGGACCATCTGTTATCAGAATAAAAACCTTGGTAGCGTTGCTATCTTTTACAAGTTTTATTGCCTCTTCAAGAATTTTGGTACTTCCCTTCTCTCCCCAGAATACACTTTTTATCTTAAGAGTAACCTTTTTAAAGTTCTTGAGAAAATCTTCTTCGTTGTCAACCATTGGATAAACTCTCCATCTTATTCCATTCCAATTGAAAAACTCGACTATTCCTATCCTCCACTTCTTAGCTTTTTCAGACAACTTATGCACAAAAGCTGCTGCACTTTTCTTGACATTTTCTAAAACTTCTCCCATACTTCCTGACGTATCAAAAAGAATTACAACATCTATCCCCTCCTTTGCCTCTATGTCATCAACCTTAACCTTTTTGCCCAATCTTATAAATGGATTCTCAATCTCTTTACTACCAAACCAAGGAAGCTTGATAGTTCCCACGGTTTCAGGTAAACCATCAACAACTTGCAATATCTCTTCAACTGAGAAACCTTCTTTAATAGGCCAAAGCTTACCACCTGTCTCATTCGCAATTTTCTCATAAGCACTAACATGCGGCCCCACTATGAAACACGCAGTCCTAGTCCACTTCAAAACATCTACGGTGAAATCCTCCCAGAACCCATTTTCATCAGGTAAGTGTGGAGGTGAATCAGTAAACACTATAAGAACTCTATCCGCCTCCGGACGCACAGGCTTAAAATCTCTTAAGTCATCATTTACATTAAAAAGTTTTACAGCTTCTTGAATTGCATCTAAAGTTGACTCAGGTATATCTCCTCCCTCAAAGGTTGGAGCACTGACAATCTTTGATACAACTGAATTAATATCTCGAGTCAGCGGGTGAACAATGAATGGATCTCCCTTTTTCAAATCTCCATACCCTACAAATCCTATCTGCCAATCTATTCCATCTGCTGTCATTCTCTGAGCCAACACTGGAATTCTTTTTACAAATGCATCTAAAAAAGCTTTCATAGAAATAGTCAAATCACATACAAAAACGATATCAGCCATTCTCTTCATAAAAATCCCTCCATCATTTTGACTTTTCATCATCCTTTAACAACATAATTTAATATGTAATGTTTAATCTTCTCAACAACCCATTGAGCCTCATTCTCTGTAGTAAAATAACCGTATATAGCATCAAAATCAGAAGTTATAAGTATCCAATTATTTTCAAAAGGAGTAACCCAAATTTCTTCCACCTCATCCAGTTTTAAACTCTTCTTTCCAAAAGCTCCCTTCAAGCCAATCTCTTTATTCACAACATCAACATACACTATTCCCTTCCACCCTGCTGCAATGTAGCCCAATCCCTTGAAAATCAAACTGAATCCAAGCCCCGCTATGAATAAACCTGGCAGACCATTGTCCATACAACTCAAGACTCCAACTCCAATAGAAGCCAAACTCAGCATATCCAAAACTTCTTTGTGTCCCGCATAAGGATGTAGAGTTATCTCAAGCATCTTGTGATCTTCAGTTACATTATCAGGAACTACTGTAGCTAACACACTTTCATCTACTTCCACTATTCCCAACTTTAATCTCTCTATGATATTTGCATCAAGATACTGCGGGGGAACCTCGACTTCCTCATCTTCCATCACAACATAAAGGGTCAATCCTCCAACTTTTGCAATGACCTCTGCAATCTGCTTAGCTTGTAAAAAACCTTCAAAGGTACCAACTTTATATTGGTAAGCTGGAGTCTCCCCCACTAAAACAACATCAAACCAAAAAACAGCATACTCCCTTTCTGACAACCAACTTTGTTTATATTCAACAGATCCAGATATGTGAATTGTCCTTATAGGAGGTTCTATTCTCAAAGCCCTTCCATCAGGCAATTTAACTACCCTTTGATTAATATCCACCCTCCACTCATGAGTTATAGTATAAAGCCATACCCCCAATGCCGTTATTATTCCTCCAAACAAATAGGAACCTGCAAGAATCATTAACCCTACTCCCAAAATAACACTACACAACCCCCACATTCTAAGAGGATACATTCTCAATATAATTTCATTACCTTCTTTAAATACCTCATCAAATCCCTTTACAGTTTGCCCAATCTTAGCATCCATAACCTCCACTCCTAAAGAGTTCTTTAAGCAGTTTAAACGCCTTAAAAGTCTTCCTTACGATTCAGAATGATCTTGATGACTTTGAGTAGTATTATTATTTTTGTGAACCACTTTGACGACCTTTCCAGATTTTATCTCACCCGCATTTTTCTTAAACATTGTAAGTAGCTCTATAGGAATTGGAAATACTATAAGCTGACTTTTCACTTCATTAGCAATAGCAGTAAGAGTTTGCAAGTACCTAATCTGCATGGCCACAGGATCTTTCAACATCTCTGCAGCCTTCTTCAACTTATCCGCAGCTTGAAGCTCTCCTTCTGCAGCCAATATCTTTGCCCTTCTTTCACGCTCTGCCTCAGCCTGACGCGCCATAACGCGTTGCATACTCTCCGGCAAATCAACTTTTTTAACCTCAACAGAGATAACCTTTATCCCCCAAGGATCAGTTTCTCTGTCAAGTATTTCCTGCAATCGGCTGTTTATCCTCTCACGATTTGCCAAAACTTCATCAAGTTCCATCTCACCTATTACACTTCTCAAAGTTGTTTGAGCAAGCTGGCTGGTTGCATAGTCGTAATCTTCAACTTGCAAAATTGCTTTAGCAGGATCCACAACTTTCATATAAACAACTGCATCAACACGGACACTAACATTATCCTTGGTAATAATATCCTGCTGAGGAACGTCCATTGCTAAAACACGCATATCGATCCTTCTTCCCTCATCTATAAAAGGAAGTAAAAAAACCAACCCAGGTCCTGAAACCCCAATGTAGCGTCCCAGTCTAAAAACAACCATCCTTTCATATTCGGGAACAATTTTTATCATGCTGCTTAAAATCCACAATCCTAGAATTACTACAACTATCATTCCACCCATTCACTCCACCTCCAATGTAGCAATAAAATCACTTAAAGCTTCAACAGCCTTCTCTTCATCCGGTCCTTCAGCAATTACATCTAGATAATCTCCCTCAGCCGCCGCAAGCATCAACACCCCAAGCACACTTTTTGCATTTACAGTTATATCCCCTTTTCTTAACCAAATCTGAGACAAAAAAGTATTGGCCAACTCCACAATCATCATGGCTGGACGCGCGTGGATTGCTTTACCCACAAATACTCTTCTTTCCACCATATCTAACTCCATTTTAACGAAAATCCATTTTTTTTGCTTCTCTACAACCCAAACACCTATTCTAACTCCCTTTCAACCCCACCTCAAACCGCACCTTCCAATCCTCATAAGGATTCAACATGAAACGCCATGACCACAATAAACTATTTCCTTGCAAGTTTTTTTCAAATCCAGCTTCAGACATCGAAACCACCCATACTGGGAAGTGCCATAAAAGTGCTTCCTGAGAGAGTCTAAACTTTAGCTCAGCTTCGCCCCCAATATCTTGGGCTTTTAGCTCTGTCGTTCTAACCTCCCACTTCTGATTTCTTGGATAAGAATTTTCCCCAGCAATAAGCGGCATATCCCACAGTATAAAGAGTGTAGTCTCCACTCCAAACCAATACTCTATAGGCTGATTAGAAGTATTTTGCAGCTTATACTCCACTTCAAATCCGCCATCATTAAATTTGAAATGTTTGGCAATAAGCGTAGGTAAAAACTTATCATCAACCCAAACATGCCCATTTCTCCATAATATTAACTCATTACCCCTAAATTCATACTCAAAAGGCTCAATTGTGAAATCACTCTGCTCTCCATACGAAACAGCAGCATACGTATCAAGTGTTGTAGAAGGATGCAAAACATGATCCACAAAACCAACTCTTCTGTGCCAATCATAAGTTAAGTAGCGTTCTAATCCCTTTTCCTTAGCAAGCACAAGATCGTGTATGCTTTTGACCTCCCTTGCTTCTGAAGCAAGAACAGCTCGGCTAACCTTGTCGTGATACGCTTCATAGCGTCTTGAAACCACTCCAAACCAATTCTTCTCTCCATTTAAATCCAAAAGTTCAAACATTGCTCCTCCACGCGCAGGTTTCAAAGTAGCAACGTAATCTTCCCTCTTCACCTGCACCTCTTTTTTTCCATCGCAATCTATATCCTCCTCAACCTGGCGTACAGCCAAGCGCTTCTCAGCACGCGCCAAATTCTGCCACAGCGCATTTCTCAAGTGGGTCACATAAACCCCACCAAACAACCCGTGCCAGTAGGCACAATTACACTGAGCTGCTAACAAATCATCCCTTTCAAATCTCTCAACCCCTACCTCATCCAATAACTTCGAAACTTGAATCACTCGCTTGTGAATATCATTACTCTCTGGATACTTAACAAAGAAGTTACGCCAAAAACCGCCCTTTACAAAAGTCTTATACTCTTCCCATAAACCAATCTCCTTTAATTTATCCTGAAACTCCTCCTGTTTCCTCTGAACAGGTGCAGGTTGAGCCCATTCTGTCATCTCATAGTAACTTGCATTTGGAAGGTAAACATATCCCGCAGCACTCACCGTATCCAAAACCTCAGAAGGAGTGGCAAACTCAACAAAGTCCAGCGAATTTACCTTATCAAAGAACTGCATAAACCACCCGTTTTCATAAACATGCTCATAAGTTCCAGGCCATGCCCCAAACTTCTCTCCGTCATCTCCCATAAGAGCCACCTTTACACCAGAATCGTAAAGTTGCTTCAAATAAGAGGCTATTTCATCAGGAGTTGCATAAGGTATCATGTAACGCAAATTCTGATCAATAGGGAAAACTGCCAATTTTTCTCCCTCGTGCTCTGTTAAGAAATAACTTTTTAAATCCTCTTGCTTCAAACCAGCCATTTTAAAGTGCCAATCATCAACTAACGTGTAGTCAATTCCAACTTTAACAATCCACGCCGGCAAAAATTGCTCCCAAATTCTTTCTGCAAGCCACATACCACGTGGCTTAATCCCAAATTTATCTTGAAGGTAAGAATTCATGCGCTCAAGTTGAAATAAACTGTCCTTCTCCCGCCAAACTGAAAGTATAGACTCCCAAAATGAACCCCCAAGTACTTCAGCTCTTCCTGATTCAACAACCTCTTTCAACCTTTCTAAGTAATCCGGCTTATTCTTCTCAAGCCAAAGTAGAAGCGGCCCAGTATAGTGAATTCCAAATTTTATTCCACTCTTTGCCAATACATCAAGAAGGGGGCCGTAAGATACACGGTAAACCGCTTCAAATACGTGATCATGGTTCCCAACCGGCTGATGACAATGAAATACCAAAACCAACTTGAGCTTATCCATCTTTATCACTCTCCTTGTTCTACTTTTAAAACTGCAGGGTAAAGTGCAGCTCCTTGAAGTGGAAGCTCTGCATTTTCCATAAATTTAATAATTGGTGAAAAACCACTGTATAATCGCTTGCTGATAAAGTATTTGAGCAACTTTTCAAATTTTTTCACAC
>Ga0256838_1001595_pt1 | contig 10452 bp, 12 predicted proteins | sample 4571419metaG_FD_185978 | JGI IMG/M metagenome (GOLD analysis project Ga0256838, IMG submission 185978) | Hydrothermal vent microbial communities from Guaymas Basin, Mexico - 4571-419 | ecosystem: Environmental > Aquatic > Marine > Hydrothermal vents | place: Mexico: Guaymas Basin | collected... | reverse complement strand
GCTTCCCCACAGTCTCCTGTGGCAAAAATTTGCTTTTTCTTTCCCCACAGTCTCCTATGGTGATGCAGGCTTCCCCACAGTCTCCTGTAGCAAAAATTTGCTTTTTCTTTCCCCACAGTCTCCTATGGTGATGCAGGCTTCCCCACAGTCTCCTGTGGGTAATCAAGTATTTCGGGGGCTTCAGGTTTTCCGTTGATGACTATGGGCTTGTGGCTCTTTGTTATTTCTGCTACCTGTGATGTTGCTTACTTTTTCTGCTTTTCCTATCTCGGGGCTGTAGCCCCTGCCCTTCACCTGCAAAGGGAATACCTTGCATTATAACGGTCTCAAATAATGCCTTGATATTTTGCCTACCATATGATATAATATTTGCAGAAAATAGAATATTGAGGCTAACACAAAAATGAAAGAAGGGATAATAAATGCCATATATAATCAAAATGGATAGGGGGACTACAGAAAAAAAAACGACTGATTTTTGGGGAGCTGTCTCTGACAGCTCTACATTCAGGTATATTCTTGAAAGGAAAACACCCTTACCTGTGGTAGAAATATCCCAAGTATTGCCTCAGATTGGTGATTATCTTAAAAACTGTAAAAAAGCCACTTACCCAGGTGTATATATCAGACTGATAGAAGACGAGAACAATTCACCTGTCACATATATTACTTTTGCATTATTCAATAGTAAATATAATGTAGTTGAGGAAATTGGTATGTATCATGCCTTTGATGGGAATATGGAATACAAAAGGGCATTAAGCAAGGTGAAAACATCTGTAACCCCTATATTCGTGTAAACTCCCTCTACGAAGCAGGAAGCCACCTACTTCAGTAGGGAGAGGAAGTCACAAACAAGGGAGAGGAAGTTACCCTCTCCCCTATGTCTGGTGAAGAAGATGGTGAAGGAGGGACTATTTGCTTCCTGTAGGCAAGGGAATATCGTCATTTTGAGGATCGCCGTATGTATACCACCTTTTCAGGTAGGCATTTTCTTCGTTTTTCCATAAGGCATCGGCACTTTTTAATAACTCCCCAAAAAATGGGGATACATATATTCTGTCATTTTTTACCTTGTAGTAAAAAGTTCCTACCGTATCACAGATAAGATATTTGCCGAAAGCTATAGCCTTATCGTATTCTTTGCCATAAAAGGTAGGATTATCCATTGCTTCTCCGCTAAATTTAACAGCAGGTATTTTACCGTTAAGGGACACGGGGAATTTGGGGAATATAACCTGTGAGGGGTAATAGCACACGAAAAATCTCATAAGATTATCGGCATGTGTAGGCTTTAAAACAATAAGGGTATCACCGTTAGCTAATATCTCTACCCCCTTCGGGGAATAGTATATCCACGAGTTAGGGAATATTTCTCTAATCGTCATTGTAGAAGTAGCAATCTGAGTAGCAGTAGGAGGAGTTTTAATCTTATAATCTATTTTCCATTCTGTTCCCCACCAGTTCATTTCCCAGTTAGGATAAATGTTGTAACCTAATAATCTTCCTAAAAAGCGTTGCAGATTAATACCTTTGAAGTATTGCTGGTAAAAGCGTCCGTAGTTATACCACAACAAAGCACTTTCTTTTCTGTCTTTGGTAGGAATATACAATACTCCACCAGCAGGAAGATATTTTAATTCTCCTGTTGTAATAGTAACCTCTTCTTTGCCGTCAAATGTAGGGACAGTAAAGGTAAGGGGGGCATGTGTAACTACTCCTACTATCTTATCTGCTTTCTTAGAAGAGAAAGGTAATGTTGTAGGAGTATAGTTGATATAGTATTTCTGATAATTAAGGATAAGCTTTTTACTCACCTTAACGGCTTGAGAAGAGTTAGCAGAGCATTTACTTGAAGCATTAGAAGAATTTCCTACACTAATTTTCTCACCTTTCGGAGCAGAAGGATAATAAGAAGCATCAGATGTTGAACTTGTTTGCTCCTTGTTAGCTGGGTGGATAATTGCTCGTTGTAATACAGTTTGTCCCGTTACTATTACTCCTACAAATAGAAGCAGGACAATTATCATCAGAATGAGATTTTTCCTACTCATTATTTTTCCCTCCTATTCATTTCTCTACAGTTTCTTTGATAGTAGAGATAATAGTGGGAGTTGTTGTATCTATATAGCCCAGTTGTCTAAACAGTCTTACTGTTCCTGAAGGTAGATTGCGACAATCATTAAGTCTTTTCTTGAGACTATCGGCAGGCAAATATCCCGCCCACACGCATTTGGGAGTTCCTTTGTAGAAATACACGGCAAGAGGGACACCTCCTGTGCTTGCTATATCCTTTTCTGATAATCTATCGTATTGCTTACGATACTCTTCCTTGTAGTTAGTGTCTCCTGTAAGGATACTACGAAAGCATACTTTATCTTTCAATACTTCCTTACCTACTTTAAGCAAGTTCATAGTAAAACCGCAACGAGTATGTCCGTAAACAATTAGTCCTTCATCATTTAGGTTGCAGGAAGCAGGAGGCAGTTTAGTTAGGCTAAGCTGGTGTGTGCTGTTTTCCTGTTTATCTTGAGTAGATTGTTCTTGCTTCTGTTGATTGGGTAATTGCTTGGTCTGGATTGCAGGTTGTCCGCTACTTGCAGAAAGATTACTTACCCAAATGACATTATCCATTTTAATTCCTACCATTATTCCCATGAAAAATGACAACATTAAAGCTGTAATGATAATTAAAGTAACGAGATACTGTGTTGTGAAGATACTATTCCTACTTGTATTTCTATTGGAGTAGTCAGACTGCGAATATGTTTCATCAACAACAACGGTTTCCGTAGAAGAAGCATTAGTGTGATTAGTATTCATACTATCTCCTCCCTTTTCATGAAATGAAATTTTCTTTTCTTATTGTAGAAGAAAGATTGCTTTCCCTTTTTGCCGTTTTTTCTCCTTGCTGTCTCACTATATTCCTACCACAGAGGCAAGTGGGCTATTTTTCTTCTACAATATCTGAAGCAAGTGGGAAGAATATTTGTCATTAGGAGGGGATAGAGATGGCAACCTTGACGATTGAGATTAACGGTAAATCTCACAAGGTGATTGAGTATCTGCATCACTCATACAAAAAAGATGGTAGAAAGCTGGGAAGACTTGATGTAGAGGTAAAGCCCGTTGATAATAACGATTATGCTATTACCATAGGACTTACCTACTCTCAAGGTAAAAAGAATAAAGATAAAGTAGTAACCGTATTGAGTGCTTTCACTGACAAAGTTAATGGAAAATATTACATTGAACCCCCCTTCAATATGGAGATAGTAAAAATGCCTCGTAAACCTTTGGGGTTTTCAGAAGAGCTAACAGAAAAAGATTGGCAATATTTCCTTCCTATTGTGAAAGATGTGGCAACAAGACTTATAGAAAAATACACAGGGGTGTTAGTGAATGATTAACGAAAATCACATAAAAAAACAATTGGCGTCTGAAGAAGCAGAATATCGGATACTTGCTCTTACATTTACAGACCCTACCCGTGCCACAGATTTGATACATCAATTACAACCAAGAGATTTTTACAATCCTACTTTTCGTTATATCTTTCTTGCTATCAGAAGTCTTGTAAGAAAAGGTAAACCTGTAGATGTATCACTTGTAAAAGAATACTTGATAACCCATAAAATTCCTATAGATACCGATATTCTTGATACTATGGCTACACAATACATACTCGCTGATGTCCCTTTTTACTGGGAAGGAACAATAGAAATCATCAAGTATTTTTCCTACTTGCGTAAAGCAGTAGATGTAGGGCAAACACTTATAAAGAAATCGTTAGAATTTGCAGGACAACCTGAAACTCCCATAGATAAGATAAAAGATGATATAGAGAAACTTGTTACTGAATATTTGCAGTATGAAAGGAAAGACGATTTCGTAGCCTTGCGTGATGTTATTCCCCTACTCCGAGAACAGCTTGTAGAGAAACAAGCCAACAACGTTTTGTATCCTACCTATATCCCCAGTCTTGATAGGCTAATTGGCGGAGGGTTTGCTCCTGATGAACTTGTGATAGTTGCAGGTAGACCGTCTATGGGAAAAACGGCATTAGCAATAGATATAGCAGTTAGTAATGCAAGCAGAGGCACATGTGTGCTATTTTTCTCTCTTGAAATGCCCAAATGCCAGATCGTTAGCCGTATTCTTGCATCAGTAATGCAAGTGCCTATCGGTGTCTTTAGACAAGGGAAATATGACGGTTTATCCGAAAAAGACAGGAAGAGAGTGTTGGCTATGCTTACACAGGAGCTTGATGATATTGAGGTATCACGCTTACCGATATATATTAACGATAATCCCTCATTAAATGTGTATGACATTAAGTCTGTGACAAGGAAATTTGCACGCAAGTGCTTCAAAGCGGGTTTTCAGAAAATGCTTGTAGTTATTGATTATTTACAATTGATAACTTTGAGTGAAGAAGAGAGACGCTATAAGAACCGTGTCCTTGAAATAGGCATTATCACTTCCGAATTGAAAAAACTTGCTCGTGAATTACATATCCCTGTGATAGTGTTATCTCAATTGTCCCGTGCGGTAGAACAAAGAGCAGATAAAAAACCGCAACTGTCAGATTTAAGGGAGAGCGGAACGATAGAACAAGACGCCGATATTGTTATGCTACTCTATCGTGACGATTATTACAATCCTGCTACACAGAAGGAAAAAGATGATAGTATAAGCGACCTTGAGATTATTGTGGCTAAACACAGGCAAGGAAAAACAGGGACAGTTACAGTAAAGTTTGATAAGGCAACTAATTATGTGTTTGATGTTGAAAAAGGGGAAAAGAAAGTAGGAAAAATGTAGTGCAAGCAAGGAGCATGTCTCTCACCTCCTATGGGGAACTCTGCCTTACCTCTATATACCCCGCAGGTATGCGGGGTATTCTCGTATTCTTATAGATAGAAAGGAGGTAAATTGCCATGATTGAAGAAATAGCATTATACCCTTCTATATCAGACCTCAAGAAATCAATCAAAAACAGGGTTTCTTTTATACTTGAAAGAAAATTCAAGAAAGACTATATTTTCATCTTTGCCTATGACGATGTATCTTTTTATAGCGTGCATCTGTTGGTCTGTGATGTATCAAAACAACCTATTCGTTGTATCACAAGGAGCTATTCATATGAAGAAGCAGTAACACTTTTCTCCTATGATGATGAAGCAGATATAGAAACTCTGAAAGAAAAATACTCCTACTCTGATTTTGTGGTGATAGGTAATCGCCTGTTTTTCATTGCGGAGATAGAAAGCGAAGTATCTACAATGTATAGAAAACTACAAAAGGGGGTTACAAGTAATGCAACTCGTGAAGATTAAAATTGACTGTAAGAGTAGAAAAGCACAGTTTACCTTTGAGGAAGTATCATTCACGGTAAAGTATGAGAACACTATCATTAGTCTGTGTGATAAGTTATCACGCTTTGCACTACAGCCCGTAGAAGTATTAAAGGCTTGCAGTTCCAGAGAAACAATAGAGTTTGCAGTTCCCTTTGACAAGTTTCTTGCCTCTGTTACATTGATTTTTCCTCCTCCCCACCCTCCCCTTCCTACAACGGGAGCAGATTTCATAGAGAGGTTGGCATTAGTGTTTGCTAAATACGGAGATACGATAGTAAAACGCTACATAGACAACATTCCTTTGACAACGGAAGATACTCCTTTCGGCTATCCTTCTGTTGTGCTGTTGTATCGTGAAGCAGAATTTGTAAAGGCTATGTGTGAAAAGGTGGCTTTTAATAGAATACCTGAAGGGAGAAAAAATTGTTCTTATGAAGCCAACGCTCTTATTGATAAGAAGATAGAAGAGATAAAAGCATTTGTAGAAAGTGGCAATGCAGGAGATATAGAGTTTGTATAGCACACACCTACCGCCATGTATCACCTCCCCCGTCCTTTGCCAAGCGTGAAGGACGGGCTTCACTTTGCAAATAGGGGTAGGCAATTTCCCCTACCCCTATGATGAAAACAGGAGTGCTACCCCGTTTAGCCCCTTTATATTTTACCCTCCTTTCTTGTTTTTCATTTTTCCTACTCATCTTGTATCCTATAGGTAGGAAAAAGAGGATAGGGGGCAAGTGCCATGTTGAGAATATGGGGTGTCAAAGACAAAGAAGGAGTTGTCAGGGAAATAGCGTTATATCCCTACAAGGTTACTCATATAGAAGATACTTTGGGAAGACATAGTCTATCAGGAATAGGACTACTGGTAGTTCGTGATTTGCATTTACAGAAACGCACGAAAAAGACAAGAGGCTATTTGGTGCAAGTGAGGAGCTTGCCACATCAAAGGAAAACTATACAGGAAGCAGTATTGGGAGGGAATGCTTTGTTTTCTCCTACCAAACTGGGGCATGATGAATACGCTATCTTCCAGCCCATAGAAATCACAAATCTACTGAAATATGTGTCGGGTGAGAGAACTATAGAGTTGATGAATGAGTTGTTGCATCGCTATAACTACTATCTCTATCCCGAAGATGCTTTCACAGGAGGCAAATTACCTGACGATGCCGATTTGTGGTTAGCTGTTTCTGAAGGTCAAGTGGCTATTCACGGCATTGAGGGAAATACTGAAGTGTTGAAAAAACTGGGCTTACAACTTAATGGACTTTCTGCCTTACCATTGCCAGATATTCTATATAGTGAGAATATTAATCCCTACCTGTATCGGGATAGTAAAGGCAATGTGAGTATGTTCTTCTCTCTTTCTAAATCTGTCATGTCATCTCACGAAAGAAAGGTTAATAGAGATTTCATAACACAGGTATTAATACCTTTCACTCGTTTGATACTCTCACCACAGGAAGACGAGGCGGTTAAAGGTATTAAGAAACTTCTCAATATAGACAATGAAGACTTGCTGACTTTCTGGGAAAACAGCGGACACCCAGTTACCCGTGACATGTTTCCCGATGAAGATGAAGTGAAGGAAATATATAGGGAAACAAGAGAGTTCATCACACAAAATATGACAACTCGTAGTGACAACAGTCTCCCAATCATAGCCAAAAAAGACTATGTCAAGCTCACTCGTAGACGGAAAATTCATACTCCTCACTATGTCTATGTCTCTGCTGACAAGAAAGAGGCTTTTTTGCTTGCAGATATAGGAAAGCATAGAACTATCAATGTATACGAATATTCCTTCTTGGTAGACGATTTGAAAAAGCGAGTATCCGACATCTACGATACAGATACTCATTATTTTGTTGATTACGGTAAAATACGGTTGTTGCATATTCCATTTTCCTACATTAAACCGTATCTGCTACAAGGGGAAGTTTTCAATAAAGAAAACTGGAAAGTTTTCATTGCTTCTATGACGAATAGTCAAAAACAGCAAATACAAACCGCTCCTCTCTCACACACCTATTCAATAGGTATCGCAGAGGATACAGCAAAAGAAAATATCACAGGTGCTTTGGGAGAGTATATAGAAGAGATAAACTACGATGGTGATAGCAAGGCATGGCGAAAGGTTGAAGAGAAACTACACTCTCATGTGATTACTCATATCCTTAATCGTGTGATACAAAATACTACTGATGCTGACAATGAAACCACAGCAAATACAAGTACCTATGGGTATTCCCATAGGTGAAGTAGGAAAAACAAGTATAATAGCATTAGAGAGGAGGGAAATCAAATGGTAATAAGTGATACCCCGTCAGAATTGGTAAGGCAGGAATTACAGGAAAAAATGATGATGCTTGATAAAAGTTTTCGTGCTTTGCTACCTGATAGATTGAAACCTAAATACGAGAATATTCTTGATACTGTATCGGTAATTAGTCAGAAAACCCCCTATATGCTGGAGATAGGTAAATTAAAAAGCATTAAAGAAAGGAGCAGAGCTTACTTGACAATGTTATCATTGCAAGGAATAATCTACACAGAAGGTATGAGAGAATATTACAAGGTAATGATGCCTCGTAATGCCCCGCAAGGAACAACACAACATATATGGGGAAACATTCAGCGTATTAATGTATTAAAGAGAGATTTTTACAACACTTTCAAGGGATATGCTCAGATGCTCGCACAGGAAAAAGGGAAAAATCCACAGGTAATCCTTGAGGAAACAAAAATGGTAATGTTTCCCTACATATCAGATGTATTAGTAGCACGACCACAAGAATGGCAAAAATATTACGCAGATTGGAGCGACTATATACGCAAATCTCCTACTCCTTCTATAATCAACAATCTTGGGATAGGAGAAGAGATGAATAGTATCATTGGAAGCTGGGAAACTATGATGCTTGCTAATCTTTCTCCTGATGAAGAAAGTAAGTATAGCATTGCCAATCTTTTCAGAAAAAGGCAAATTCTCGTAAGATAAACTCGTAAGATAAAAAAGGTCCCCAAGTGTCAAGGGTAGCAACTCATCTCTTCACACAGGTAGGGAGAATGCCATTCTCCCTACCTGTCCCTCTCACCTCCACTACTTTCTCATAGAATACATGTAGAAAATTAAAGGAGGTTAATAGTAATGCGAGTAGTTATCATAGCCCTTATCGTAGCATTTTCATTAGGAGTAGTAATCATCAGTTACAGCACGGTAAGTGCAATTTTTAGTATCACGTGGTTATGGGATATTCCTTATGGTTATTACGATGCAGGTATGTATAGTCCTGTATCTCATCATGTTTATTCCTACAATCTAAAAACAGGTAATACCGATACCGTAGTGTATACCTCTACTCCCGTTTTAGCAGGACAGGGGGAGCTGATTTATGAGAACCGTTGAAAAATACGCTCTACTTATTATCGTAGCCCTTCTGACAGGTTGGGCTACTTGGTGGTTTAACTACTATACTTCTCGCTCTACAGATACTATAGATAAAGAAGCGATGGTTGTAGTCTCGGAAGCAGTAAGAGAAGCCTCTTTATATCATGATGGCGATATTTCCTACTGGCAAGACTACCTTACAGGCAAGGGTTGGAAACACTCACTTTGTAAAAGCACTCAACCTACTGACTGCTGGCAGGTGTATATATCCCCTACTGCTTCTGACACGGCAATAGTAGATATGATAATCATTAACGATACTGGCACAGTAGTGCTACAAGAGAATGTAGTAACAATTTTTACTAAACCTCACCCCTTTACCGTATCTTCTGTATCCCCTTTAGGAAATACTTTCACAGCAACTTTAGTAGGAGATTATCAGACACCTATCAATGGAATGGGTATAGCGGAGTATATAGAAAATCGTCCGTAAACCTTTTTCGGCATTATGTTAAATATCTCATGCTTAACAATAATCTATCGGATATGTGAAAGAAAGGGATAAGATAAAGATACGAAAGGGGATAAAGGAGGTGCAAAAGGTGGTGTCTATACAGGAAATGAAGCAGAAAAGCAAAACGGAGCAGGCTTGGTTATATCTCATGTGGGCTAAATACGGTGACTACACGGATTTAGAGCATATCCCTGAAACAGATGAAGAAGGAATGCTCCTTAAAGAGCAATCGGTATGGGCTATATATTCGTCGTGAGGAGGTAAATACATGTTAGAAAGCTTGGGGCTGGGTATGACACTTGCTACAGCAGGTATTACAGCCGTTGCAGGTCTCTATTATTATCTTGCATCTGAGAATTTTCCAAGTCCCGAAGAATTTACCTACCTTATTGTTTCTAATGTGCCTGTAGGTAATAAAAAAGCGTTATCCGATACTCTTGAGGTATACGCTCGTTTGCTTACTGACTACTTTATACTATTCCCTTATAACGGTAAGTGGGTTTTAGGGACACGGCAAGAAAAAGCAGTCAAAAGAATAGCAGTAAATTTGGGGCGTAAGGTAGAAGAATTGCCTCTTTCAGAGTTTCCTGAAGTAAAGCCTCTCTACCTTACTGCCCTTTCAACATATTTCCTTCCCCTTGATACCAAAGTAATGACAGGTAACGCATTTCTGAAAGCTTCTGTTGATAATCAATTTCCTCCTCTTATCGTGTTAGGAAGACCTGTAAGGGGGAAAGAGTATAAAAGTATTATCAATAAGCACGACACAGAAAAACCTACTCATCAAGATAAAAAATTCCTAAAGCTAATAGAGAAAAAGGCAAGCAGTAAAATTGTTGCAACTACCATTTACGCTTCTTACGATGTCCTACCTGACCTCAAAGCTCATTTGCCTACAGGTGCATACCTTAATATCTCTGATACTCCTATAGAGCCTGAAGATATGAATTTCAAGAAAAATTCCTACTGGCTAAATCTCAATGAATTTGCCCAAATCTTCTCATTTCCCTATGTTTCATCTACAGAGGTAGAAAAGCTCTTGGCAGAAAGAAACGATGTTATTAATCCTATACCCTTTGAACCTCCTTTAAGAGTAAACTATGAGCGAGAAAGAAAAGCCAAGAAAGAAAAACTTGTTAATAAAATCCTACTGGGAAAACATATTCATACAGGGCAAGATGTAT
>Ga0256838_1001593_pt1 | contig 10458 bp, 13 predicted proteins | sample 4571419metaG_FD_185978 | JGI IMG/M metagenome (GOLD analysis project Ga0256838, IMG submission 185978) | Hydrothermal vent microbial communities from Guaymas Basin, Mexico - 4571-419 | ecosystem: Environmental > Aquatic > Marine > Hydrothermal vents | place: Mexico: Guaymas Basin | collected... | reverse complement strand
CACTGCAGGGAGTGTATGGACGTATGCCCGCTGTTGAAAATAAAGAACCCCGAAGAGGGAAGCCAGCTTTAATCGGGTTAGTCCTCCTCTTTTTCCTGTCCGTCCCCTTCCTGCCCCAGGTTCACGCCCAGACCTACGACTACGAGATAAACGCCTACGCGGTTTATTTCGATGTGCTTTCCCCAGAGAACGTCGAGGAGACCATCGAGATCGACATAACCTCCCAGACTAACCTCAGCCAGTACGTTATCTACACGGACTACCCCGTGGAGAACCCCCGGGCAGTTCTGGAGAGGGAAGGCAGTGCGGAGCCGATAAACGTAACCGTCCGCGAGGTACTCGGTGGCACCAACGCCGTCTACATGAGCTTTCCCCTGCTGGGACCAGGTGAGAGCGCGAAGATACGGCTGACTTTCACAACCTGGGGCATGATAACCGAGGGCGAGGGGAAGCAGCAGTTCACCTACTACGTGAGGTTCAACCAGCCGGTGGGCCTGTTCCATGTTCAGCTTGTCGTTCCTAAGGGCTACGCCGTTCTCTCGCCCATAATCCCCTCTCCCGACAAGGTGGAGAGCTCGACCAGCAGGTTGCTCCTCGAGTGGACGCGCCAGAACGTTCGCTCCGGCGAGGAGTTCTACTTCATAGTCGGCTTCTCGGGTGAGATAGTTCTCCCAAAACAGCCATCTCCCCTCCTGTATGTCGGGCTCTTCATTGCAGGCCTTATAATAGGTGGCGGCGCCGTTTACGGTTACTCCCTTTATCGTGAGAGGAAAAGGGGAGCGGAGCTCACCCACCTCAGAACCGATGAGGAGAAGGTTTTGGCCATCCTGAAGGAGAGTCCGGTTCTCCAGAGCGAACTCGCAGATAAGCTCGGCGTTTCAAAAGCAAAGGTCAGCATAATCCTCCGCGAGATGGAGGAGAAGGGCCTCATCACGCGCGTGAAGGAGGGCAGGACATACAGGGTTTTTCTGAAGGAGTGAGTACCTTTATAAACGCCTCCCCTCTTTTTCCCTCTGGTGAGAGAAATGGAAGAGTGGTTTATCTGTCCGGAGTGCGGTAGCGATGACGTTGAGGTCATCAGGGAGCGCGGGAGGGAGCTTACCCTTAGGTGCAATGAATGTGGAAACGTCTGGCACGTGACACTCCCGAAGCTCGTTAAGGTTCCACTCATAGTCAGCAAGCACGAGAGGAGTTTCAGAACCTTCGCCGAACTCCCAGAGGGCGAGGAGATAAAGGTCGGCGACATCGTCGAGACCGAAGACGATGAGGTCAGGATTACGGGAATAGAGCTCGATGGAGAGAAACGCGTTGAGAAGGCTAAGATTGGGGAGATTAAGACCCTCTGGGGCGAGAGTTTAACCTATCCGAAGGTCATCAAGGTCTCTATCTACCTCCCGAAGGGCCTCACGCAGGCCTTCAAGGTAAAGGTTCCGAGGAACGAGGAGTTCGTGGTTGGAGAGGTCCTCGAGGTCGGTGGCTACACCTTCAAGGTCGAGAAGATAAAGACCGAGAGGAAGATGCTGCACCATGGCAGGGCCAAGGCCGACGAGATCGTTGCCCTAATGGGGCATCAGATACCGCGCGCGAGGGCCAGAAGGAGCCTGGAGATGTACAAGGGTTATAAAAAGGAGGCCGAATACTCTCCTTGAGATAACCTTTAAATTTTATCACGCCGTATTCTTGTTAAGGTGACTCGGTATGAGGCAGAAAGGAATTGGGACGTTCATTATTGCCTTAATGCTCTTCGGGGTGTTGCCAATTTTTCTGCCATCAGCGAGCAGCCAAGGTACGGATGGGGTTTTGCTGATTCCGCTTTACATTTATCCCGGCTGTCAGTGGGAAGAGCTAATCCGGCTGAAGAGCGATCACCCCGGAGTCAACATCGTCGTTATAGCGAATCCCAGTAACGGTCCGGGTTCAGGCGAGAACGGTGACTACGATTCCTACATTCAGAAACTCAGGGACTCCGGTATCGACGTCCTCGGTTACGTCTACACCAGCTATGGAACGAGAGATGAAGCCGAGGTAAAGACCGACATAGACAGATGGCTTGAGTGGTACAACGTTACTGGCATTTTCTTCGACGAGGTAAGTACCAACGCGGGCGATGAGGGCTACTATCAAAGTCTAGTCACCTATCTGAAGGACAAGGGTGCCTACCTTGCCTTCGGCAACCCCGGAACCTTTGATTCCGACACCGTTTCGGATTACGCCTCCATCTTTGACGTCCTCGTTATTTATGAGGTGGAAGATTGGCCTTCGGGAAACTGGTATCCAAACGGTGTTGATAGGAGCAAGCTCGCCGCATTCGCCTACGGCATTCCATCCTTCGATGAGAACAACTTCAATTCAATGCTCGCTCAGGTGGAGTATATCTACATCACCGATGACGGCAGTCCGAATCCCTGGGACTCCCTTGCCTCGTATTTTATAGACGAGGTCGTCTCAATCACCGGGGAAGAGAAAACGGATTATGTTCTTCACGTTTATTCTTCCGATTCGACATCATATTCCGTGGCGGAGCACTACGTAACCTATGACCTCTCGTCAGGCCCTTACAACCTGACCTATGTCTCCACATTGAGGAACTGGGAGGAAAACTCGGGCTTTGTGGACCCCATGTACGTTGTTGTAAACGAGAGCGGCTCTGAGAAGGCTCTGTACTTTGCCTGGGGTAATGGATGGAACGGGACAACGCTCTATGCATGTTATGGCTCTGACTGCGCGGACACAGACTACACGGACTTCAACGCAACGTGGCACGCCCTCGCGATTGAAGTTGGGTCGGATTATGCTAAGTTTTACGTTGACGGCACCTTGCTGAGAACAGTGAACGGTCTTAGCATAAGTGAGGTTTTGAGGATGCACGCCGGTTCTTATGCCCAGACGGCTGTCTATGATCTCTACATCGACAACATCACGGAAGTTCGGGGGAAGGAGGTACAGAAAGAATCCTTTGACGATAACTATGACTGCTTTTTCAAAACTCATGTGGGAAACATTGAGCTTGTGAGCATCCAGCAGGTTCCCTTTTTCCACTCTGTGTTGGTAGTGGCCGGTCTTTTGATCCTGGTGGTCGTTGGGGTTGGAAGGAGGTGATGACTTTCATTTTCCTTTTCTGACCCCTTCGGGGAATGAAGAGCTTGGCCGCTGCTGACCCTTACTTCCAGAAACTTTTTGGGCACAATTCTACAACACCGGACACGTTCTGGAAATCCTTATCCAGAGTTGCCAGTTTGTCCGCGCCGTTGGTCAGTAGCGTTGCAAGGATGCGGGCATCGTTCGGCAGTAGATGGTACTTTTGGGCGAGTATGATGGTGTCCTCCCAACTGACGTTTTCCGGTATTGTCACAACGTTATGGAATGCCAATGTTGCCTTCACGTAGCTGTATGCCTTTGAAAGAATCTCTGGAGGGACCTTGTTGGATTTTAAAGCTTCTCTCAGGCTTTTTGTTGAGTTTATCTCGTACTCGTCTTTGGCAAGTTTTCTGAGGGTCACGAAAATGGCCTCACTTATGGCAGTGTCGGAGATTATTTTTGGCTCCGGAGCGGAAAGGGCCTCGGTGGCGTACGTTGTTAGTTCCGTTTCAAAGATATAATTGTAGATTATGTTGGTGTCCAGATACATCAAGACTCATACACCTCATCGGCGTATTCATCAAGCTCCTTTGAGGTAGATTTTCCGCCAAATCCTGGCTTTAAAGTCTTAATGAGGTGATTTACCTCCTTCTCCAGTTCTGCCTTCATGAGGTCTACCTCAAACCTTTCCCGGAGTTCCGGGGGAAGGGCCTTAAGGAACTCGTACATCTTCATGGCCTCAGACATGGTATTCGTTTCGGTTTAGGGCTTAAATCGTTTCCTATCGAAATCCTTTTAAAGCCTCCCCCGGAATCGAGCATGCTAAACTCGATGAACGATGAGGATTCCGGAGGGATGAAGGATGGCTAAGCCAAGCTACGTCAAGTTTGAGGTTCCGCAGGAGCTCGCTGAGAAGGCTCTCGAGGCCGTTGAGCTCGCTCGCGACACCGGAAGGATAAGGAAGGGTACCAACGAGACGACCAAGGCCGTTGAGAGGGGCCAGGCCAAGCTCGTTGTCATCGCTGAGGACGTTGACCCCGAGGAGATAGTTGCCCACCTCCCGCCGCTGTGCGAGGAGAAGGAGATACCGTACATATACGTCCCGAGCAAGAAGGAGCTCGGCGCCGCTGCCGGGCTTGAGGTTCCCTCGGCCAGCGTTGCCATAGTTGAGCCCGGCAAGGGCCGCGAGCTCGTTGAGGACATCGCAATGAAGGTTAGGGAGCTCATGAAGTGAGCTCCTTTTCCTCACATTCACCACGGAAAGGTTTAAGTTGATCTCTGTGAGGGGACTTTTAAGAGGTGTGAGAAATGAGCGACGATGGATACCCGGCTGAGGTTATTGAGATAGTCGCCAGGGCCGGCGTCACCGGTGGCGTTACTCAGGTCAAGGTTAGGGTCCTTGAGGGCCGCGACAAGGGCCGCGTCATCAGGAGGAACATCAAGGGCCCGGTCCGCGTCGGCGACATAGTCATACTCAGGGAAACCGAGCGTGAGGCCAGAGAAATCAAGAGGAGGCGGTAAAGATGGCCCGCTGGAACGTCTGCTCCTACTGCGGAAGGGAATTCGAGCCGGGAACGGGCAAGATGTACGTCAGGAACGACGGCAGGGTCCTGTTCTTCTGCTCCGGCAAGTGCGAGAAGCTCTACTTCATGGGCAGGAACCCCAGGAAGCTCAAGTGGACCAAGGCCTTCGAGGAGGCCCGCCTCCAGAGGGCCAAGAGGAGGAAGTGATTTCTTTTTGTTCCATTTTCATTTAGGATTCCACGTCGTTTTCTGCATCGTCTGTTTGTCCTGACCTACAATTCTAAATAGCTGTTTCTCTGAGTGTACACAATACCTCCTTGAATTATTATTTTAGACTTGACATTGGACGTTCTATTATTAGGTTTAAACAGAAATCTTTTTATACCTTTGGCGATAGTGATAATTGAATGCCCTTGGAGGGAGTGGAGATGGGTCGGGACAAGAGACTTTTTGTATTGATGGTGCTGTACATTCTGTTGGTAGTCCCAGCAGTCAGTGCCGGAAATGTTTACACCACCATTAAGGACTCAGTTCACAGGACAAGAACTGTCTCCTGGTCTACGGATAATAGGTATCACCTCTCACGCACTTTGAGCACATCTGCTGGAGGCACGGTTAATAGTGTACAAGTGACGATTCCCTGGGATGGGCAGGCAGTTGCAAGTCTTATTGTTCTCAAACATTCGCGGTATGTGGTCAGCAATGCTGGAAATAGGATAGAGTTTATCACAGCTATGGGCTCAGCTTTCTTTGGCAAGGGGAGTTACCATACATTTTCAAGTTCGACCTCGGCAGGATATGAAGAGTTTTGGATAACTCCCACTAAAATGGTTGCTTATGGAGGTCGCACAGGAGCATCACTCACTAAAACATACACTGTGAGTGTATATGCAAGTTCTGAGGTGGAAGCTAAGGCTCAGGTTAAAGCGGGTTTTGAGATTCTTGGGTTAGAAGCCTCTGTAGAAGTTACTGGGTCCAAGAAAATCGGTAGCAGGACAGAATACACAGTGACTGTCCAAGTGTCAGTATACCAGCACTATTATGATACTGAGTACAGCGGCCGTATTGATTATATGAAAGTCGTGTCAGATAGGAACTTTACGCCCACTAAAAAGTTGCCGGGGTATTCCACAATGAGCACATCCCGCAAGTATTCATCAAAAGCATTCAGATTGACATCAACTAACACTTTCTACACTTACGAAGATATAGATCTTGGGAGCAGAGGTCACAGTGGGAGTATGGTGAGCTGAGGTGGTTCAGTTGAGAACACTCACGAAAAAATTCTGGATCTTTATTCTCTCGCTTCTCCTTTTCCAGCTGATACCAGTTGTCGCTGAAACTCAAACCCATGAAAATCCATCCCTTCCCGTGTTCCTGTGGCCATTAAATGAGGATTTTAAAGTCATCCTTTACAACGTCTCAGACTGTTACCCGTATTTTCCTCAAAACAGGAGTTTCATAGTTCTGCTTGATGAAAACTCACTTGTGCTGGTTAAAGGGAACGTATATTTTGGGTGTAATATTCCAGGCCAGGATGTGGTAGTTAAGATCAACGGCTATAATTCCACTACGGCGGAGAATTTTACTGAGACTGTTATCCATACTGACGTCTATACTAACAAGCCTGTGCCATATCCGATTGAAATAATGTCTGAAAACGTGAACATATCTTATGAATACTACAACGAAACCTATGCATTGATTAAGATTACCTTCTCAAACCTGAGTGTTTCTCCTGAGCTGGAACCTCAGAAGTTTGCCTTTCTTGAGTGGCCGAGTGAAATGGAGTTTATCTTTTACGTGAACATGTACAATGGCGATTCATATCTCCTTGATGGAACTGACAAGATTTATGTTGGTAGTTTCCCGCTTCTCCTTCCAGAGCTCGATGTTGCAACATATTTTCAAGGGATAGAGGCCCGTGTTAAGAGCTTCGTTGAGACGGTTAAGCTCAATCCATGGATACTAGAAGGAGTAATGAGTAAAGCAATGCTTTCCAATTCCACCTTGGAAAGGAATGCAATAATCTCGAATGCAACTCTTAACGTGACTCACGAAATCATGACTGGCAGAAGGACCTATTTGGGATTGCCCATTGGAATCAGTGTCTGGAACACTACGGCATTTATCTATTCGCCTTATGTGGACTTTAATGTTAATGTTTGGAAACCCGTAATTAACTTGCCGGCCATTGATAGTTCTGAGGCTTGGAGATCTGTGGATAGCTATCTTCAAAACGGAAGCGATGAAAGTTTAAAGGGTCAAATAGAAAGTTCAGTTTTGTTTGAGGATGACTATGCGGTTGATCTGTTGACCAATCACTTAATCTCAGTTGAAATCCCTCTGAACAAGAGCCATACCAATGTACTTGTTTTACCTCTCCCCAAAACATACAGAGAAAAATTCAACGCTACTTATTTACTGGTACTCTTCACAATGCGCTCTGGAGAATATATTAACATCCATTACGACCCGCGGATTTTTGATCCGGACAAGTTCAGAGATGAGTGGAAGATTGTCCCCCTGTGCTCTCCAAGTATTTACCACACGCTCATACAACATATCAGTGATGCCCTGTACTCTGGAATTGAAATGGGAGACCTGAATATGACTATTATCGAGGATTTGTATCCGATCGTACAAAGGGAGGTCCGCCTCTGCTCTCAGCTCCTTGCTAATTCTTCCGCTGTAAGGCAACACGAAAATGTTTCCAGCTTGTCCCCTGATGACTCCATAAACAGCCCTGTCTCAAAAACCTCCGAAAACCGAAAAATTTGTGGTCCCGCTGCTCTTGTAGGTCTTGCTACGATGTCAATATTTGGAAAGAGGGTGAGAAACTATGTCTCTAGTTAAACATGCTCTTTCTGATTATCTTTACATTGAGATCGTTGGAATAATCCTTGCAAGTTTAATGACAGCCGCAGTGACAACTTATGTTAGCTATGATGCTGTTTACAAGGCTTCCATAGTCGGAGGGCCGATAACACCCGTACTTGGGACTCGGGGATACATTGATAGCTATGTCAGGGAAATGCCTGCTCAGTACTATGCAGGATACTATGTCAAAATAAAAGAGCGAATAACCCAACTGTTTCTTGTTCTGATGTGGAGTCATTCGATGCTTTTATCTTCCGTTTACACCATCGCATCAACAATATCTGTTTTTCCATCTCTTTATCGTCTCAGAGTCTCAATGATTCCTTTAATGTTTCGAGAAGGTACATCACTTCACTCTTTAAATTTCCGGATATTCTTGGTGTCTGTGATTCTACTAACCCCATTGTTTGTTAGTGTTGCGGTCCCTCTGATTATCCTTGCTCGGGGATGGCTTGCGGAAATACCGTGGGATTTGTTAGTTTTACTTTTAGTGCTTCTTGCTGTGATGATATTCACTGCTACCACCATCATACATTCGGTTTATATACTATCTGGCCGACTAGATTTTGCACTTGTCTTGGCGCTTTTGGTGCTAGTTACTCTCTCGCAGAGATTGAATTGCAACATGAATGCCGTTAAAATATATGCAGGAATATCAGTGGCTTTCTTACTCTTTACGCATATAGCATTTCATAAGAGGTGGATGAACCTATGAAATCGCCAAAAACATTTTTCGTGATTTTTACGTTTTCAACAATTGTGTCAATCTTCGTTGTCTTTTTTGGTTCGTTGTACTGGAATCCATTCGAATCATCAATGCACGCCGAAATACCTCTTGAAAATGCTGAACAATCGCTTCACTTTGCATCGGTGATTAATAGGAGTGTAACCTACAGCTTTGATGTGTTTTGGCCACTGCGAGCTGGGAACACCACCATAAACATACAACTCATGGGTGTTGAATGTGGCAAGAAAAAATATATCATCAAACTATTCACTGGGGAAGGTAGTTCTTATCTGGGCGTGGGAAGTTCAGTTTTCCGGTTAAAACGAAGAGATCCTTTCCTTTATTTTCATCTCCAAGTAATCTTGACTCCGGGATGCAAGGTGTTCTCTAATGAAAAAGATCCCGTGGTGGTAATCGATGCCAAATCAAGTTGAATTAGTGGCGCGAGTTAGGAATGTTACAGTAAAATTTCACCACAACACTGCCTTAGAGGGCATCAGTCTTGAAATCTATCGAGGTACTGTGCTTCTCTTAGGCTCGAACGGTTCCGGTAAGACTACCCTGATTAAGGTGCTTACCGGCCTCATAAAGCCAACCCACGGCTCTGTTGAAGTTCTCGGCTTAAACCCGGTTAAGAACGCTTCTCTGCTATATCGCAGAATTTTATATGTTAGGGATACGGATGATCTGCCCCACACAATGCGTGTTTCCACTTTGGTTGAGCTCCTCTCTGAGAAATACGGTGAGAAGAGGGTGCATGTAGCCGTTAAACACTTGGATTTAGAGGACCATCTATCTAAACGTATTGGAGAGCTTTCTAAAGGGTTAAGAAGAAGAGTAGCGATGATAGAAGCTATTTCTAGCAAAAGGGAGCTTGTGATATTGGATGAACCCTTCAGCGGTTTGGATTTGAATAGCAGGAGGGTAATAGCAGAGGCTTTTGAGTTTATGTCCCGTGAAGGTAGTTTGCTCATAGCTAGCCATTTGCCTCTCCGTATGAGTATAAACCAGATGATAGTTCTTGAGGGTGGGAAGCTTGCCTACTCAGGTTCATACCAAGAAGATGTTGCACGTGAATACCTGTGTAGTGATAATACTGGTTATAAGAAACATTAGGGCAAAAAACCTATTAACCACCCGGCCAACTAACTTCGGTGTTGCCAATGGCTGAGAGGAAGATAGAGAGGACGCTCGTTATCCTCAAGCCCGACGCGGTTGTCAGGGGTTTGATGGGCGAAATAATATCCCGTTTTGAAAAGAGGGGCCTTAAAATCGTCGGGATGAAGATGATATGGATCACCCGCGAGCTGGCCGAGAAGCACTACGAGGAGCACAAAGGAAAGCCCTTCTTTGAGCCGCTCATAGACTACATCACCAAGGCCCCGAGCGTTGTGATGGTCGTTGAGGGACGCTACGCGATAAGCGTCGTCAGGAAGATGGCCGGCGCCACGGACCCCAAGGACGCCGAACCCGGAAGCATAAGGGGCGACTACGGCCTCGACATCGGCGACTCGATATACAACATAATCCACGCCTCAGACAGCCCGGAGAGCGCCGAGAGGGAGATAAACCTCTACTTCAAGCCGGAGGAGATATTCGAGTACTGCAAAGCGGCGGACTGGTTCTACCACACTCATGCAAGGGCAAAGAAGGAATACTTGGACAGCACCGACTGCCTTGAGCGTTAATCCACCACGATAGCCCTTTTGTCCCTTTCTTTTACCTTCCTCCGGAAGAACTCCACGTACTCCTCCATGACCTCTCTGCAGTCCTCCCTGAGATACCTCCTTGTACTTCTGACCATGTAGGCGGCAGTTCCCATCGTTAGGACAAAGGCAAGAGCGTACATGATTGCAACGGTCAGAAGGTCTGGGCGAAGGGCAAATCCTACAGCGGTCATGAGAAACGTGGAGCCGTAACCAAGGACTTTTTGCAACGTGTCACTGTGAGGGATTTCCATCAGGCACTCCACAACTTCCTTCCAGCGTGGAAACTCTTCGATGAACTTTCCGCCGATGACAAGTGCGCCCCTGCTCCTGTAAATGCCGTAACTTACGTCATCCGTCAGGCAGTCAATTTCCCTGCCCCCAACCACTTCTTTGAGGATTTTAGTACAGGGGACGGCTTTAAGTGCCCTCCACGGGTCCCTATAGGAGAGGAAGCCGAAACCCGTAACGAGGGCGAGGCTGAGCAGGAAAGGCAGTAAACCCCCGCTCGCGGCCAGTCCAGCCCCAGCCACCAGTGTGTAAC
>Ga0256838_1001591_pt1 | contig 10460 bp, 9 predicted proteins | sample 4571419metaG_FD_185978 | JGI IMG/M metagenome (GOLD analysis project Ga0256838, IMG submission 185978) | Hydrothermal vent microbial communities from Guaymas Basin, Mexico - 4571-419 | ecosystem: Environmental > Aquatic > Marine > Hydrothermal vents | place: Mexico: Guaymas Basin | collected... | reverse complement strand
CCTGCCCCCGCCTCTCCCCCTCAGCGCAGCTAGGAGCAGCTCGCCTGCTTCTGCCTCAGAATCCATAGCCTCAGGCAGGCACCGGGGCTCGAAGAGTATCCCCTCTCCCACGCTACCGCCTCTATCCAGGAAGAGGAAGAGCGCCGAGTCATCGAGAAGCTTGCCGCCGGGGTAGAGCGCGGCCAGGAGGAACCTTGCGGCAATGTCGAGCCTCCCATAGCCTACCAGGCCTCTCCAGCGGCGCGGGGGAGCCCCAGGCGGGTGGACGGTGTAGAGCAGCCAGAGTAGCCGGTAGCCAGCTGGCAGCCCTCCAGCAGCCACTGGCACCACCCGGTGAGAGAGGGGGCCTTGCCTCCGTCCAGGCGCTCTCTCGGGGGCAGTGTGTGGCCACCAGGGCTTCATGTTTAGATAAATAGGGTGGCGGCGGCGAAGAACTCACTACCGGGGCTCTAGGTATGCCCAAGAAGAGGCAGAACCGTGGCAGACACAAGGGCGCAAAAGGGCACACCAAGACAGTCCAGTGTGACAACTGTGGCCGTGTAATCCCCCGCGACAAGGCAATCTGCGTGACTAGGTGGTACACCCCGATAGACCCTCAACTAGCGCGCGAGCTGGAAAAGAAGGGAGCTATAATAATGAGGTATCCGGTTGAGAAGTGCTACTGCGTCAGCTGTGCGGTCCACTACGGCCTAGTCAAGGTGCGGCCCGAGGAGGAGCGCAAGGCCGTAAAGGGCCCAGTCATATAGCCCCGGTAACCCTCATGTTTTATCCTCCGCTAAGCCCTTTGTCCTCCGGCCCTCCACGCCCCCTTCTCACGGCGCGTTTATCGTGTAACGCAATGCTGTGCCGGGTCCGAACATACCTGCAGAGGGGAGCCGTGATAGGGGCCCTGCCGTCTCAGCAGAGCATGTCTCGGGGCCCTGGTCGTGCCTGGCGGGCTTGGCTGCGGTAGCGTGAAGAGCTTCAAGGACCCGGTGCACGGCTACAACGACATCTGTAGCCGTGTGGCGAAGGTTGTTGACGCATGGTTTGTGCAGAGACTGCGCTGGATAAGGCAGACTGCGCAGGCGTACCTTGTCTACCATGGCATGGAACATAGCAGGTTCAACCATAGCCTCGGGGCCGCGCATCTCGCCCGAGAGGTCTTGGCCAGCATAGTGGGCAACACGAGGCTATACTATCGGGGCTCGGGGAGCGACGTAGCGTCTGCGCTGGAGGCGGCGGCGGAGGTCTTCCAGCTCGCCGCACTGGTCCATGACCTCGGTCATCTACCCTTCAGCCACTCGAGCGAAGTCGGCATTCTGGACGCGAGGCTCATCTACCGCGTGGAGGGTTTTGAAGCCATCCCCGCGAAGCACGAGGAGTACACGTACAGCCTTCTCCCCCTAGTCGCGGCGGAGGCGGAGGAGGCGGGGATAGAGCCTGTCTTCAGCAACAGCCTGCTCACCGACCTGGAGTACATCCTGCGGGGCGGCCCATCGCCCTTCCACGGCCCCGCGACAGCTTGGTGCGTCTCAAACATACTCCATAAGCTTGTGGCGAGCGGCCTCGATGTGGACCGGATGGACTACCTGCTCCGGGATAGCATATACGCCGGTGTCCGCTATGGCGTCTACGATGTTGACAGGTTGATACGGGTCCTCCTCGCTACGCCCCTCATACTCCACGACGGCGTCGTAGATGAGCGTCATGCATGCAACATAGCCGTGCTCGATAAGGGCGTGAGCATACTGGAGACATTCCTCCTCGCTCGGTTCTACATGTTCAGCGAGGTCTACCTACACCGCGTCGTGGAGGCCTATAACTCGATACACGCCCGGCTCCTCGGCGTCCTCGCCAGGGATGGTGTAGTGACCGCCATGGGGGGCGGCGGGGCGGTAGAGATACCGCTACCCGGCGAAATAAGGGACGGGAGACAGGAGGCACTCGAGGCGTGGAAGCAGCTAGACGACAACACAATGACGCTAGTCTATAGGCAGGTTGCGTATGGCAAGCTGAGGGCCTCACAGGAGGCCCAGAGGCTGGCGCAGATGCTGCTCGAGCGGCGCCATATGAGAACTTACCGTGTCGTAGAAGACAAACAGCTCTGGGCCCTCTACCGCAGCTACCTCGACTCCAGGACGCCAGAGGAGCTAGGCGAGGCCAAGCCGCTCCTCGATGAGCTCCTAGAGATGCAGCGCGACAACCCACTCCTCATCATAAGGCCGCTCCGGGTAGACCTAGTAAGCCTAGAAGAGATAGGCATCTACAACCGGGCCGAGGCTAGGGTAAGCAGCCTCGGCGAAGCCAAGGAGAAAGAGCTCACGCGGCTGCGGAAGCTAGCAGAGCTAGGCCTCTACCGGATAGCGGTCTTCGCGCCAAGAAGCCAGGAAGAGGAGGCAGAAAGGGCAGTCAAGCTTCTCAACCAGCTCCGGCAGCTGCTCCGCCAGCTCCAGAAAAGGTAGGGGCTAGCCTAGCGGCCTGCACGCGGCTGCACGGCTGCTAGAAGGACCAGCCTGCGGCCCTTCCTCTCCAGCAGCCCCGCCGTCTCTAGGAGGCGTATCGCCTCCTCAGCCTCCGGGCTCCACAGTCTCCCCGAGGGGTGCGGATAGAGCCTCATAACGACGCGCTCGCCGTTGCCCGGCGAGACGTACCTCCTCCAGACCTCCCTAAGCACGGTATCCACGTCGGCGCTGCCCCCAAGCTCCCGCAGTACCCGCAGTATCGCCTCAGTTACGCCGATGTACCTCGGGGGCCTATCCGCCGGCAAAGCATTACTCCCAGCACTATATCCTACACAGTATCACCATCTAAGGAAGAGGGCACATGAGGCCACAGGGGACGGGGACTAACCCGGTGCTACCCATCCCTAGGAGATAAGGGCAGTCCTGGAAAAGACACAGGGGAAGCCCTCTGGGAAACACGGCTGGGGCTTACTGCCGCCCTGCGCCGGGCTGACCGCCTACACGTGCAAGGTACTCGCGCAGTTTTCTCCTCGTCTTCTCGACTATCGGCGTCTTCAGCGGGCCCTCGGGTATCACGCCCTGCGGCCTGTACATGAGCACCAGGAGGATAACTATGCCCAGTATGACGTACTTTAGATAGGGTAGCGCGTTGAGCAGCCCTTGTGGCAGCGTAACGCCGAGAGCGTCAAGAGAGGAGGGGTTCATCAGTATCAGTAGCGCCGATATCACCGCGGCACCCAGCAGTGTGCCCAGGTTGTTGGCGGCGCCGCCGAGTATGACGGCCGCTATGACCTCGAACGTCATGTCGGGGCGGAACGTGCCGGCGTTCACGTTGCCAGAGTAGAAGACTAGGAGCGCGCCAGCGATGCCCGCGAGGGCGGAGCCCACTAGGAGGCTCTGCATCCTTATAGAGGCCACGTTGTAGCCATAGACCTCCGCTGCGACCTCGTCGTCCCTCACAGCTTTCAGCGCTCTGCCCCAGGGGCTGTTGGTGGCATACTCTGTGTAGAACCAGGCGGCTAGCAGGAACAGCAGCGAGAGGCCCGCATAGAGTACATCCACGCGGCCAAGGAAGTGGGTGAAGGGCGACGGTATGCCGGAGATGCCGTTGAAGCTGCAGACGGGCCACACGCTGGTCCAGGTGACGAGCCTCAGTATCTCTCCCGCAGCAAGCAGCGTTATCGCCAGGAAGTCCTCCCGGAGCCGCAGGGCAGGGAAGCTGGCAACAATGCTGGTGGCTGCGCCTGCCACCGCTGCAGCTAACACTGCTGCAAGGAATATGGCGAAGAGCGTCGTGGTAGATAGTACTTGGCCTGCCTGGCTGAATACGACCTTGGCGGCAGCGGTGCAGTAGCTGGGCTCGCCGCTTGCCACGACCTCGACCCCGAGGGCAGGAGCGGCCAGCATCAGCACAAGCGTCGAGGCGAGCACGCCGGCAGCATACGCCCCTACGGCGACGAATAATACCTTGCCAAAGTTGGGTATACCCGTGAAGCCGTACTCTATGTTAAAGCTGAGGGCCATTATGCCGTATATCGCGAAATAGGTTAGCCACTGCGCAAGTATCCCCTCAAGCTCTGTCGCCACGGCCATGCACCCCCTCGCTCTTCACACCCTCCTCCTGAGCATGTGGGTCTCGAGGCGTATCACACCCTCCGGACGGAAGAGCAGCACCAACACAAGCGCAATCAACGCTATCACGGGGCTATACGCGGTGCTTATATGCAGAAACGTGCTCATATAGAACCCCATTACGGCCTCCGCGAGGCCCAGTATTATGCCCGACAGGAGGGCACCGTAGAACGTGAAGCCACCCATTATCGCCGCCGCGAATATCCACAACAGCATCTGCCAGCCAGACTCCGGGTTCAACGGGTTATAGTAGGAGTAGAGGAAGCCAGCAAGCCCACCTATAGCGCCCGCCAGGAGCCATGTCAGGCGCCTAATGTAGTAGATGTTTATGCCGCTTATCCTGGCCAGCACGGGGTTGCTCGCAGTAGCCCTCATAGCCTTACCAGTCCGTGTCTTCGTGAAGAGTATGTGCATGCCAACAGCTGTCACAATAGCAGCGACAACTGCCGCCACATGGGCCCCAGAGACGTAAGCAAGGCCGCCTATCGTCGCGAGCACCGGGTTGGCGACGTTCGGCTGCACCTGCAGCGGCCAGTTGGCGAACACGGCGGCGCCAAGCAGGCTGTACCTCATAACGAAGCCGACGCCCATAGACGCGACCAGCAGTGTGAGCGAGTCAGCGCCACGGTGCCAGAGCGGCTTAAACGCCAACTCGTCGCTAAACAGGCTCGCTACCGCGCCAACAGCCATAGCGGCTACGAGACCGGCTATGAACGCCGTCACGCCCCCAGCGAGCATCGAGGATACGGCAAATGCCGCATAACCCGCGTACGTTATGTACTCCGCATACGCGAAGTTAGCTATCTTAGTAACACGGAATATCAGTGTCAAGCCGAGAGCCATGAGCCCGTAGAGGCTGCCAAGCAGCAGCCCGTCGAGCAGGCTGCCGATAGTCCCATAGAGCACAACTGCCGCGTTAACCACCACCCGTCACCCCGCTGAGCCATTCCCACCTCAAGGCGTCTAACCATGCTTTCCGAGGAAGAGCTCCTGCAGATCCGGGCGCGACAGTATATCCCGCCCGGAGCCCTCGGCGGCTATACGGCCTGAAACGAGGACATAGCCGCGATCACTTATCTCGAGGGCGCGTCTCGCATGCTGCTCAACGATGAGTATCGAAGCGTTGGTCTCCCTCTTGATATCCATTAGCTTATCGAGCAGCTCGAGCGCGGTCTTGGGTGCGAGGCCTGCGGTAGGCTCATCCATGAGCAGGAGCTTAGGCATAGTCATGAGGGCACGTCCCACAGCAACCATCTTCCTCTGGCCGCCGCTCAGCGCGCCGGCAAGCACGTGGCGGAGGTCACGCAGCTGGGGAAAGATATTGTAGACAACCTCCATGGCTTCGCGGAGCTTCCGCTCGTCTCGCAGCAGGTAGCCACCCATCTCCAGGTTCTCCTCTACAGTTAGATCGGGGAACACGTTATCCGTCTGAGGCACGAACCCCATACCCAGCGCCGTCTTAGCCTCAGGAGGCACGTAGGTAACGTCCTTATTGTCGAACACCACATGGCCCTTAAACACTTTGGCCACGCCATAGATGGTCTTTAGGAGTGTGCTCTTCCCCGAGCCATTGGGGCCAACAAGCGCCACGACCTCGCCACGGTCAACGTATATGCTGACACCGTTGATTATCACCATCTTACCGTACCCGCCATAGAGGTCGCGTGTCTCAAGAATCCTCGCCATCACGCAGCCACCCCCAACAAGACACGAAGGAAGCCAGGCGCTAAGCAGAGCCGAGATAGGCGTCGAGCACACGAGGGTCCCGCGAAACCTCCTCTGGCGCCCCCTCCGTGAGTACACGGCCCTCATGCATCACAATGACTCGCTCAACGTAGTCAAACAGCACCTCAAGACGGTGCTCGATAACGAATATCGTAAGGCCCTGCCTGTTAAGCTCCTGGAGTATCTCAAATATGTCCCTCGACAGCTTAGGCGCCACGCCGGCAGTCGGCTCATCGAGAAGCAGGACCTTCGCCTCACCCAGCAACGCCCTAGATATGTCGGTGAGCTTCATCTGGCCGCCACTGATCTCCGAGGCACGGTTCATCGAGACATGGAAGATGTTCAGCTTCTCCAGGACACGGTGAACCCTCCCCGTCAAGCCACGCTCGGACTCGTCAGCCTCCCAGCGGAGCCAACGGCTCCTATCGAGCACAGAGGACAGAGGCCCTACACCCAGCCTATCGCGGGCAGCTGTCGCGGCGTTCTCAACAACAAGCATCTTGCCCCAGAGGCGGGGAACCTGGAAGCCGCGCACTAGCCCAAGCCTGTAAAGCCGGTGAGGCTCCCAGCCAGTAACGTCCTGGCCAAACAAGTAGACCCTGCCGCTATCCGGCTTATAGACGCCGCTTATCACGTTAAAGAGTGTACTCTTACCGGACCCGTTCGGGCCAATAAGGCCAACAAACTCGCCCTCACGTATCTCTATGGAGACACCGTCAAGAGCCCTTATACCGCCAAAGCTCTTCTTCAGGTTAACAGTCCGCAGCACTACACGGGCCACGCCGCAAGCCACCTCGCCCAGGCCGCTAGCAGGTGCGGCAAACCCAGGCCCCAGAGGGGGAGAGCCTCTAGCCACTCCGAGGGAGCCTCTCTTGGGGAGAGGGGAAGGCTCGAAGTGTTGCCGTGAGACGCATGATGCGCCAGGGCCCAGGGCCCAGGCGCCTGGCCAGTTGGGCGACGAGTGCAACGCAAGCAAAAACCTAGGGTATGATGATGACAGTGTTGGGCTCCAACCCGCACAATCCTAGGCCTGTAATTTAAGGTTAGCCCCAGGCTCGTGGCCGGTCTATGTAGCGTCGGCAAAACATATCCATGCAAGAAGGGGGACGAGAACTAGAAGGAAGCATAGATGGCTAGGCGCAGGGAGAATAGTGCAGACACCCTTTAGGTTGAGGATAGATAGGGCTGGGAAAAAGAGGGCTAGGTGTTCCACCTTTAGCCCTGCTTCTGGAACCACTCTATGGTCTTAGTGTCGCCGTGCCATATGCCTATGTCCTTGAACTCGTACTTGCCGTCTACCTTCACGACGGTCCAGATTGCGTAGTTTGCTATGGCGCAGTCACCGTTCTCGTCGAAGAGCTTCTCGCCGGTGGCGCCTAGATACCTCATGCCTATCTTAGGAAGTATTGCCTTCACAGCGTCGCCGTCGTACTTGCCGGACGCTAGTATGCTCAGCATAGCTAGCCAGGCAGCATCATAGCTGTAGTAGGCGTAGGGCGTCGGGTCCTCGCCGTACTTCTGGCGGTAGAGCTGCTCGAAGTGCTTAGTCACAGGGTTCTTGGCTATAGCGGGCTTAGTTCCCATGAAGTGCACTTTTACCATGAACTCCGCTACTTCCGGCTTGTCGAGGAACGTCTTCCTTGCCATACTGTCGGCGCCGAACCACTGGACCTGCGCGAGGACGGGTATCTTGGAGGCCTTCTGTAGTATCTGTAGGCCGTCATTGTCGAACGCTATTATCAGCACGGCGGTCTGCTTGTCGGCGCCGAAGTTCTGCACCTTGGTCGCTAGCTGGGTTACCTCGGCGCTCAGGTCAGGCTTATCGGGCTGATAGAGTATCGTCTCCACCTGGCCACCCAGCTTCTTGAAAGTGTCGGCGACCAGTGTTGCTAGGCCCTTGCCGTAGTCATCGTTTCTGGCTATTATGGCCAGCTTCCTGTAGCCAAGCTTGTAGATTATCTCGGCTAGAGCTGGGCCCTGCCTCGTGTCCGGAGGCGCTACACGGAACACGAAGTCGTCGGGCGCGGCGGCGGCCTTGCCGGTGCTGCTCGGGCTTATAACCACCACGTGGTACTGGTTCGCTATGGGCATCACTGCTGCAGTCTCGCTGGTGCTCAACGGGCCAACGATGACCTTTATCCCGTTGCTTATGAACCTCTTAACAACGTCCACAGCTTTCTGGGGGCTGGCCTCTGTGTCCTCATGTATGTACGTGAACTTGAACGGTGCGCCAGCCTGCTCCAGGTACTGGTTCATCTCTTCGATAGCCAGGATGGCGGCCTTCAGCCTCCGGGGGCCGTCGACCGCGTAACCCTTGCTAACAGCTATGGCGAGACCTATGGGTATCTCTTCGGGCAGCTGCTCGCTGCCAGCCTGCATAGTCTGGGTCTGTGCTGGCGTCGTCTGCGGCTGCTGCGTCGTAGCGGCAGGCGTCGTCGCGGCCGGGCTGGTGGCGGCGGGGCTGGTAGCCGCCGGGCTCGTGGTGGCGGGCTGGCCGCCGGTGGCTATACCGTATGCTATGAAGGCTATCACGGCAACGGCGACTATAGCGCCTATGATGCGTGCATCCAGCCTAGCCAAGGCACAATCCCTCCCATGCCACCCTTCTCTTCCGCGGTTTTCACGGGCAGCCAGGACGGGGGCCTCCCCCAGCGGTCCCCCTTAGCCTGGGGGAGGGCGCCTAGAGGCCCAGCCATGTGCGGAGCGGAGCGAGGAGCTAGGCGCCAGGCCCACCCGGAGGCATGCCAAGGTCGTGAGGATACAAGAGACTCGTGAACCCTCTCCGAGGAGACCGCCCACGAGGGGCTTCCTATGAGAGGACCGCTAGGGGAGGCCCTTCTCCACGGTCAAGCGCTGAGCCAATGTACTGGCGATATAAAAAAGTTCTGCACAGTTGAATAGCGTGGGCGGGAAATGCTTGGCTTAAACCGTACACAGTACTGGACACACGAGGGGCGCCGAAGGACAATGTATAGTAAGAATGCCAGGTCGAGGCCTGCGTGAGCCTAAGGCCTGTGCACCTCGGCCTCGACCCGGTCCAGGAACCTCAGCCTCTTAGGAATCGGCGGGTGGTCGCTCAGCAGCTCCTGCACGGGGTCGACCTCGGCGTGCTTGAGCCTCTCAACCCACAAGTCTATGTCGGAGCTGCCCGGCACGCCGCCCCAGCCCCCGCTGTAGAAGGGGCTCGCGGCAGCCTCCACAAGCGCGTATATGAACAGTGCCTTCAGACTGCTGGACTCTACCCTGTTGAGGGCCTGCGGGGCCCTGGCGTAGTAGAGGTGTATCCTAGCCAACGCCCTCTGCATGGGCCTCTTCCCGGCCACGTACGCGCCATGCGCGTCCGCATAGTACTCGCGCAACCTACTGAAGGCCATCACGACAACCTGCATTATGAAGCTCAGCACAACGGCCACAAGCCCCAACGCGGCCAGGTAGGCTGCTCCGCCCCGCTCCTCCCGGTCGCCCGCAGCGCCCCAGAGCCCGGCGCGGAGAAGCGACACACCCATGTAGTAGAGGATGCTCGGCACCAGCCCCAGCAGCATTATCACCACAACATCGCGGTGCCGGTGGTGGCCCAGCTCGTGGCCAATAACCGCCGCCAGCTCGTCCTCCGGCAGCATCTCGTAGAGGCTCCTTGTGACAGCCACATAGCGGCCGGCAAGAAAGTTGCCGAACGCGAACGCGTTAGGAGGCCCCTCAACAAGCAGCGCCCTAGGCGGCTTCATCCCGGCCCTAGCGGCAGCCTCGTCTACAAGCCTCTGCAGCCGGGGGTCCTCCCTTCCACGGTACGCGAGCCTAATCATCCATGGACTCAGCAGGTAGGTCACAAAGTTGGCGGCGGCGACGAACCCAGCCATCCAGGCCAGGGGGAACCTGAAGCCGGCCGAGGCGGCGGCATAGTAGACCCCATAGATGGCCAACCCGCCACCGACCACTATGAGGCCCGCAGTCAGCAGCATCGCGGTGTAGAGCCCTAGCCTCCCACTGACCCTAGCCGCGACGACGGGTGCGACACGGGAAGCCAGAACTTGTAGCACAACAAAACCTGCAAGATACGCAACTGTGACCGCAAGCATGGTCAGCGGGTCATAGAAGAGCCAGAAACCCAGCGGCATACGCAACACACCTCTACACGGCGTGTCTTCTCAGCAGCTGCCCGGCCTGCGAGGCGGGGAGGTTACAGCCGACGCAGCACCCTCCAATATCCCGGTACGTTAAAGAGGCGTGTCAGAGAGGCTGTCCCTAATATGCAGTCGCGGGGCCCCGTCAGGGAGGCCACGGCTGCCGACGTGCTAATAAAACCGGGTGATGGAGGCGTAGCCCGCTAGCTCTCGACGAGGGCCTTGAGCTCATTGGCGACTTTCCTCTCGACGGCTCTTTTCTTGCCGAGCCTTACCGCGATGTAGATAGGTATGTAGAGGCTGAAGCCTATCAGCAGCATGCCCAAGCCGCTCGGGTCTGGCGATATTATGGCGCCCAGTACCATTGTGCCCAAGAAGATGTACTTCATTGTTGTCTCGTTGAACAGGTTGGGGTCCACGACGCCATAGGCGAGCAGCAGGTAAATTATTATTGGTAGCTCGAAGAGTGCGCCGAAGGCTAGCCCAAGCTTCAGGGCGAAGGATACAACCTCTGAGACGCTAACCTTTAGTATGAACT
>Ga0256838_1001590_pt1 | contig 10461 bp, 13 predicted proteins | sample 4571419metaG_FD_185978 | JGI IMG/M metagenome (GOLD analysis project Ga0256838, IMG submission 185978) | Hydrothermal vent microbial communities from Guaymas Basin, Mexico - 4571-419 | ecosystem: Environmental > Aquatic > Marine > Hydrothermal vents | place: Mexico: Guaymas Basin | collected... | reverse complement strand
AAACAATCTTGCTTTACCCCGTACTGAGAAAGAGAAATTACGATTGGAAGAAAATTGGTTTTTACACGTTGATTATGCTCACGGTTGGTGGTATTTGGACTGCTTATGTTGGGTATGCTGACTTCAAGGAAGTACCAGTTATTTACAATGACACGGTTGGTTATTTTGTACCAATGATTTGGGAATACCCAACTATCTCTTTTGATAATGTTTACAACACCACCGGAATTTATGGAAAAACGTATAGCGTACTGAATTTTGGCACGAACAAGTACGATGCGGGCGCGCCGTTCGGTGACGTTTTTGGGGTGGTGAGTAGTGATTACACATTTTACTTCCCCGCACACACCGCGAGGGGCATCGTCTGGACGATGAACGTTTTGGGGTTTATCGATAAAACCTGTGCAGTGTATTATAAAAAAGAACACATAATGCCGCAGTCTACGTTTGTTCCCGTGACATTGGTTCAATGGAGGGGAGTGATCTATAACCAAAGTTGCACAAAAATTATAACAAATGATGAACATAAGGCCATAACAACTGTAATTCTATCAAAAACGAGGAGTATTTACACGGGTGAGGCAACTCCATATATTATAAGCTCTCCGGAGGGATTCACAATTTATAGTCTCTATCCCTGGTACGTGTTTTACAGCAAGGGAGCCGGCGGGTGGGTTCGGAGAAAATGGAACGAAACAATAGAATACTATATGGTGATGAGTGAGTGCACCACGCACATTATTGGAAAATGATTTGTGTTGGTGATTTTGCAAAATTTTCAAAATTATAAAATCCCTCTCGTATAATGCGCTGCTACAAGGATGAAGAAATAATGATGAAAGAGCGTACGGACCATCCGACTGCTGCAAAATAATTATGCAGAAACGCTCATAGTAAGAACGAAAAACAACGTGCATCCCGTATGGTACGCGGGGGAAGAAAGCGAGTTTTTCATTGGCACGACTGATCTGTGTCGTTTCCAGAAGAAAGCCTCCACCTGCTTGCGAACCCGATTGATTTTATATATCAAATTGGTGTGAAAAAGAAAAATCAGCCCAGCGCGCGGGCTATGTTCTTCAGCGTCAGCTTCGTCGTCGATGGTATCCTTCCGATCGTCTCGCCGAAAATGTTGAGTACCTCGTATTCACGTGCACTCCTCGGATCGCCCCTGGATATGATCTTGAGGTTGCCGACCTTTTTCTCGTACACGTCGCCGCCGATCCAGACCCAGCCCGGTACGAGCCTCTCGAAGGCCGCACTCGGGCCCATGTCCTCGATGTTTGCGTTTGCCATCGGCCCGATTATGAACCTCGCTGTTTTACCGTTCCAGGTCTTTTCGTAAACGATTTCGTGATTGTTCACAACTTCCACAACCGCAGTCGGCCCAACGAGGTGCCCACGGTAAAAGAGTGTCTCGGTCCCATCGCTCCAGCGCCATCTCGACCACTTCCCTTCGCGCACGTACCTGAACCAGAGGGAAATGTCCGCGGCCGCGGATGATGACTTTCCGTGGCGGAGGCGCTCGAGTGCTATTCCCAGTTCGACCGGTTCAAAGTACGGGACATCACAAATTATCGCGCCGTTGTAGTATACGGTTTCGCTCAGTGAATCTATGCGGGACTGCACTGGATCGACGACTTTGAAAATCGTGTCCACGACGTCGAAGTCGAGGCCGTACTTTTTCATCAGGTACACGAGGTGGAGAACGTTTTTCATTGGCCGGAACCCGTCGTACCATTCGTCGTTTATCTCAACGCTGGGTACGAGCGTCGTCTCGTCAAAGGCAAAGCAGATCTTTTCCTCGATGAAGTCCCCGGTTATTTCGAGGCTTTTGTCGGGCTTTCCCAGAGCCCACATCAACTTCTCAAACGCGTCCATACAGAATCACCGATCAATGTGCCGCAAAAGCTTATAAAGGTTTGCGGTGAGAATCAAGGCAGCACACAGGTCATGGGGTGCCGTGTCCAGCGTCGCGGCAATGCTCCGAGCGAGATTTTTTTGTCAATGAATTTTGTGAACATACGTCTCCGGGCGTGGGGCAAACTCCTGTACGCTCGGCGAAATTGAACAAAAACTTCCCTTTCCAGAACATCGTAAACCTTTATCTATTTTGTCCGGTCTTGTAATGAAAAATTGTGTGGAGGTGAAAAAAAATGGAAGTGATAGAAAGTTTTTTGTATTTTATTACAGCGGCAATAATAGTGACGCCACTGCATGAAATAGCTCACTGGCTTGCAGGGAAGATCTTCGGATTCAACGGGAAACTTCACTATGACTGTGTCCAGTGGAGACATGCAGAAAAGATGACAACAATACAACGTACAGCAATTTCGATTGCGCCGTTGCTGCTGATGCCAGTACTTGTAGTAATAGCAGAGCATTTTCATTTGCCAAAAGCGGCAATCGTGGGGATTGTCTATGCAGCAATACCATCAGGAGAAGACGTAGGCTTCGCACTGTACAACGAGTTCAGGGACAGGCAGCAGGTGCTCGTGAAAATTATAAAGGCCGGCCGGCTCGTAAGAGCCGGCATTGCCGTCACTTCGCTCTTTCTGCTGTGATTTTCATTTTTGCATTTCTCCTCGACGCCCCCGTTGGAGAAATTACGACGGCATTTTGCACTGCAATGAATGTGCTGCCCTTACCAACTTGCGGGCTTGTTCTCGCAACGAGGCGGGGTTGCCATTTTCTTCGTGTTCCATGAGTGCACGTTCAACTTTTCCGGGAAGATTTATTTCCGAATGTCGACAATAGCACGTTACCGATTTCGAAAGTTTTGCGTTCTTTGATGGGACTTGACCGGGCGTTGAGTGTTACAGATAGTACGTTGTTGCCTTCAAAATTTTGCATTCTTCGATTGGGCTTGAACGTCATCGGTGGTGCCAATTGTTCTCAAAATTTTTATACTTTTCGATGGCCGTCGATGCGGGTCGTACGTCGTCGGTGGGGTGCAGTTTTGAAACTTTGCACTCTTTTGACTGCACTCGAGCGGGCGATGAACAATTATCGACAGCAAACATATTCATCGTCTGCTCGGAGTTCACGCTTTTCGGCGACAAACGGACACAGTAAACGGCCTTTTATGCGATGAACCGCTTTCACAGCTCGGAGTTTACGTTTTTCGAGTGTACACGAGTGGGCGGTGCACAACTGACGACATTTTCGACTGCGAACATGCACGCATCGTGCAACAATCAATGTGTGGTGAAGATTATTTTCGACATCGAATTTTTACGCTTTTCGATTGCGGGTGGGTGTATTGAACGGCTGCCGTCGTGGGAGTCATTTTTTGCGGTCTCGAAAATTTTACGCTTTTCGATGGCAAACGACTGCGCATCATACAACAATCGACGTTGGGAAGAGGTCGTTTTGCAACGTCAAAATTTACGCCTTTTGACGGCAACAAGCATACTGAACAAATATCGATGATGAAAAAATCATGTCAACCCGCCTTCGAAGTTTACTCCTTTCGGCAGTAAACGAACGCGCATTGAACAATGAGCGAGGACAGCTTATTTTGCGCCCTCGAAGTTTTACTTTCAATGCCGAGCACACAGCAATCATTGATAATGGAACAACGCCCCCGCCTGCTCGATGTTTACTCCTTTCGGCAGTAAACGAACGCACAGAACAACCATTTTGCACGCTCGAAGTTTACTTCCTTCGGCAGTAGTCGAGTGCACACCGTACAATTATCGATGGTGGGCCAACATTTTCACCCCCTGTCGAAGTTTACTTCCTTCGGTAGTTGTCGAATTGACATGAAAATGTCATGTACAAACATGTTCAATGAAAATTTTTTCATGCAAAACCCGGCTGAACTCCCATCTCCAGGCTTTTTTACCCCGGAAAGTAACCCCGTTTTCTGAAAAATATGTACATCAGTACACATGTTTGACCCATAATTTTTGGGTCAACGCCACTCGTGACCTTTTGAAAAAGCCTGGAGAGGCATTACTACTGCACGTGATGAATGAACAAGAATGTACATAACAAAAGGTAAGAAAATTTGAAACCCCGTGCTTTACGACAAACGTCGAAAGTATGTAACGTGTGCTGGTGTAGCTGTTTATTGGTCCGGGTTGTTCTCCGCGAGTTTTGGGACGGCGTCGGTGTTGGAACCGGGCAATCGTGTTGCATTCTGGTAGGCTGTCAACGTTGCAATGCCCTCCCGTGAAGCACGGCAACGCTCAAAAAGATTCTTTTGACGCTTACCGCGCGTGGGCGCTCCTCGAAGATCGTCCTCGGCGTGGACGGTTTCAGGAAGGCACCCGAGGCATACGAAAAATAGAATAAGGAAAGTCAGAGTGGAAGAATCATCTTGACGCATCGGATATGAGGTCGTAGTGCAATACTTCAAGCTTTGATATAAGATCTGGGTAGACGCCGCCCGCAGCTTCTTCAAAGTCTTTTATCGTCTTCTCAACAGCCTCAGCCGGTGTACAGTTCGGGTAAGTTTCTTTGATGTATTCAAGAACCATCGTGTAAAGTTCTTCATCTGAAATCTTCCTGTTCAAGTACATGGAAATAATTTTATGTGCTTTCACTTATACCACCTCCTCAATTCACTTTCAAAATTTTGTGCCCATACCTATATAAAGGTTCAGAATGATAAAAGAACAGCTCGCCAAAGTATGAGACTGCGCTCGATAAAGGAGCTTGGTCCGGATTTTGTAACCGTGTGGACGAAAGTGTGTGAGCATCCAAAGAATTGCAATCGGTATAATCTCCTTTACGGTTTCATGTTTGAGAATTTGCTGTAAAGGAAAAGAATTACAAAGAAAACGGTATACCTATGAAGTATATGAGTGAGACAAGTATGCCAATCTCAATGGAAAAAACTATTGCCTGTTCAATTTGCGGTATTTCATCGTTTTTTGTAAGTTCGTATGAATACAATGTACCTATAAGCAAAACTATGATCAGTATTATGAGTGCCCGAACATTGAACAAAACGATCCCCCTGCCGTTGGGTGTGAATACTTGACCGTCTATCTTGTACTCCGTGACGAAACTCTTTGCCTTGAATTTGACCGCGTCATGTGAAAAATAATCTACATATACGTTGCGTGGCGTGCCGTTTATTGTAACAACCGGAGTAGAAGCAAAGCGTATCTTATACTTCTCGACGACAAATGGGTCATACTTTGTGTAAATGTCCTGAAATACCGTGTAATTTTCAATAAAGTACATTGTATTGTCGGAGACGTACACAATTGAACCCGAATTGGTGTACGGTATGTACCACCCGCTCTCAGAGTGCATCAAGGGCATTTCCGTCACACTGAAAATGATAAGTATGAACAATATCAGTGACAGTGCAAAAGCTATTATGATTTTTCTTTTTGTTGGCTCTTTACCGTATTTTTTGTATTCTTTATCGTTTACTTTCACAAGGACTCGGGAACGGTCTGATATGGGTTTTTTTCAAATATATTTTACGGACCCCATTTTCTTCTTCGCAAACGATGCAGTCTGGATGAACGAGATACGTTTCTCCAGTATTCTTGTTCCTTACGAGTATTCCACGTTGCATTGACGAGTCATTGAGTGAATAGTAAATATGGACTTTTGTGTCATTCCATAACCAATAAATGACCATGAAGATATTGCGGAACGATCTGAAGGTTGAGAAGGGCGGGAAGACTCTCCTGCTCAGGACGTACTCTGGCATCGACAGATACGGCTCCGTTGAGGTCGTGGAGCTCCCGGTGATCGGTCTGATGAGCTGGAATGATGACGTGAACGCGCTCCTTGACCGTGTGTACGACAAAGTTTTCCTCTCGTACCCGGCAGACGATGGCGTCGTGAATGACCAGTACCTCCTCGCGTGGGTTGAGGACGGGTACTTCACGTCCGCGGACGAGCCGTTCCTCGTGACCTTCCTGAAGGTTGAGGTGAAAAATTTCGATAAGAGCTCGTTCCTCAAGGAGTACAGGAAGTATAATGATCCATGTAAACGATTCGAAGAGATCGATGACCCAGAGATGTTCTTTGGGCCGGGTGATGACTATGAAATTATCGAATATAACGGTTATGGCGGTACGACGGTGATCCGTGCAGAGGGGCTTGAGGGGCTCAAGAGGACGCTCGAAGAAGTGGTTGTAGAGGATGGGATGTTCGTCGAGGAGGTTACTGACTTCGAGCTGCTGGCGGCGGCAGCGAGCGCGGCGTTTGACGCGTATGTCTTTCTGGCGTACGGTGTTTGAACTATTTTTATTTCTGTTTTGTGATTATTGAATGAATAACTATATGGAGGTGGGAAAATGATTGGCATCATAAAAATATTTGCAGTTTTTTATGCAATAGAAGTAGTGGCGAGGATGGTAGATGTAGTGCTTATCTACAAAAGTAAGAAATACAGAGAGCTCAAGACACGTTATTATCAAAAGAAAATCGAACAACTTGAGAACATTGGGATCAACGAATGGATAAATTCGTGATTTATCTTTTTATTCCTATTATCCACACGTACATTGTTTGTTGGAGAAAATAAGATAAAGAAAAATTATTCCAAAGTCAACTCCTCGTCGCGTACGGTGTTTGAACTATTTTTATTTCTGTTTTGTGATTATTGAATGAATAACTATATGGAGGTGATTATGATGGAGAATAAAAATTACATTGAAGAGTTTCTCAGGAAATTCAAGGAAATTTTTCCAACCATAGTTATAACGAAAATTGAGCGCAGTCGTGAAATCCCACGAATATGGGGGTACCTCCAAAACCAGTACGGACAGGTATTCGGACTTGAAGTCAAAATCCTCTCCGAGAAGAGAGGAGAAATAATATATTATAGGAGGGGGCGTGTTCTTACGCGCCCCATTCTCCTCGAGTGATTTTCTCTTTTTTCTCAAGTATTTGATGCCAATACATTTGCTCGGTACGCAACCTTCATAAATCTTTCAAGGTTCTTGCGGTCAAACTTCATGTAGATGCAATTATCATTGTACATTATAAGGATTTTTACGCACTTCTTGCGAACATCGTCACACTCGATTTTTGAACCAATCTTGGGGGGTTGTTTACGAGTGCTGTACTCCCGTACTTTTTGCTGATAATTCCCTTTATATCACTCGCGTCAATTATATTGTGATGAACGAAGAAGTGAAGCGAAAACTCGTTCACCTGACGGGGCTCAGCGTCCCGCTCGTGTATGCAGCCTTCGGGAGGCACGTCACGGTAGTATTCTTGATGTTTTTCCTGCTCGTTTTTTCCGTCTTCGACCTGCTGCGGGTGCGCGCGCCGCACTTGCTTCCGGGGTGGTTCAGCAGGTTTGTCGGGGAAATAGCCCGGGATTACGAGCACTATTCTCCGGGTGCGGAAACGTACTTTACCATTGGTTCAATAATTACCGTCGCGCTGTTCCCACCTGAAGTTGCCGTATCATCAATTCTTGTGGCCGTGCTCGCCGATGCGGCTGCGGCGATCGTCGGGAGGACGTACGGGCGCCACAAGCTGCTTTTTGGAAAATCCATCGAGGGGAGTCTCTCATATTTTCTCGTCGCGGCCGCCGTGCTCTCGGTGTTTTACAGCCTGCCCGTCGCGTTCGTTGTTGCGGCGGCGTCGGCTGTGATTGAGCTCTTCGACCTCCCGCCGGATGACAATTTTTCGAACCAGGTCTGGACGGCGGTGGTGCTGTTTCTCGTAACGAATGCCGTTGGCTGACACGTACTCCTCGCCGGTAGCCGGGAAGAGTAATTGCCGTCCAATGAGTGTACTGGATACACCTGCTGGGCGGTAATCAATTTCCATCGAACAAAATTATAGGTGGACACGTCGTGCCGGCTTTATCAAATTTGTATGTGGTATGTTCAATTTATTCAGATTCTTTTCAATAGATCAAGTACTGACTTGTCAATTTCATCCCAATCGATATATTTCTCAAAATCAAAATAAGATAATAAGGCAGAAACAACAAATAAACCGCCATAAAAAATCTCGCCGACATCAAAATATATTACAGCTACAAGAAGGAGTGCTGAGGATACAATAACTTTCCATATTTTTGCATGTTTCTTTTCTTCAATATATAAATATAGAAGAGCACCAATAAGTATTGAAAGCAGTAACAAAATAGACAGTGTTATTGGATTTTTTGTACTTGATTCAAACGTTATTATCGACATGAACAAAAATTCTGTAACAACAAATATAATACCAGCTCTACGCAAGTTTGGATCATCGCCTTTCTTTTTGAAAAATCTATGAATCATAATAACAATATAAACGGAAGAAATAAAAACAACAAGAAAAGCTGTAAAATATCGATATTGTTCTATGCCTATATAATATGGCGTAATTGCTGAATAAAAAACAAACCCGATAAATGAATATTTTGACCCGTAATGAGTGAAAGAGTAAATGAGTAATGAAACGAGAAGAATAAATGACAACAAATACCCATTTTTACCAAAAGGTACTGATGATAAAATCATAAAGAATAAAAGAACTTCAACGGGCAACTTTTTATGATAATATGTTGAAAGAATCAAAAATGATGATAAAAAACCAACTACCAATATACCCTCCATCATAAACAAATAATACTCACGTCAATAAATCAAGTATCCTGTCGAGTGGCACCGGTCAACAGTTCACAACCTCGGCGGAAACATTGACACCGTTTTCACTGAAGAATGGGTACTTATGCAGACTGTTTGTGTGAACGTGTCCAAAAACGCGGCCGGCGCGCGGGTAGTGGGAAAACCTGACGCCGTTGATCTCTGTAAATGGGGGCACTCCAAGCAGTTTATAGAGGAAACTGCGGTCGTCAAGAATTTTTACACCGCACTTTTTGAGTACTTTTACCCTGTCGTGGTTGCCGGGTACAAGGTATATTTTCCCGTTCAGTCTTTCGAGGTAGTGTTTGGGATTCCCCTTGAAAACGAGGTCGCCGAGGTGTAGGACGGTGTCACCCGGGGGCACGAAGCTGTTCCATTTATCAACCATATATCTGTCTATTCTTTCACCGATGTGAATGGCCTTGATGAGTAGTTGATCATGTTCTCGTGACCGAAGTGGTTGTCCGAGATTACGTACGTTGTGTAATACTGGTCGTCGTCCTCGGGAATCCTGAACAACGGGTTTTGGAGGGGGAGTGCTTTCGACCAGTTCTTTGTCCTGAGTGCTTGCTTGCGTTTGTATACCCTGTGTTCGAAGGGGTCGTACTCGCGCCAGATCCGGAGATTTTCAACGTAGCTTATTCGTATTACTGCGATTGGGTACACGAAGTTTTTGTACTTTTTCGCGAGGGACTTCGCCTCGCGTTTTGAGGTGCGGTTCTTTATTGTCATGTGCCAAAAATTGTTGAACGTGTATTCACGGTCTTTTTGCGTTGAATAGTTCTTTATCATTGAGGCGAGTGTTTTCTTCAGTTCAACGAGTTGTGAAGAGGGTTCGATTTTGAAATACATGAGATAACCATCGTCGACTTTCTTGTAGTCGGCTCCGTTTACCAGCGCGTAGGTAGGTCCTGCGTTTTTGAGGTATTCAAACGTCCTGTAAGCGCACTTCTTGCAGTTGAAATCGTAAACGAGTGTGACGTGTGGCGGTTGCTTTGTTTTCATGACCTGACCAAGTTTCCAGCGTTCGATGAGGGGGTGGACTTCGATTATTATTTGGAAAAATATTCTCACCGCAAGAAATATTTTTTTGTATCGATTTTGTTTTGAAGAATATGTAAAAGGAAAAATTACTCTGAGTTCGACTTCTTGATGTTGCACCAAACGTGCACGGGCGCGCGGTTATCGCGCGTTCTTTTACCACCCTCTGAAACAGGTCAATGTTGTTTTACAATAGTTTCGCTGAATCCCATGTAACTTCTATTTTTTGTTCTTTTTGGTTTATTTTTATAGTTGAATTTATGTGTGTCTCTTATTTTTCAAAAACTCTTCAAAACATTTCTTTGCATACAAAAATCTATTTTTACCATGTTTGTGTACCTTTCTACAATAAAAGAGTGGAAAATCACCAAAAATGAGTACAAAATTACCTTCTTGGAGCAGAATAAAGTGTCAGTCATCGTCAACTTCCATGACAACTTTTCCAGCTGAATTGTAAACACGCCAATTATTCATGATTTTGAGTTCATTGTAGCAATCTTCATCAAACTCAATTATTTTCCAATGCTGTGAATGTTTCAGAAGATCTTCCTTTTTGAACCTCTTGGTAGTTGAATAATATTTCTCAGTCATCGATGGAAAAAATCGCTTTGCACTCAAACAAAATTATATAGTACATTATATAATGTCCTTGATGGTGTCATATTCGATAATGTTTGCAAGTGGGGCAATTGCTGGTGCAATATCGGGGATTCTTTTTGCACAGAAAAAGAATATAATTATAGAAGAGAAAAAATTACCATTTTTCAGTAAACGAAAAAGATTTTATTTGAAAATATACGGATGGGAACCATCAAAAAAGATCAAAAATTTTGATAATAATGTTGTTGACATAATT
>Ga0256838_1001587_pt1 | contig 10479 bp, 9 predicted proteins | sample 4571419metaG_FD_185978 | JGI IMG/M metagenome (GOLD analysis project Ga0256838, IMG submission 185978) | Hydrothermal vent microbial communities from Guaymas Basin, Mexico - 4571-419 | ecosystem: Environmental > Aquatic > Marine > Hydrothermal vents | place: Mexico: Guaymas Basin | collected... | reverse complement strand
CCCCATGGTAGTGAGAGATAAATATATGCGTGATTTTCATGAAGGAGCGCCCGAACCGCATGAAGTTGCGCTGAGTTCCCTCGCCCACGTCAAATAGAAAACCCTCACCCATAAACTCTAGAAAAATGGCTGGCAACCCCCTTTCCTTCGTCGGTGCAGAGGCGGACGTGCCAAGAACCGTGATCCTCATCTGCGACAAAGGTGAACCCTCCTAGTCATCTTCGAGTGAACATACCATTTAGACACGTGCTCAACAAAAAACCCAGCCCTCTCCAAAAGTGGTGTCAAATCCCGATCAGCCACGATCACAGCGAAACGACCTGGTCTTAGGGCAGTGTACATTGAAAGGAACGCATCCCGATACAGTTCGCGGAGATCTGGCGCAAATACCTTTGAAGATCGCCCGTAGGGAACGTCGGTGGAAATAGCATCAAACTCGCCCGAGATCGCGCGCGCATCCCCCTCTTCAACGAACCCCGAAACACCAAAGGCTGCAAGGTTTTTCCTGGCACCCCTGACCATCTCCGGATCCTTGTCCACACCAAAGGGTTTAGCACCAACAAGCCCTGCCTCCAGGAGAAGAGCGCCGGCCCCGCAAAAGGGATCTAGAAAGCGCTCCCCCGGCAAGACACCAGAAAGATTCACTAAAAGCCTTGCTTCGCGCGCATTCATTGAGGTAGGGTGGAAAAACGGCCTGTTCTTTGCATCACGAGAAGAGAAATCGGAACCTCTGACAAAACGCGCGGGTGCGATCACATAATGTCTGCTTCCCGCGCGCACCACCGAAACCGTGACCTGTGGGCTTCTCAGATCAACACGTCCGTCCACGTGCCAGCCGAGGTGCCTTGGATCGTAAGAATTGACGCTGTGGATCGCAAAGCTGCCAGAATCCACAAGAAAGCGTTGCAGACCAGAAGAGCGCAGGAGCTTAGGGAAATCGGAAATACGACGGAAGGAAAACCAAACTGGCCCGAAAAGACGAGAGTATGCAACCCGCTCGTAAAACCGCGTATCATCGGATCCCACAAGAACGAACCGGTCTGAAACTGAACGGAATCTCTCCCCCCTTCGCTCCGCAAGTCTGCGAACCTCCCAGCGAGCCAGATCTGTCAGGCGACCGAGAAGATAGAAGCCCAGCACGAAAAAATCGGAACAAAAGGGATTAATACAGTATGCTGCCCTTTACTACGTGGGTGCACTTGACGAAATAGGCTTGGAATTTGAAACAACGGAAGACGTACCTGTCCCAGAGCGTCTCATAGACCAGGTAATCGGCCAGGAAAATGCAGTGGAAATAGTAAAGCAGGCAGCAAAGCAAAAAAGACACGTCTTGCTCCTCGGACCGCCTGGAACAGGAAAAAGCATGCTGGCGCAGGCAATGGCGGAGATCCTGCCCGCGGAGAACCTAGAAGACTTCCTCGTCTACCCAAATCCAAAGGATGAGAATAACCCTATCATAAAAACCGTTCCTGCAGGACAGGGAAAAAAGATTGTGGAACAGGCAAGGCTAGACGCCTACGCACGCTACCAAAACAAGTTCTTCCTATACATGCTCCTTCCGATCGCATTCTTCCTCCTCGTAACGTGGCTATGGCAAGCGAAAGTATACTCCGATGTGGTTTACGCTGCGTTTGTGATACTATCCGGAATAATGAGCGTGGCAACAGTTCTGGGCATGAGACAAAGGTATAATCCGGAGTATGAGATTCCAAAGCTCTTGATAGACAATTCTGAGAGGAAAAGGGCACCATTCGTCGACGCCACTGGAGCCCGCGCATCCTCTCTGCTAGGAGACGTGCGACACGACCCGTTCCAGTCAGGAGGGTTGGGAACACCGGCTCACCTGCGCGTAGAACCCGGCGCGATACATAAAGCACATAAGGGCGTGCTATTCATAGACGAAATAGGAACTATTGCGTATCACGATCAGCAGGAGCTACTCACGGCGATCCAAGAGAAGAAATACCCCATAAAAGGCCAGAGCGAGCGCAGCGCCGGATCCCTCGTAAGGACAACTCCCGCGCCGGCGGACTTTATACTCGTCATAGCAGGCAACTGGGAGGATTTGAAAAAGATGCACCCTGCCCTCCGTTCCAGAATTCGTGGATACGGCTATGAAGTCGTCGTGAACGAAGATATGCCAGATACACCAGAAAATAGGAGAAAACTGGTGCAGTTCGTTGCACAAGAGGTAAAAAAAGATGGAAAAATACCGCACTTCACAAAGGAAGCCGTTGAAGTAGTCATCCTAGAGGCGAAGAACAGGAGCGGAAAGAGCGACAGACTAACACTAAAGCTAAGGGAGCTGGGCGGGCTTGTGAGGGCAGCGGGAGATATCGCAAAGGAAAAAGGGCACAAATACGTGCTAGCAGAGGACGTGTACGAAGCACTGGAAAAGGTGAAGACCCTCGAGCAGCAAGAGGCTGAAAGAATGGTGCAGAAGTATAGGGAATACTCCGTGGTTAGAACGGAAGGCTACGAGATCGGACGGGTTAATGGTCTTGCAGTAGTCGGAAACACAAATTCAGGCATAGTCCTACCCATAGAGGCAGAGATAACTCCCGCACAGTCCAAAAATGGCGGGAAAATCATCGCAACGGGACAGCTCCAGACAATAGCGAAGGAGGCCGTCCTTAACGTATCGGCCATTGTCAAAAAGGTTGCTAAGAAAAACGTGCGAGACTACGACATCCACGTGCAGTTCGTGCAAGCGCCGGGTGAGGTGGAAGGAGACTCTGCAAGCATTTCCATCGCCACAGCAGTGATTTCTGCGCTTACAGGCATTCCAGTAGATCAAAGTATAGCAATGACCGGATCTCTCTCGATAAAGGGAGAGGTCTTACCCGTAGGGGGAGTGTCGGCAAAGATACGGGCTGCGTATGAGGCAGGAATACGGAAAATAATCATACCCGCAGCAAATAAGGACGATGTGGTATTGCCACCGAAGATACGCGAAGAAGTGGAGATAATTCCCGTAAGAACGATAGATGAAGTGCTGGACATCGCCCTCAAACCAGTAGCAAAAAAGAAGAAGATGGTTACCGCGATAAGCGAAATCCTGGCACCTCTGCTCAACCTTCGGCCCTCGGCAACGTAAACACAAAACCTTCTGGATCCTTTGGCTTCATAATCTCGCGTAGAAGCGCCGTGGCGTAGCTGCCCTTCTCCAGGACAAAGCTAACCGTATCCCTTCGCACCACGTACCCTTGAGCCTTCTCAAGAATTTTGCGCCGGCCACCGTCTGCCCCAAAACGCTTGAAAGGACGAAATGCTGTAAGATCAACACCTTCGTCCTCTAATACACTGCGCTCAATTTCTCCCTGCACACCGGAGGCAAAACTGGAGCGATAGCCGGGAATCATGGCAGTAGGTATTCCGCGGAGAAGTATATCGCCGTTCTCCTTACGAACACCCTGCTCTAAGCGGTAGGATGTAATCACGTTAAAAAGATATGACTGATACGCGTGAATGAATAGGGAAAACATGCGTGGGTGGAGAGAGCGAATGGCAGATTCGTAGGACTTACCACGCGCGAGGGCTAATAAGATGGTCCGTTCGGGACGGAGACGGCGAGGAAAATAGCGTAATGCCTCTTTCCAGTCTCCCCACTCCTTTTGTAGTTGCTTTCTTGCAGCCACAGTCTCGGGAGGCTCATACGGAGATGCGTAGGTAAGATAGGTGCGCACTGCATCCTCCCATTCGCCACGGATGATGTGACGGCCGACGATGTGTGAAACAAAGCGATAAGACCCAAAACGCTGGTGCGCAAAGTAGTTTGGAAACCACGTAACGTGGGGGATCTTCCCAGATGCCCCGCGTATGCGAATCGTGAATTTGTTAGCATCTAAATGACCCAAGCGAAGGCGACCCTTCATATATACGGGGGTATGAAACGCCATATCCTTCAAATCAAGTTTTCTTAAGTCCTTCCACTTCACGCCGCGTAGAGATATCCACTGACCCGTCACCGCGCGCTTGTCCTTCGTTCCAGCGAACCCCACATACTTAACGGGTATTTTCAGAACACGGGATATCCTATTGACAGCATCTACCGTGGCCCAATCTCTCTTCTCGAGAACCACCCAGAGAAACTCGCCGGAACCTTCCGGATCCATTGGAGCGTTCTGACCGCGGAGAAGGAGAACGGAAGCTTCACCAAGCTCGTTGATCTCCTCGACAATAAAGTCCTCTGGCCTCTCCTTGATACGGCCACCGACACCCTGCGTATCACTCAAGTAGTAGAACAAACCTATGGATTGCTCCCAATCTGGAGATTCAACAACCACAAAGAGAAGGGAAAGCAAGTGTTAAAGAACCAAGGCCAAAAAGAGCGAACAAGAACTAGAGATGAGCTGCTGAGCAGCACGCAGCGGCTGCCGTGTCAGCCGGCACCACGAAGGATTCCTGCGGAACCTGCCATCGTGCGTCTGGTCGTTAGACCAGACCCGCGGCTCCGGGATTACATCCCGGTGCGCCCGACGTAGTCGGTGCGTAGCGTCAACCGATATGGCGGTTGAGCGGGCCCGGGGGGATTCGAACCCCCGACCTGCGGCTTAGGAGGCCGCCGCCATATCCAGACTAGGCTACGGACCCTTCCGAGTCCCACGAAGCGCTGTAGGGACCCGAAGGAAATAGAAGCGCAGCCCGCAAACGAGAGAGGCATGGGCCCGCCCGGATTTGAACCGGGGACCTTCGCCGCGTGAAGGCGACGTCATGCCGGGCTAGACCACGGGCCCAATCACAGCCGCGTCCCGGCTGAAGCATTTGGAATTTAGGTGGGAGAAATTAAAAAACTACGAGGTAAAGTTGTGGCGTGAACGGGTTACTGGCAACGACCGTGGCCACAGCGCTCGACAGCCTTGTTGGCCTTGTGGGCATATTCTCACTATATATAAGCGAGAAAAGGCTCAGGGAGCTTGTTCAGTGGCTCGTGGCATTTGCTGCGGGAGCGATGCTAGCCGGTGCGCTCGTACATATGATTCCAAAGGCGATGCTGGCTCTACAATATAGATGGACAGGAGAAGTAGCAATAATTGGGTTCCTCACGTTCCTCGCACTAGAAAGATTCCTGAACTGGCACCATTGTCATAAAACGGGCCCTTGTGAGGTGCACCCAGTTACCACGCTCACAATCGTAGGAGACTCGCTACACAATTTCATAGACGGCCTTGTGATAGCCGCCGCGTTTCTGACAGACGTAGCAACGGGATGGATAACCACCGCGCTGATCATAGCCCACGAAGTACCTCAAGAGCTGGGAAATTTTTCAGTCCTTGTGTTCGGAGGCTATAGAAAAGAAAAGGCAATCCTATGGACGTTCCTCTCCCAGGCCACGTGCATTCTCGGGGGTCTAATTGGATGGTTCTTCACGCCTAGCTGGTTGAAGGCACCAGTCATAGCGTTTGCAGCGGGCGGGTTCCTGTACATAGCCGCAGCGGACCTAATTCCAGAATTACATAAGGAAAAGGATCGAATAAAGATGTATCAGACCACGCTGTGGCTTCTGCTGGGTATCCTCTTCATGATTGGAATAAAAATGGCGGTGCACGGATGATAGGCACGATCTACGTGAATGAACGGGCAGCAAGAGAGCTGAAAGCCGGGGCGCTCCATGTGTATGCGCAGAATGTGGTGCAGGCAGAGGCCAAGCCCGGAGATTGGGTACAGATAAAGCAAGGAACGGAAACACTTGGATGGGGGTTCTACAACCCGAAATCTGCAATAACGGTCAGGCTGTTTACCTGGGAAGAGGAGACGCCAGAGGAAGTTCTGGCAAGACGATTGGAAGAAACAGCAAAATGGAAAGGAAGACTATACGGAGACACATATCGATGGATATTCGCAGAGGGCGATCTTGTCCCAGGACTTGTGATAGATCGCTTCAGGGACACAGCAGTGATAAAGAATCAAACACTAGGGCTGGAGAAGTATTTAAAGTTCATTGCTGAAGAGATGAAGAAATACGGGGTAAAGCACACTTACCTGAAGGGAAAGGGCGGTGGAAGAAGAAAAGAAGGGTTGCCGCAGGTGGAAAGGTGGTTAAGCGGTGGAAGAAAAGAGCCTGTAGTCATAAAGGAGGGAAATGCGCAGTTCTACGTGGACGTCGTTGGTGGGCAGAAGACGGGATTCTACCTAGATCAAAGAGAGAACAGGATAGAACTGGAAAGATATGTGGAGGGTGGAATGAAAGTCCTAGACGTGTTTGCATCCACAGGCGGTTTTGGAATCCACGCGGCGGTTCGCGGGGCTGACGTTACCTTCGTGGAACTTGGCAGGACGGCAAGTAAGATGATCAAAAGAAACATACGGCTAAACGGAGTGAAAGGAGGGATAATAACAGCGGACGCAGTGGAAACTATGAAAAAAATGGCAAGAAGGGAAGAGACATACGACATTGTTGTCCTTGACCCGCCCGCCCTTGCAAAGGGGCGCGCAGACATGAACCGAGCCAAGAAGATGTACTTTCTCGTCAACCAGTTGGGGCTAAAACTCGTGAGAGCCGGCGGAATCTTGGTCTCTTGTTCCTGTTCGCATCCAATAACGCCAAGAGATTTCTTAGGCATCGTAAAGGGCGCTGCAGAAAAAGAAGGGCGAAAGATACAGATGCTAGGAGCGTTACGCGGGCAGGCACCGGATCACACGGTCTACATGCCCCAGCCAGAGACACAGTATCTCAAGTGCGGTTTCTTCCGTGTGGAATAAAAACCCTGAATGAGTGGTAATAACATGATGGCAAGAAGGGCCATAATAGCGCAAAGACAGGAAGGATCGCTAAAGGAAAGGGCTGCCAAGACAAAGGGGCTTCTGCAAACTATCAGTGGCATCGTAAAAGACGCTGTAAAGGTAGGCCCAGATATGCTACGGCTTGTGAGGGCAACGTGGGACATCCAAGCAAAGGTGGACCACATCCCGAACATAGATAGTAAAGAAAGAGATCAGCTAAAGGGCGCGCTCATCCTGCAAGCAGCCACTGCTGGGCACATGAAGAAAGAACTCCTCAAGATCGCTGAAGAATATGAAAAACTTGCCCGCGTGACCACGCCGGAACACAGGCAATACATACTGGATGCAATTGGCACGGCAAACCCGGAGGACATCCCGAGAATACGGCAGTTCGTAAAATACCTGGCATCTGCCAAGAAGGAGCACGCAAGCACCCTCATAGAGAAAGCACGGAACCACGGCATAGAGAAGCTATTACCCATCGCAAAGGCATATTATCACGGCAGTCCCGAGGTAAAGGAAGCAATCGCGCACATACTCCGCCACGTTGAAAGTGTGGAGCACGTAGAGCGAGCAAAATACCACGTATCTCAACTAAAGAACATCCACGAGGGCATCAAAAGGCGGCTACCGATACTCCTGAGCTCTGCCAAGGACTTCAACGAAGTCGACAAGATTATCATGGCTGCGCACCATGCCTCCCAGTCAATACGTGCAGGGGCAAGAGAGGAAGACATCCTCAGCGCGTTCAAGGATAAAGAAACCGTAATAAAAAAGTTCAGTATGCCTGCAAAGGGATGGGAACCGTATGCTCCAAGAGCTAAAGAAATCCATTGAGCAGATAGACGTCAAGGGCAAAAGGGTAGCAGTGCAGATTCCTGAAGGACTGAAACAGTATGCAGATCTGATCATAGATGCCCTGAGAGACAAAGGAGCGAAAACAATTTTCCTCTTCATTGATCCGAACTTCGGCGCCTGCGATCTGAAGGATAGGGAGACGAAGGATCTTCGCGCAGACATTCTTCTCCATTTCGGGCATAATAGATTCAAGAGAATCACAGAAACGAAGGTCCCAGTTATATACCTGCCGATAACGTTAGATCTAAATGTAGAGAAGATCCTAGACGCCCTAGAACGGATAGAAGGAAAAATCGCCCTCTGCACGACTGTTCAGTATCTCCCGCATTTGAAAAGGTTAAAGAAAGCGCTGGGGGACAAGATAGTCATCGGTAGAGGCGTTCTAGCAACGGAGAATGGACAAGTGCTAGGCTGCGATCCGGGGGCGTGCAACGTAGAGGCTGACGTGAACGTAATCATAACGGACGGTATATTCCACGGTGTTCTCGCGCGAATGCAAACCGGGAGGAAAACGTACATCCTTACACCAGCGGGGGAACTCATAGACGTGGAACCGCACGTTGAACAATATCTGCGCCAGAGAGAAACGGCGAAGATCCTGGCAAGGGATGCGAAACGCGTGGGAGTAGTCATAACAACTAAAAGGGGCCAGATGTACCGAGAGGTGGCGGAAGAGGTGGCAAGACGCATCAGAGAATCCGGAGTGGATGCAGACCTCCTCGTATGTGACTACTTCTATCCGGAGTATGTTGAAGGTATGCCCTACGACGCTTATGTGTTCACCGGTTGCCCGCGGGTGCCCATAGACGACTATACACGGTTCAAAAAGCCGATATTAACTGTGGCAGAGGCGATGGAAGTATGGAAAAGGGACACTGGACGGTAATCAAGAGGAGCATATGGGAAGCGGCAAGGGAAACGCACGCAAGCGTCAGTGAGATCAAGCTCAGGAAATCCAAAAAGTACGGGCAGTACGTACGCGTGCGCACACGCGCTGACGATCTTTGGGACATGCAGAGGGCAATGCAACTGGCCGAGCGAATGCGAATACTGATGAAGAGGCAAAAAAGGCACGGAGCACTTGAAATAATGCTACCCGGGGACCAAACCATACATATTCCCCTGAACTTTGCTAAAAAGATCACATATCCAGAAATAAACGGCATTTCCCTCCACCACGGCCCCCCAAAAGAACCGCCCGGCAAATATGCAATAACCCCCTTTGGAAACCACCATGTATTTGACGATGTTGGGCTGCTCTCTCATACTGACGCAGAGACAGATTTTGACGTGTTTACTGCAAGGATTAGAAAAGACACACTTGGAATAACCATTGGAGAGGTACTTACAAGCTTTTACAACAGAATAAACCACAAGGCAGAACGCTGGGCGAACTTCTTCGACGAACTAAGAAGCAGCGGGATCATAGAAGAAGGCGGCCCAACAATATATGTAGTATACCCTCCAGGAGAACGCGATCACATACGCGGAGTCGTCAGCGACGCCATGAGAGAAAATGGTTGGAAAAAATACGGATATGTTGATGTGTCGCAGAGGGTAAATAATATATGGAAAGATGTATTACGGGCAACAGCAATAATTCCTGAACCGGAGAGAAAAGAATTCCTATACAATGCACGAGGTGCTCTCTACGATGCGTCCAAAGGCCGCGTTTCCAGACTTCTGGCATACGGAGAACTGTCTGACGCGCTGAAAAAAGGAAAAAAGCACATAGAACGCATGGATGAACGTTCAAAAGGAGATGCGATAAAGATACTCCTGCAGTTTGACAGATACTACAAAAAATTCGGTCCGACGGGCGCCGCGGAAGCAGCAATGAAAGAAATAATGGAATTACTCCCACTAAGCGCACAGAAGCGCCTAAAAAAGCGATTGGGCATATAAGTCAGTGCCAAGGTGCTCGGCGGCCGATAATCTGTCGGCACTTCGCGGGGTCGATCTGCGATTGGTCGCACGGCCCACTAGCAGAACAAGACGCCCGCACGAACAAGCCAATTCCGAACCTGTGCCGGGGTGCCCGAGTGGTCTAAGGGGCCGGACTTGAGATCCGGTGGGCCGCTAGGCCCGCAGGGGTTCAAATCCCCTCCCCGGCGTTCTTCAACTCTTTAATAAGAGCATAAGCATAATTGCCCGTCGTAGATGGGCAGTTAGCATCGTGCGGCCAGAGAATCTGGCCGTTCAAATCCCCTCCCCGGCGTTTTAACAAATTATGGGAATCAGCCGCGCCTTACCTCATCATCGGGACCTCAGCATTGGATTCAATCATCACCCGATGGACTAAGAAACGAAGGGTTAAAGAATTGGGGTCAGGGGGTAACAGAATCGTCATCCGCTCAGTGGAACGTCCGATTCATCATCCCCCTATGAACGTAACGGTCAGCTACCCCAGAGATCATCAACCATCAGCGAGGCTAAGAGGTCATCATCCCATTTTATTGTAGATGTTACAGAATATATGCATGCGCTTGCAGGTGCGCGTTGTGCCCAACGCAAAGAAAGCAAGGGTTGAGGAAACGGAAGAAGGGCTAAAGATCTGGGTAGATGCACCACCACGGGACGGAAAGGCAAATAAGCGGCTCGTGGAGATCCTTGCCAAATACTACAGGGCAAAGAAATCAGAGATAAAAATTATCAGCGGCGAAAAGGGAAGAGAAAAGATTATAGAAGTCCCTGACGATGTAACCAATCGTCAATAGGGCCGACGTTTTCCATTATTTTGCGGAACCAAGGCGTGTAAACATCCGGATGCTTCTTGACGTCCTCCTTTAGCCAGTCCCAGCGAACCAACGCGTACCCGTCTGCCTCACCAGGGTTCGGAGAAATGGAGCCATCATAAACGCCAACAAGCACGTGGTCGTACTCGTACTCCGTCAGACC
>Ga0256838_1001586_pt1 | contig 10486 bp, 10 predicted proteins | sample 4571419metaG_FD_185978 | JGI IMG/M metagenome (GOLD analysis project Ga0256838, IMG submission 185978) | Hydrothermal vent microbial communities from Guaymas Basin, Mexico - 4571-419 | ecosystem: Environmental > Aquatic > Marine > Hydrothermal vents | place: Mexico: Guaymas Basin | collected... | reverse complement strand
TGAAGACCCGCGACGGTAGTGAGAGGGACATGAAGCTCGAAGAACTCATAGAAGAGATCAAGAGGAAGACTCAGGGATATCCCTATATTCCGAGACGTCGGCCCATGAGGCTCTCTATGAAGCCCGTATATGGAAAGAAATACCGACGTTTTTAACTATCAATGGCGAACTTACTCCCTCCGGAGGAGTTCGTTAAGATATACTTAGAGCGCGGACTTCTTCCCGAGAACATAGTAGTAAAACATTCGATAACCGGTGAGATACTTCCGGAAGCTCAGATCACTCCGTTATACAAGATACCCGCTGATGAACTAAGAGTGTATATAAAGGATGAATTCTATGACCCGTTCGTAATAAAGGAGATGCTCGGTCCTACTCGGGACGTACTCCGGGAAGAGGCGAAGAAGCGTCGCGTGTTCACACGGATCGCGCCGCTCTGTCGCGCCACGAAGCTATCTACGGGTATCATATGCGAGCGTGTCCCGTATCATTATATTCGGCTCATACACTCGAACGCGGACTTCGTGTTACGCGAGCGTGGATTGTACTCACCAATGCGTTTACGTGATGCGTTGCGGAGCCTTGTAGTGAGAAAGAACAAGCTCGTCCCTCTCGAGAAGTCCGTCTTACCTAACGCCTTATCGGTTCATATATTCTTAGTGGCTAAGGACGGGGCGGCCGTGTTCGTGAGGAGATCTCCGAGGCTTTCCATAGCGGCAAACACGTTAAGCGTGATAGAGGGATACGTAGAGGCCGATCGGGATAACACTGAGACAACGGGCGAGGAGCTAGCGTTCATAGAGCTAGAGGATGAGGCGGGGCTAAAGAAGGGGGAGGTAGATCTCGTGTACGTCGCGGGATATCGTTCCCTACGGACTTTGGGGAGACCTATGGCGATGTTCTTCGGGATATATTCGGGTAACTCGGAGGAGCTAGCTCGTAGGATAAAGGAAGTGTCCTCTTGGGAGCACGCGGGAATAGAAGTGATAAAGCTCTCGGAGTCCGCTAAGGACATCGACGACTTCTATGAGACGCTCGATCGTTCGGCTATAGAATCGTTATCTAAGCGCCCCGATCTATCGCCTACGCTTAAGATATACACGCATATATTAGGTTCGATAGCGCGATCTTTTTGTATCCGAAAGGAAGTTGAAAAACTTAGGAGATGAGCTCGACATGGTCGCGAGGCCTAAGAGAGAGATACGTTCTTACTTCCTAAAGGTGAAGTGCCCGAAGTGTGGGAACGAACAGATCATATATTCGCACGCCTCTATACCGGGGGGCGTGAGGTGTCTAGTGTGCGGAACGCTCTTAGCTAGGACTTCCGGAGGGAAGGTAATATTAGAGGACGGGGTGGAGGTGCTCGAGGTACTAGGAAAGATCGAGACGAAGCGCTGAGTTTTTCCCATCTTTATGGAAATTAGATTATGCCCGTATACGAGTTCGAGGGGAGAAGGCCCAAGATTCACCCGAACGCCTTCGTACATCCAGACGCTGTAATAATAGGGGACGTTACTATAGGAGCTTATTCGAGCGTCCGGCCCTCCGCAGTTTTACGTGGGGACATAAGGGAGATCGTAATAGGGGAAAGGACTAGCGTTCAGGATAACGTATCGATACATACCGAGCCCGAGTATCCAGTGTACATAGGGAATGAGGTAACTATAGGTCACAACGCGATGGTGCACGGAGCTATCGTAGAGGATCGCGCGGTGATAGGAATAGGGGCCGTCGTACTTGATGGAGCTAAGATAGGGGAGGGAGCCGTAGTGGCCGCCGGCGCTTTAGTGCCGCCCGGTAAGGAGGTTCCTCCCAATACTCTTGTAATGGGAATTCCCGCGAAGCCCGTACGTGAAGTGGACGAAACCCTCCGTGAGGCGTTCATGAGGGGAGTAAAGACTTACGTGGAATTCGTAGATAGATACAAGCGCGGGCTAAAAAGGATTCGATTTTTATAATACCACTTCATCCGTTAGCTCCATAAGCTCGTCCCGATCTAAGAACATCACACGTACGTCCATTTCCTCGTCCGTTAGACCTCCGTGCATACCTTTAAGCTTGGGTACGTTCTCCGAGAGCCGCATCATATGACCATCCTTAGCTACGATCACCCGGTCTCCCATCCTATATCTGAGCTCTCTTTCGTCCGTCTCCGATTCCCCTAAGAACTTACGGAACTCGTCCGCTTCGTATATCTCATAGTGTTCTTTCGGTAGCTTCTCCTCCAGGGCGTCCATCGCGGACTGGTCGTACACGTAGTATACTTTCCCCGCTACCCCTATATACGGGCGCAATTCGGGCATGTTTAGTCCGTCTATGACGATATCGTCCTGTCCGTGGTCCCCTAATATTACGAAGAGAGTATCCTTACGCATCCTCTCCGGAAGACTCATAGCTATGCTTCTCATCCGCATAGCCGCTAAGCGAGAGTCTAGCTGAGCCTGCCGAGAGTAAGGTCCGAAGTCGTGAGCGGTCGCATCGTAGGACCGATAATAGAGTTTCATCACGCCCTGTTCCGGAACGTCCCTAACGGAGGAAAGCATACCGTGTGTTGCCGTGGTGTATTCGGAGAAGAACGAACTTAAGCCGTATTTCATAAGCACGTCTACGGCCACTTTGAACGTACCCTCAAACTCGGGCGGTCTCTTGATCATGAACGCCTTCATATCTACGCCCACATAGTCTAGAGGTATCGAGGAGCGTGCCCCTAAGACTGATCCTTCAATCGTTCTAAGTAATCCCTTAACCCCTGTAGCTCTTATTACGCCTCCGATTATACCGTGCTCCGCGGGCTCCATTCCGTATACGAAGGATAATAAGGCCGTGGGTGTGAGCGAAGGCACGACCGTTTTTATATCGTATATGTCTCCTATTTTAGGCCGTCTAAAATATTCCATCTGCCGCTTTCCTAGCGCGTCTATGAGGAATATGATCGCGCGCTTATAGTCGCCCACGTATTTCGATACGACTTCCGGATCCGCCCTAGGATGCGATCCACCAGTTATCTCTATGAGCGTAGGCACTATTTGCCGGAACCTCATTAGGTGATTTAAGAAGTACATTAAAACTCCTTCACTATATACTCAGACGCCTTCAGAAGCTCGATGGGATGTACTTTCTTAGTAACATAAGCGTACTTCACGTTGTATGCCTTGCGTACGATACTCATTATCTCTTTAGGGAGCACGTCGTCGTAGTGTATTATCTCGGGCTTCGTAGCGTCATAATACCCGCGACTTATAATGTATAACAGGGCTATCGTAAGTAAGGAATCCGAAAGCTCCTCGATGATCTCCTTAAGATCTATGGGGGAGCATATAAGCCTAAACATCTTCCGTAACTCTTCGGAGGCGGAAATGCGAGATAAGCTTATCACGGTCTCCTCCGATAGATCTAACTCTATCCTCTCGCCCGATATTAGCTCACCATATTTCGTGGCTAGAAAGGCGCGTAATCTAGGGGACCCCGTCATACCCGGATAATATATACTTACGTCGAGACGGAGGCGCTTGATTGGGTCTATCGATAATATGTTCCTAAGGACGTTCATGGAATCTTCGGTGAATATCAATACGTCTAGGTCCGAAGCCCCGCGTATATAAGAGCCCTTCACGTACGATCCGAATATGTATATCGTGGCTTCAGATCCCTTTAGATTATCTACTAGTAGATCGTATTCATCCATATGATCCAAAACTGAAGTAGAGGTTTTCCCCGTTACGATCGTATAAGAAGCGGGCTTATGTTGAACAAGAAAATTAATTTTTCGGATAAGAACTCCGCATGAGCGTAAAGAAAAAGAAAAGCGTAACGCTAAGAGTAGCTCCGCTACCTTCTCGTGACGTTGGGAAGAAGATCGGCCGCCTAGACATGGAGATAATGGAAGAACTAGGCATCTCACCGGGCGACGTGATCATCATCGAGGGCTCTCGTGAAGCGGCCGTTAGGGCTATGCCCGCTTATCCTGAGGACCGCGGTAAGCGCATCATACGCATAGACGGGGAGACCCGTAGGAACGCTGGGGTGGGGATAGACGACTACGTGATCGTAAGACCCGCGGAGCCTAAGGACGCTAAGAAGATCGTGATCGCTCCCGTAGGATTTAGGCTCTCCGTGTATCCGAGCTTAGTAGAATACATCAAGAGGCAAATGATAGATAAGCCGTATATCGTAGGGGAGAGCTTCCGTGTATACCTAGGACAACCTCTAGAGTTCCAGGTGGTGGACGCTAAGCCTCGTGCCGAGGTGTTACGTGTTACTCCCGAAACCGAGCTCGAGGTTCGCGAGTCCCCTACCGAAGTGCGCCGCGTCCCTCGCGTAACTTACGACGACATCGGAGACTTAGAGGAGGCGAAGCAGCAGATACGCGAGATCGTAGAGCTTCCCTTGAAGTTCCCTCAACTCTTTAGACGCTTAGGCATCGAACCCCCGAAGGGAGTGCTCTTATACGGGCCGCCCGGTACCGGAAAGACTTTACTAGCTAAAGCCGTGGCGAACGAGGCGGACGCTTACTTCATCGCCATTAACGGTCCCGAGATCATGTCGAAGTATTACGGAGAGAGCGAACAGAGGCTCCGTGAGATATTCGAGGAGGCTAAACGCAACGCTCCCGCTATAATATTTATAGACGAAATCGACGCTATAGCTCCGAAGCGTTCCGAAGTTACCGGGGAAGTAGAGAAGCGTCTCGTGGCGCAGCTATTGAGCCTCATGGACGGGATACAGGAGCGCGGACAGGTGATAGTAATAGGAGCTACGAACAGGCCCGACGCGATAGATCCCGCTCTAAGACGTCCCGGACGTTTCGACCGTGAGATTGAAGTCCCCGTTCCGAACCGTGACGGGAGGAAGCAGATATTAGAGATACACACGCGCGGAATGCCTCTAGCGGACGACGTAGATCTAGATGAGCTAGCCGACCTCACCCACGGCTACACCGGAGCCGACCTAGCCGCTTTAGTACGCGAAGCCGCTATGGCCGCGATACGCGAGATACTACCGAAAATAGACCTAGAGAAGGGATACTTACCTCCCGAAGTGCTGGATCAGATACAAGTAAAGCGTAAGCACTTCCTAGAGGCTCTAAAGCGCGTAAAGCCTTCCGCGTTACGTGAGGTGTTCATAGAGGTACCGAAGGTGCGCCGGGAGGACATAGGAGGACTAAAGAAGGTAAAGGAGGAGCTGAGGCGCGCTGTAGAGCGGCCTCTGAAGTACCCCGAGCTCTTCGAATACATGAACGCTAAGCCTCCTAAGGGTATACTCCTATACGGGCCGCCCGGTACCGGAAAGACTTTACTAGCTAAAGCCGTGGCGACCGAATCCGGGGCTAACTTCATAGCCGTGCGTGGTCCCGAGGTCCTTTCCAAGCGGGTAGGAGAATCCGAGCGCATGATACGTGAAATCTTCCGTAAAGCCCGCATGGCTGCCCCTACCGTAATCTTCTTCGATGAGATAGACGCTATAGCCCCGAGGCGCGGAGCCGGAGTAGGAGACTCACGCGTGACTGAACGCATAGTCGCTCAGCTACTTACGGAGATGGATGGAATACAGCCTCTAGATAACGTGATCGTGATCGCGGCTACGAACAGGCCCGACATACTCGATCCCGCGCTATTGAGACCGGGGCGCTTCGATAGGATCATAGAGGTGCCGCTACCCGATAAGGAAGCTAGGAAAGAGATATTCCAGATACATACTCGTAACAAGCCTCTAGCCGATGACGTGGACTTCGATAAGCTCGCTGAGATTACCGAGGGATTCTCCGGAGCGGACATCGAGGCGGTATGTAAGGAAGCTACGTTACTCGCGATGGACGAGTTCCTAAAGCAGTACTACAAGCCCGGAATGAGCCGCGAAGAGATGAAGAAGCTCATCGATGAGAAGAAGCCGAAGATTCGCATGGAGCACTTCCTAAAGGCGATAGAAAAGATAAAGACCGAGCGCGAGAAGCTCAAGAAGCGCGAGGATAAGTTCGACGGCTTAGCTTACCTATGATTTTTATAGTAATCAGATAAGACGCTTGAGAGACGGGCTGAGCTAGTACTAGCGTTACGAGATCCCCTCTCGAGAGTATTATAACCGCTAAAGCGGATATCATGGCCGCAAGCTGCGCTATAGCTGGAGCCTTTAAGTTCTTTTTAGCGAGTAGTTTGATCCTCTCGTATCCCGATAAGCTCCTAAATATCCCATATGGTATGGGTACCCGCAGTAAGTATAAGTACGGTGAGTAATTCGGAAAGGCCCGCCCTATTAGTGATCTAAATATCCGAAGAGCTATAGAGGCTGCGGTTACGAGTAAGAGCGTGATCAAGAACTCGCGCGAGATCGATTTTCCGCTCGATAGTTCTTGTATTCCATAACGATCTAGAGCGTTTACGGGTAGCGTAACTATGGAACACATCTGCCGTACTAGGAAGTATACCCCGAGCGCCTCGTATCCGTAAAGTACCCCTATCACGACCTTATCTAAGTATATCGCTAGGGACGTTAAGGCGCGATTTAAGAACGATAAGAGGACGTCCGAGAGTCCTTTTGGTATCCCTATCTTAGCGTACCTAAATACCTCTACGGAGGGAAGGAACGTGAAGCTTAGCGCTAGTATGGCGGCCTCCGGGCCGAAGAAATAGAAGGTTATGGGGACTATTATGGGCTGCGGGATGCGTCTAAACGCTACGATCTTAAGGTACGTGCGATACCTCCTCAAAGCTAGTAACCTTGAGGTCTGAAGCACGTAAGCGCCTGAGAGTACGGATAATAAGCCGGCTAGAGGTGTTATTAAGGAGAGAACTATCGACGCGGCAAGCAGGGAGAGGGAGGCGAATCCGATAAGCTTAGAAACGTCCTCACCGCGCGGCACGTAAATGCGTATTAACACATCTATACCGAGTATCGCTAAGCTCGACGCCAAAAGGCCTAAGGAGAGAATCCGCGAGTATACTCCGAGGTCATAAGGGACGGATATCCTTAGGATTAAGAGCGTCGTTAGCGTTCCTCCCGCTACATCCAAAATCATCGCTGAAAATACCTGCGCGTATTCTTTCATAAGACCCTTACACGCGCGGATACTCTCATAAGTATTTTTGATGGACTCACGCCGCGGATCTTACGTTCTTGTAACACTTCGACGCGTGGGAACACTTGTGATATCTCGATTATAGGCCTCTTCGTGTCCCTTCTTTCTACTATACGATAGTAGTGTAGTAATCCGCGGTCCTTTATGCACACCGCAGCGTCCGGTAAGAAGTAGCGAGAGAACCTGGGGAGATCCATAATCACGTGATCCCCTTCATCCCTCAACGAATACACCACCTTAGAAGCGTCCCCGTATATCGGAATCACCTCACCCTTAAGCCTCTTAGCGTTTAACTTAACGTTCTCCAATAGATAGCGATACGCCTCCTTGTTCTTCTCTATCGCGTACACCTTAGCCCTCTTCTCAGCGGCTATGCGTATCGATAACGTACCCACGCCCGCGAACATGTCTATAACCACTTCACCGTCGTTCACGAACGAGCATACGAGCGACCTCTCGTGTTCTAAAGCCGGGTTAAAGTATGCTTTTGTAGGATCCACTAAGAACCTAAGACCGTGCTCCACGTGTATAGTCTCAGTTATGGGCTCACCGGAGATGATCTCGTATTTACCGACGCGATACTCTCCGGAGAGCTCGCCCACTTTTAAGAGGACCGTCCTCACGTTCTTGTGTCTCCTAAGTATCTCCTTAGCGTCGCGTTCCGGGTCCTCAGAGACGTTTAGGATAGCTATATGTCCGATAATATAATACCTCAAAAACTCACACCCCTCTAAAGGAAGCGCGCACGTTTACATCCTGCGGCCGACGACGCCTAAAGGCGAGTTTAGCGAACTTCGAGAGGCCGCTCATGGATCCTTTAACGATCACAAGGCGCTTGTGTATTCTAAGCTCCCGGTGGTCCCGAGTAGCGGTACCGTTACCCACGGGAGACTTTCTCGTAGGAATAACTAGCCTCTCCGTGGGCAAGAAGACGACGGATATATCTAGCTTCGTCTTTTTAGCCTCCTCTTTTATGATGTTTAGGGCGGTCTCTAAACTACGGACGTTCGTACTCGACACCTTGATCCTTATCTCGACCATTACGGATCCTAAGGGGGTATCGTAAAAATCTCGATCCTCTATCCCAAGGAGCTTCTTAGCTTTCTCGCTCATTCTTTCGGGACTCCGCGGAGGGTCGAACACGAGCTCTATATCCACGTCATCCACTTCCTCTAAGTCCATTATCGCGGAGCGCACGTTTCCGACTATGTAAAACGCGAACGGGCAAAACGGGCTCGTGAGCGTCATCTTGATGTACGCTTTACGGGCCTGAGGGTCGTACTTTACGTCGTATATGAGCCCTAAATCCACCACGCTAATCTTCGTTTCCGGGTCGCTTACGGACTCTAAGGCCTTCCATATCTTTTTCTCGACTTCCTCTTTGGACATTAAGATCCCGCGGGCGAGGCTCAATTTCTTTTCCTTTGTAATCGTTCCTTACGTGCCGTCTATACGAAACTTCGCGGTTCGAAAATATACCACTATGCGTTATAGGAAGTGGGACGTTCCATAGGGTTCAAAGAGGCGTTCGCTATAGGCGTAGGAGGGATGATCGGAGGGGGTATATTCGCGGTGTTAGGCTTATCGTTACAACTTGCCGGCATGGCCGCGCCGGTAGCTTTCTTCCTCTCCGGCCTCGTAGCCTTGCTGACGTCTTATAGCTATGCGAAGCTCACGAGGCGCTATCCGTCGGCCGGCGGTACCGTAGAGTTCATCGTTAAGGCATACGGCACGGGAGTTCTATCTGGGGGCTTGAACGTGCTGCTCCTATTTTCTTATACCGTGATGATCGCGTTATACGCTTACGCCTTCGGCGCTTACGCGGCGGCCACGATAAACGAGTCTTTAAGGCCCCTCTTCTCCGCCTTCGTAATATCCGCGTTCGTCCTCGTCAACGCTTTGGGAGCGTACGTCTCCGGGCGCGTAGAGGACGCATTAGTGTTCTTCAAGCTAGCCGTTCTCATATTAGTCGCGGGGGCGGGGTTAAGCTTCGTACGTCGGGATAAGTTCTCCCCGGCTAACCGGCCTTCGTTTACCTCCATCGTTGCTGGAGGTATGATCATATTCGTGGCGTATGAAGGGTTCGAGCTCATATCGAACGCGGCGGCGGACGTGGAGGACTTGGACGACCTGCCGAAGGCGTTCTACGCGAGCGTGTTGGTGGTAACCGCGATATACGTGCTTATCGCCATCGTGACCGCGGGAACGTTGAGCGTGGAGGAAATAATAAGGGCTAGAGATTACGCTCTAGCCGAGGCCGCGAGGCCATCGTTAGGGAACCTAGGTTTCTATCTCGTGATAGCCGGAGCCTTAGCTTCCACGGCATCGGCCATTAACGCTACGCTCTACGGAGTGACGGGAATCTCTTACGTCGTAGCAAAATACGGAGCGCTTCCCGAATCGTTCGAGAGGCCCGTGTGGAGGCACGCCACCGAGGGGCTCGTGTTCGTGGCTCTCATATCCTTCTTCCTAGCCCTGTTTGCCCCCTTAGAGATAATATCGTCAGCGGGTTCGGCGGGGTTCCTCTTGGTCTTCACGGCCGTAAACGTGGCCGCGTATAAGCTTAGAGATAAGATTAAGGCTCATCCCCTGATTCCCTTAATAGCCTCCTTATCCACTTCCGTCTCCCTACTCATCCTCGTTTATAGGGTAGCCGCGACGTACCCAAAGGCTCTAATAGTATACGCGGCCTTCCCTATAGCCTTCCTCTTAGAACGGGCTTACAGAAGAAAAACGGGGCGCTCGCTCTCCGAGTTCGTAGACCTTAGGCTCAAGAGGCGCGAGGAGTACATAAGGAGGCGGAAGGAGCGGTTCCCCAAGCTTCGCGAGGCGATAAAGGATGAGCTCCCGGACGCTGAGGTGATCGTAATAGGAAGCGTCGCTAGGGGTGACTTAAACTCGGCACACGACGTGGACGTATTAATAATATCTAAGGAGCTCCCCGAGAACAGGAGGGAGTTTGAGAGACGCGTGAAAAAGAGGGCGGGCCTCGAGGACGCGCCTATAGACTTTCACTATCGTCGAGCGTTTTTGAACTCCTCCTCTATGATCTCCCTTATATTAATCACGTCGCCTCCCGAGTATATGGAGTATGAGAACATGTAGACGCCACGATTTAGCGCTTTAGCGATCCTTATTAGAGAATCGTGGTCGAGGCCGGAGCATATTACTGGGTAAGTATGCGGGAGAATCCTCATGTTCTTAATTTCCTTCACGTCGGTGCCCACGTGAACGAAGTTCGCCCCGGCTATGCTCTGTAGATAAGCGAGTATCCTATAAGGGACGTTCATGAACTGGTGACCCGCCCTATGGGACCGCACGAAGAACCTCTTAGAGGCCCTATTGATTGCATCTAGGCCCAAGCTTAAGAAGGTAATTAACACCGCCTCGGCCCCGTGTTCCTTTAGTTCATCT
>Ga0256838_1001582_pt1 | contig 10498 bp, 10 predicted proteins | sample 4571419metaG_FD_185978 | JGI IMG/M metagenome (GOLD analysis project Ga0256838, IMG submission 185978) | Hydrothermal vent microbial communities from Guaymas Basin, Mexico - 4571-419 | ecosystem: Environmental > Aquatic > Marine > Hydrothermal vents | place: Mexico: Guaymas Basin | collected... | reverse complement strand
TCTCTAAGACATCATCTGGTAACAACGTTATTAATGTAGTCTTACTTATGCTATCTATGATGCTAGTGATGCTATCTTCTACAAAATCGTAATGATACGGATAAAGCTCTTTAAGTTTCTCTCTTAACTCTGATCTTATCTTAGCTTTAGAACTATAGTTGATCTTGTCTATATTCATGTCTTCAGATACATATGACGTTAGAAATTTAGCAAAATATTCATGTCCATTAACTATACAATACGTAGCAGAAGCGGCTATAGCAGGTAAGAGATCATCTATAGTCACGTACAAAATACTTCTAGGATCTATAACGGAATTGAGGATCCATGATGTAACATATATCTGTTCTGGTAGAATAGTTTTAAATTTCATAGGCTGTATAGAAGACAGTGTCTTCATATACAGGTCAAAATGATCCTGTTCCGTTAATCCTAACTGATTTAATAGATACTCACCGTTGCTATATATCCATTCAAATTCTTTTATGTTACCTATAGTAACGTCAGTAGGTACTCTATACTGCTCTAACTTACTGTCTATGTCGAACTGGTTCTCTACTGCATTGTTGGTAAAGTTCTTAAATTTGATATCATCCACAGTCATTGATTTAAGTTTGATTCTATTCTTGACGAAGTTATATAACTTACTGATGATATTTTTAGATTCGTCATCTGCTACTATCTCAGACGTTACTAACAGTCTGTTGAACAGTGTTAATCCAAGTATATATCTAGGATACTCTTCTACGGATAGAAGCGTCTCTATGATACGTTTAGATATCTCAGCGGTATCTAGTTTAACTATATCTATAAGTTTCTGGATATACTGTTCTAGTTTAATGAATGGAGGCGTCTGAGATATAGGATGCGTTGTATAGAAGTTAAGCAGAATATATTCTTTATATTTAGGATCTAGTTTTTGTGTATTTATAGTAGCATATTCAGCAATTATAGGTAATGTAGATTTGAGTATGGTTAGTAAACCTATAAGTTCATAATACTCATGAACGAGAAACGTCTGTTCCCTACTTCCTTCGTCATTAAGCTCTCTGTTCTGATCATAAACTTCTTTTAACCCAGATATAAGCCTTATGATGTTATTCTCCCTTATAAAATTAGTTACTTCATTAAGATCGAACATATCTAATACGTCATGTACAAGTGTAAGAGGCATATTTTCTACACTATTTCTTGCTGATAATAATAGCATATCTTTAGCATATTTAAGTTTATCGAATAGTTCTTTACGGAACTTTTCACCTTTGTATTCTAAGAATTTGTTAAGAACATAATAGGTATCGTTGGTAAAGTCAGATTTGACTTTACCATTTACTAGTCCTTTCATAAAGAACTCAAGTTTATCCTTATTACATGTCACAATGGTTTTAGTCTCAGGTACGGACGTAACGCTATACATGACTCCCTCCTTATCTAGTTAGATACCTAAGTCATCTAGACTACCGATATCGTCTAAACTATCTGACACATCAACTGTATCTGCATTGTCGTTAGATGTTTCTTCTTGGTTGACAGATTTTTTAGATCCATTGTTAGGTAATGATTTAGTTCTACCTGCATCCGTTTCGTTATATGTGATTTGATCAGCGAAGACTTCTGGGAATAACTCTAAAACAGATTCTAAGGTTTTAATATAACCGTCTAACCAAACATTAGATGCTTCACTACGACTTAACTCTTTACCATTCTTATATAGTCTAACATAAGGTGATGGTCCTACTAAGAAAACAATTTGTTTTCCAGATAACGCATTTTCAACAACTATATAGTTCAATAACTCATCATCTTTTTTCTTTTTAACTATACTGATTTTACCATTAGGTTTTGTTTCATTAGTCATTTTGTCATTTTCCCACACTGGCGATAGAGATTCCATGGTGAATGACACTTCGTCTTTACTGTTTCTTACTCTTTTCATTTGTTCTATAAAAGCCATGATAGCTTGTCTATTGAAAGGTAAGTAAACAGCCATTTTAGATTTACCTAATTGACCGTTAGCATTGATGTCTCTAATGAACACTTTAAAGTTTAGAAAATTATTATAGACACCTAGCATGAGTCTAGCTTCTTTAGTTTTACCTATAGCGTAGAGAATTGTTTTCTGTAATAAGCGATCTACTTCTTGCATATTTAACATCTTACTCTCCTTATTTTTGATTTAGTGGATGAATAGCCGGCTATCCACTCGTATTAATAATATATGATTAAAAATAAATGACGATCCATAGGTACAATGAACATAGCTGTAAATTAAAATAAGAGACCAAGGTAAAAATTACCTTGGTCTATAGAATTTTTTATTTCTGCTCACTAACCTATATATCTCAGGCTCATATAGACGTAGATCCATGCGTACTTTAACCTTACCAGTGGTATAGGTCCAGTTCTTTTTGATAGCAAGTTCGTATAATCGCTCACGTATCTTAACCGGATACGGTTTAACGAAGTGTTTATCTCCTAATATCCAAAATAATTCTTCTACAAAAGGAAATACCGACATATCTTTTTTACCTAATGGGTGGTATTTAGTATACCAGTCTCTTTTAAGTTTTAATTTACCTGTAAAAGGTTCTAATAACGCGTTATCAGATATACTTGTGAAGTTAAGTAGATCCATAGGAGCATGTGTCGTTATTATTGTCTTAGGCACCAAAGGTAAAACATAATCTATTTTATTTACGTTTATATCGGCATAGGATATGATAGCATTCAACATCGTTTTCTCATAGTACCTTACTATATGCTTGAATCCTTTAAAATCATCTATAGTTCTAAAATTAGATACATATTTCTCTATAGTTCTATATGTAGGATAATAGAAAACGATATTCAGATTTTCATAACGTTTGTCATTAAGTATATGAAGAAAATTGTTTATGTCATCAGCTATCTCTTTAGCTAATGTTGTCTTATGCAGTTTTAATATCCTTGTTTTAACTTCTACGTTACCGTCTAGACAATCCATATAGTGCTCATACCACGTTCTAATGTTAATGAACCAGTTCATATACTGGTTCTGTAAGTTATTAGATATGAACGTTTCTAAAACCGATGAGAACGGTATGGATATACCTAACGGACTAATCATATCGGATTTTATATACATAATAACTCCCTTATCAACTATTCATTAACATTTCCAGTTCTTCTAGTATCATATTTCTCAACTCTATATCATCTATGTGTGATAACTCTTTTTCAATTTCAGATCTTATGGTCTTAGCGTCTAATACACCTAACTCATTAACGTTAGTACCTAATTTTATTTTAGATTCCTCTTTTTCGTCTTTTTTGTTAGTAACCGATATTTTAACGTTAGGATATTTATGCATCAAATCTTTAACCAGAAAATTAAGTTCTGGTTTACCTACTTTATCTATTATTCTTACGTATTTTAGTCTTCCGTCTTCATTGAGTTTTCTTACCTTAGCGTCTAGTTCGCTTATGTTGTCGTTCTTATATTCCATAGTTATAAACTCTAAGGCTGTTTTGTTTTCTAAAAACTGATACTTAAACGTTTTATTATCTGTATCTAATGTAATATATAAACCACCTTTTTTAATACCTTCATCAGCATGCGTTAGTCTATCAAAACTACCTGGTACTAATATCTTCTCAAACTGACTGAAATTATGAACATGTCCTGCTAGTATAATGTAATTAGTTATATTTAAATAATCACTTTCGTTATGAAATCGTTCGCTTTCTATGTTAGGTATTTGATAGTTAAAAGCACCATGCATAACAACTATATCAACTTTTTCTAAATTATGTTTCTTCATAGTTCTAATAGCTTCTTCATAAACTTTCTTAGCAGTAGGCTTCCATTCATCTGGTATATATAAAATAGATATACCTAGATCATCAACCCTCTCTATATCTAAAATATCTACATATCTATAATCAACGTCTTTTAAGTCTAATGATTTAAGTATCTCGTCTAGAACTTTAACTTGTTTCCAATCATGGCTAGGAGTGCCTTCCAGTATTCTTAGCTTAATACCATACTCCTTGCAAAACTTAACTAACCATGCTAACCAGTTATATGCTAACCTGCTATCTCTACTGTTATTACTTAACAGTTTATCAAAAACGTCTCCCGGAATAATGATCATATCGGATTTAACTATATGATGGCTATATGCTTTAAAGAACCTATTAAGGTTCTCTACTATATTTTCCGTTTTATTTTTGTCATGACCAAAATGTATATCTGATATAGCTAAAATGTTTATCTTAGACATAAATACTCCTTATTTTAATTAATCATATCGGTATGTTATGAATTTATACCATAAAGGAGAATGAAATGGCAAATATGTGTTTACCTACATTAGATACGTATGGTTATTTAACAGATAAGAATGTTATATTGCTTAAGATTTTAGAATATTATTTCACAAGCATGAAAGATCAAAGCTTCTTATTCGATCCTATATATTCATTAAACTACAGGCTTAAAGAATATAAAGACGATTTAGAAGGTTTAAAAGAGGGTATCATAGATGATTTAACTAACATGTATGAGAATTATTTCACGAATGTAGATGTTAGTATAACGGAAAACGTAGTGAAAACAGACGATAATAAGTCCATAACGGAATATGTGATAAACGTAGAGTGTAAAGATGAGAACGGTAACATATACACGTTAACTAGAACATTGTCTTCGCTTAACAATATAACCGATATCAATGATCTATTATCATTTTTAGCTACTACTAAATACTGAAAAGGAGTGAATATGAGCATAACTGATAAATTAAAGAGACAAATGCAAGACGAACATATTAAGATGCTTGAGCGTTTAAGCGAAGAAATGGTTAAACTAGACGAACCTGTTGATGAAAATTACATTTATGAATCGGAATTTAAAAAATATTTCTTACCACTTATCAAAGGCGATATACCAGTTAATGAAGAGAATATGAAAAGGTTCTATCATAATTTAGTATCAGTATGTAAGAACCCATACACAGAACTAAAAGTCGTTGACCAAAATAAAAACACACTATTCGTTTTACCTCCTCTTATGTTACATATTAGCGAGGATAGTTTGTTATTTAAACAATTTAACTTCTATGGTCTTATCCGTGATTATCACGGTAGTAATGAATTACCTGCTGTTAAGGAAAGAAGACTCAAAGATGTAGCTAACGGTCTAATAAAATACATTAAACCAGATAGTGAAGAAGAACGTTATTATCTAGAAAATCTACGTAAAATGTATGAATATTACGGTATAGTGAAAAGAGAAGATCCTATAGATAACGAAGATGAAACTAAGCAAGATGAAGATATATCGGATATATTCGATTACGATTAAAATAGATAGATACTAGGGTAATACACCCTAGTATCTGTTTTAATATAATTTCGGTAAAGTACTTATAGAATAAGACTTACCCTTAACGGTTTCGCTGTTAAGTTTACTGTATAGCGCATACACTTCTTGACCATTGTTATGTATAGTCAAATGTATTACCTCATTATCATCTACGTCTATGTGATCTTCTATTCTAGAACATACATAGTCTATTAATAAATTTAAAAATGACGTAACAAGGTTCATCTGTTCTACTTCATCCATCTTATGTACAAGCTTGTTTATAATATCGTCAAGTATCTTTCTATCGTTATCTTCTAAAACCACGGTGTAATGTTTCTTTCTTATTTCTTTAACGTTCATACTCGTCTCCTCCACTTATTATAATTCTAACGTAGCGTCTATAATTAAAGTTGTTGTTTCTTTGGTATAGTTGAACATCAGATGCGTATGTTGTACTATACCATATTTTGTATGGACGATACCATCTTTCATGTATACATATCTCATACCCATACCAGGTCTTATAAAGTAGTCATAGTGCTTAGGTAAGATGAACCTATATAACGCGTTATTGTTCCTTAATATCTGTGATCTTAGTTTAAAGATATTGATGTCTTTTTTGTTAGGTAAGAAGTTATGAACTAAAGTATCGTTGTCTAGTAATATTTCTCTAGTAACTGCTTCCTTAGTATTGAACATAAGTTTATCATCTGTTATATACTTCATATCAGGCGCTAGATATGTAGTAGGGTTCTCTATGAACAATGAATCATATGTGTTAGCTAATTTATATTTACCTTTTATATCTGTTTTAACTTCAGTAACTATTAGCTCATAGTCGCTATCAGGGTACTCCTGATAAACGCATTTGTCATTGAGTCCTTTACCTATATTACCAGTGTTGTAAATAGTTAGTTTTGTAAATGAAGTTCTATTATACATCGTGTTATCGTAAACGGGATAAATATGTATAACGTATCTATCTTCCACTTTTCTAACATATACGTTAATGTCGCCATTGTATATACCATAGTCAGTTGTTTGTAAGTATAGAGGTAATGTTATAAGTTTAGTATTGTTAGGTATGATAACATGCGGTATCTTCTCTTGGTTATCGAATGGTTCCATCATAATGTCGAATATAAACGGTTTACCATTAACGTTAATAGTTTTTAGTTTATTAGCGTATAACGCTTTTATTAACGTATCTAATTTAACATTTTTATAAACTCCATTAACCATTAACGTTCTTAGCATAATTACGTTAAGATCGACTAATTCACATTTAACATATCTTAATCCAGTAGTATTTAATGTTTCTTTACCAAGACCGTCATATACTGTTTTATTAATGTCGTCATTATCGGTTTTAACGAACACTTTATACCTATTAGTGAACTTATAATTACCGTAATCTATCTCTAATGTCATTTCTAGTTGATCTAAATTCCTGTATATTATCTCTCTATAGTCTCCTTCAGGTATCATAAACTCTACCGTTACTTCATCTGTAAGCTTCTTATTAAAGTCAGAGTCTATCGATACGTATTTAGGATATTCAATTATCTTATCTAAATCAGGAGTATGTAGAGTAAGTTTAAACGGTTTAAACGTATAGTCTTTAGCGTTCACTAATATCTTATTAACATTGTCTTCTAGTATGTTGGTTATAACGTTACTCATGTTTATCCTTTATTAATCAACTATGAATTTACTTTTGTCAAAGATCACTTCGACTCCAGTTGGTCTAACTTGTTCAAATAGATCGAATCCTAATTCTTCTTCTGCTTTCTTAATATCTTCATTAACCACTGAATTGATTTTATGTTTGTTATAATTAAGAACTTCTGTAAGGAATTCATCTATGATTTCTGTATACGGACTATTAACGCCATCAACGCTATTTTTTAATTTCACGTATGTCTCATCCAGTATTTTAGCAAAATCATATATCTTATCTCTTTCCGTTAAATATATAGGAAATCCATCTTTGTATATATCTAATATCTGTCTAACTGATAGATATACTACATTAGTTCTTTTAGGTATCTTCATTTTACCTTTTTTCTCTATATCAGCTCTGATACCGAACATTTTAAGTTCTTCTTCCGTATATAAGGCTTCTTCAGGCACCCTAACGAAATATTTCTTATTATCCAACTCTTTAAGTATATTCCTAGTTAATAAACTGTTCATACCCATGTTATATCCTTTGTTAAGTATCTTTCAGACTAACAAGATACGGAATAAATTATCTAGTAGGACAAGTAGTCCTACTAGACATATTGTGTTATCTTAGATTTAATATAGTATCTGATAAGGTATAATGTCAATGGAGCGAAATAGTAAAAGTAACAACCGTAATCTAATTTAAGTACGTATTCGGATAGGAATTTTATTTGCTCAAAAGTAAATATCTCATTGTTAACAGTTTTAAGGAATAATAGCTCTAACAACGTTAAGTCTGCTCCAGATATAGGTAAAACTCCAGTTAATATTTCATATATGCCTTTTTGAAACACATATGAAGTCGATGATAACGTTGGTAATATACCATCGGTTCTTTTATCTACGGTAAATACAGGTTTATCACTCTCTATAGACGTAGGTGTTATAACCTTACCTAATATTAAAGATCTTGTATGGTACATATATGGATTAGGACTACCGTAATCGTACGCTGATTTACTTGTCATCCACATGGAAATAAGATTAGCATCAACATCGTCGATTAACATATCCATAAACGTTAATATAGTTTTATCTCTTATACCTATTATATTCATTTCTGGTAATCTTGTTACATGTAATAAGAAATCCTCTAAATGTGAATCGAAATAATATCTAAGATCTTTACTATGGTAAAAACTATACGTTTTTTTAGTATTAGGCGTTATATACTCTGTTTTTATTTTAGTCAGTATACCGTTAAACATTCTTGTTAGATACTCTTTTTCTTTAACATCGGTTTCGGTATATAAAGGTTTGTCTACTTCTAGTAGATAATCTCTATTATAATACAACGTAGTAGATGCTCTAGATTCTAGTTTTCTATAGAGAGGATCGTATTTACTGCTAGCTATAGCGTATAACTTAAATCCTATCTCATAGATATTTTTAACGTTATATGTCTTTCTAGTTATAGATGTTAATATAAAAATACCGAAACGTTTATCTGGTAACTTAGCAACTATAACATCACCGTTCTTAGGTATGATGTTAATATTAATAGTAGCACTGCCTTCTACTTCTGAAATAATAGTATTATCCAAAGGAGACTCTAAATATAGAACTAAATCTTTTATTTTAGTATACTCTACAACGGCTTCGTCTAGTAGATTATCGAACAATGACTGGTAATCATCTATACCAGTATTAGCATTATAATAATCCACTACCCATTTATACCCAGATATTTGTTTTATAACGTCGTTAAGAGGAGTTTCTGAATCGTATATAGGCGATTCTCTTAATTCTTCTGACTGTTCTATTGTTTCCTCTATAGTTTCATTATTGATACCGAATATAGCCATCTTCGCTCCTTAATATAAAGACTTATTCCATTTTTCACCAGTTAACGTAACAAGAAAATTACTTACTATGGTTTTTAAATCATTTTTCTCTAGCAATTCTAAAATCTTTGGATCGATATCTACACCATTCAAGTACCCTCTGTTGTAGACTAACGATATAACTACATGATATTCTTTAGTTAAATCTAAATCTTTCTTAGCTCTTATAACGTTCTTATCATCCATGTAAAGTTCTTTATCAACTAGCATTCTGTTCTCAAACAGTTCTACGTGGAAGATATCTTTATAAGGCGTGAATGGGTCATTTTTAGTAGATATTAAGTAATCAGGTATAAATTTATTATACAATACCTTACGTAAATCGTCTATACTAAAAATAACATCAGGGTTATTCTTATCTATAACTACTAACATGGATAATAATCTTATCATGCCTGGTTTAGTGGGAACTAGATACTCTATTTGATCGAATGTAGGATAATATATAACAGCTCTATTTGCGTTATTAGATAACGTTCTGTTAATACCGTATAACATAAAATATTGATCTATAGCCGCTAATAGCCCTCTAGGTTCTACTAATACCCATCTATCTTGCGGTGGATAATAAACATGATCCAACATTTTATTATGTACTAATAGAGGATACTGTACTTTTATCATACGTGGTATATTAGCCTCTACCGATAACTCAAATTCCAAGAACCATCCGTGTTCCGATCTTTCTATTTTATTAATGTCATAGACTTCAGTATTGATAAATCCTATAACTTCTTGTTTTTCTCTGTATATAGGTATTTGATACTTACCTGTTCTGCTATTGAGGTAGTCTACCGATTTAACGGATATTTTCTCTATATATTCGTAATACCCAGTATCTTTACCTGTTTTAAGTTTATAAATATTTCTCAGTAAAGCTAATAACTCCTTAGGTATGGTATAGTAGTAATTAATTTTAGCATCTAGTTTCACGGTACCAGATGATATCATATTTGATTTTAATGTATTAAGAATCCGTTGTAGATATGTTTTAGACTTACTGTATAGTTTAAACTTAACTCTATATTCAGTTAGTATATCTAACGGTTCTACTCCGAACATAATAGGTTTGTCTAGCATGATAGGGTTATTCCATATACCACTGCTAAAGTTATTAGCATACATGTACTCTTCACTATCTATGGTCTCATACTCTACTTCTAGTAACTTCTCTTTATATTCATTAGACCAAATGTTCTTAGTAGATTCAAATTCACTATCTGTTAGGTTGTTAAGATAAATAGTGTATATGTCTTTGTTATTGAACCATGTATCCTTAACGGTATCGACTATATCGTTAACAATACGTTTATGTATGGTATTATCTATGTTGTTCAACATCACTAACCTATATAGCATCGTTGATCCTTTTATACAAATATCTCAGTGAATAAAAAGACTGATCAAGTACGGTCTAATGTGACCATACTTGATCCATAATCAAACTAACCCTTTTCTAACGAATACTTGATTGCTTTTCTTATAACGGTTAATGTATAAATAAAGTTTCTTGTTCTTTCTACGCCTAGTACTGTGATATAGAAAGACAGTGCACGTGGATCATTAACTTTAAAATCTC
>Ga0256838_1001581_pt1 | contig 10503 bp, 14 predicted proteins | sample 4571419metaG_FD_185978 | JGI IMG/M metagenome (GOLD analysis project Ga0256838, IMG submission 185978) | Hydrothermal vent microbial communities from Guaymas Basin, Mexico - 4571-419 | ecosystem: Environmental > Aquatic > Marine > Hydrothermal vents | place: Mexico: Guaymas Basin | collected... | reverse complement strand
TCGAGCGCTGGAAGGAAAACGGAAACATCGAAACGTGTCCCCTCTGCGGCGGCGAACTCGCGTGGCGCGGGAAGAAGGCGGTCTGTCTGGACTGCGGTTACGGGGTTAAGGTCAAGGGGTGAGTGAGATGAGCCGAATAGCAAAACGCCAGCTCGTTCTCTACTCGAGGAAGGCCCACGAGCGCGGTTTAACTGCAGCTTTCGGCGGGAACCTGAGCGTCCGCGTCGGAAATTTGGTGTTCATCAAGGCGACCGGAGCGGTTATGGACGAGATTACCGATGAGCAGGTGGCCGTGATAGACCTCAGCGGAAATCAGCTCTCGGGCGTTAGGCCCTCCTCCGAGTACAGGCTTCATCTGGCCGTTTACAGGGTGAGGCCTGACGTTAAGGCAATAGCTCACCTCCACCCTCCGTACTCGATAGTCGCCTCGACCCTCCTCGAAGGCGAACTGCCGATAATAACGCCCGAGGCCGAGATATACCTGAAGAGGATTCCAATTGCACCCTTCCGCCCGGCGGGCACAGAGGAGCTCGCGGAGGTCACGGCAGAAGCCTTGAAGGAGGCGGACGCGGTCTTGATGGCGAAGCACGGAATCGTGACCGTTGGGAAAAGCCTGAGGGAAGCTTTTTACAAGGCGGAGCTGGTCGAGGAGAGCGCCAAACTCTGGTACCTGAGGGGAAATGAGCGGAAAAATTAAAGGCTCACTTCACCTGCTCAAGGGCACCGAGAACCTCCCAGATGATGGTCCTCGTGTGCATGGGCATGTTCGGATCCTCGCTTATCTCCTCGAGGATGGCTATGGCATCCGCCGCCCTGACGGCGGGCTCCTTGCTCTCATCCAAGAGAATCTCTATGGCCTGCTCGGCGGCGCGCCTTATGTTCCGGGGAACAACGGTGTCCTGAACGACCTGCTCCTTGAGAACCTGCACGATCTGCTGAATCAGCTCGCTCATTCTATCACCCCCTTCCGATTATCCTAAAGAATTGTTACTAAAACCTCCCCGGCTTATCTTAAGCTTTCCTAACTAAAAAGCTTTTCGGTTGAGTGATCTTCTATAGCCGGGCCAAGCTTTTTTGGGTTTGTAAAACTCAAAATGGACCAAAAACAATATAAACGCAACGGCACCTAAAAGCCAATCGGTGGTATCAACAATGGACGGGAAAATTATCGGTGGGCTTTTGGTTTTAATGCTGGCTGCCGCGGTTGCCTCCAGCGGTTGCATCAGTGGCGGCTCAAAGGAGAAGGTTTTGGTCGTTGGGACCAGCGCCGACTTTCCGCCGTTCGAGTATAAAGACCCGCAGACCGGGAACATAACGGGCTTTGACATAGAACTCATCAAGATGGTGGCCAAGAAAGCGGGCTACGACAAAGTTGAGATAAAGGACATGGACTTCGATTCCCTGATCCCTGCCCTTCAGACAGGGAAGGTTGACGTCGTAATAGCCGGAATGACCATAACCGAGAAGCGCAAGCAGGTCGTTGATTTCAGCATTCCCTACTGGAAGGCGGACCAGGCCGTCGTCGTCAGGAAGGACTCAAGCATCACGGTCAGCTCCCTTGACGACCTGAAGGGTAAGGTGATAGGCGTCGAAAAGGGAACAACCGGCGCGATTTACATTAAGGACAACCTCGGGGATCAGGTCACGCTCAAGGAGTACAACAGCTACGTCGCGGCGCTTCAGGCCCTTCTGAACGGTCAGGTTGACGTCCTCGTCATAGACTCGCCCGTTGCCAACATGTTCACCAACAAGTACGACGTCAAGGTTGTCTACACAATAAACACGAACGAGCACTACGGAATAGCTGTTAAGAAGGGCAACAAGGAGCTCCTCGACAAGATAAACAAGGCCCTCCAGGATATCATGAACTCGCCCGATTGGAACAAGCTCGTTGAGAAGTACTTTGGAAGCTGACCTCTTCTCCATTTTTTGGAGGTGCCGCGTTTGATTACCTCCACGAGCGTTCCGTTAGACATCGCCCTCAGAATGCTCCTGAACGGTGCCAAAACGACGATAGTCCTGTCGGTGTTCTCGATCCTCCTCGGCCTTCTCATAGGTCTCCCCGTTGCACTGATGGAAACCTACGGGGGTAAAACCCTGAGGCGGGTCGCGATGGTTTACGAGGGGACGCTGAGGGGGATCCCACTCCTCGCGATATACTTCGTGATCTTCTACTCGATGCCGATGCTCATCGGTTTGGGGCTCTCACCGTTCTTAGCCGCCGTCGTCGGCCTTGGGATACGCTCATCGGCCTATCAATCCCAGATATTCAGGAGCGGCATACAGGCGGTTGATGAAGGGCAGATAGAGGCGGCGCTCTCGCTCGGAATGAGCCAGTGGCAGATAATAAGGCACATCGTTCTTCCGCAGGCGCTGAGAATGTCTATTCCAGCCTGGATGAACGAGTACGTCATAGTCCTGAAGGACACGTCAATAGCGCTGGCCCTCGGCATAGTGGAGCTCACGAGGCAGGCAACTTACCTCGTTTCGATCACGGCGGAGCCCTTCAGGTACTACGGACTGGCGGCGCTGTTCTACCTCGCGATGGTTCTGCCCCTGACTTACCTCGCGAACTGGATGGGTAAGAGGTACGGAATAAAGGGAACCGGAGGGGCGATGGATGTCAGACTCTGATAGGGTTCTGATCATAAGGAACCTCACGAAAAGGTTTGGCGAAAAACCCGTTCTGAAGGGGATCTCCTTCGAGGTTGAGAGGGGAGAGACAAAGGTCATCATCGGGCCCAGCGGGGCCGGAAAGAGCACCCTCCTCAGGTGCATAAACAGACTCATTGAGCCAGATGGGGGGGAGATAATATTCAACGGAACCAACATCCTGGAAAGGGGTGTGGACATAAGGAAGATTCGAGCCAAGATAGGCTTCGTCTTCCAGCACTTCAACCTGTTCAAGCACCTCACCGCCCTTGAAAACGTTAAAATCGGCCTCAAGGTCGTCAGGGGGATGAGCGACGAAGAAGCCGAGAAGAAGGCAATCAAAGCCCTCAGGATGGTCCACCTGGAGGAGGACGCGTTCCACAAGTACCCGGCCCAGCTCTCGGGCGGCCAGCAGCAGCGCGTTGCAATAGCGAGGGCACTGGCAATGGAGCCTGAGATAATCCTCTTCGACGAGCCGACCTCGGCCTTAGACCCTCAGCTGGCCGGAGAGGTGCTCGACGTCATGCGCGAGCTCGCGAAGAAGAAGGTCACCATGCTCGTCGTGACCCATGAGATAGGCTTCGCCCTCAACGCCGCCGACGAGGTGCTATTCTTCTACGACGGTGTAATCTGGGAGAAGGGAAAGCCGGAGGAGATCCTCTACAACCCGAAGAGGAAGGAAACCAGGGAGTTCCTGAAGAGGATAGCTGATCTCTCGGTGGGGGGACCGTGATGGTCTGGGAAACGATAGCGCGGTACCTCCTTCACGGACTCGTCGTTACCCTGGAGCTCACGATCGTGGGCTTCATAGGCGGCTTCGCCTTCGGGTTCCTCTTAGCTGTGGCCAGAACCTACGGGGGGAGGCTTTCAAGGGCACTTTCGGCAACCTACATCGAGCTCATCAGGGGAACGCCGATGCTCCTCCAGCTCTACATAATCGGCTTCGGGCTCCCGCTTGTGATAAGGGACCACTTCCCGAACTTCGTCATGGATCCAACGGTGGCGGCTGCCCTAGGGATGGTCATCAACAGCGCGGCCTACCAGGCGGAGTACATAAGGGGTGCCTTCAACTCCATCGAGTACGGCCAGGTTGAGGCGGCCCTCTCGCTGGGGATGACAAAATGGGAGATAATAAGGCACGTGATCTTCCCGCAGGCCTTCAGAATAATGCTCCCGAGCTGGACCAACGAGATGGTCTACCTGCTCAAGTACTCATCGCTGGCGATGCTCCTAGCCGTTCCAGAGCTGATGTACGAGGCAAGCGTGGCAGCGTCCCAGACGTTCCTCTACGCCCAGATATACCTCGTCGTCGCTGGTATCTACCTCGTTTTCGCCACCCTGATAATAGGGATAATGAGGAAGGTGGAGCTCAAGCTCCACATACCGGGCGTCACCACGATAAAAAGGTAGGCGTCAGTACTCCACGCCCCTCCTCGCTATCACACCCCTCTGGTAGGGGTGCTTTATTTCCCTCATCTCAGTAACGTAGTCTGCCAGCTCGAAGAGCTCCTCGGGGCAGTAGCGGCCCGTCAGGACGAGCTCGGTGTGGGGTGCTTTGCTTTTTATCAGCTCCTTCACCTCCTCGACGTCCAGCATGTTGAAGCCGAGGGCGACGCAGACTTCGTCGACGATCACCAGATCCCACTCACCGCTTGAGGCGAGCTCCTTTGCCCTTGCGAGGGCCCTCTTTGCCGCCTCAATGTCCTCCTCCGTCGGTTTGCCGTGAACGAACTTCGGCAGGCCGAAGGACTCTATCAAAGCCCCGCACTCCTCTATCTTCTTCTGCTCCCCGTAGGCCTTCGGAGCCTTCATGAACTGAACTATCGCGACCTTTCCGCCGGAACCGAGCATTCTAACGGCCAGGCCAAAAGCGGCGGTAGTTTTTCCCTTCCCGTTGCCAGTGTAGATGTGCACCAGTCCGAGCTTGTCTTTCCAGGTCACGGACATCACCATGGATAAATCCTCCAACTCCTTAAAAAACCCTCGAAACCGTTAAAAATCAGCGGATCCAATCTGCAAACATGGTAATGATCCGCTCCCTCTGGTATTTTATCAGGGATCTCACAGTCCTCATGCTCTCCCTCGGAATAGTCTTTCTCCTTCTCTCGATAGGCAAGAACACGAAGAGAAACCTCGGGAGCAGGTACTTCGTCCTGAGCTTCAACGTTCTCGTGGCCTCGTTCATCCTGGTGGCCATCGCCGAGTTCATCGGCGTCCTGCTGAGGACGGACGTGCTCTGGGGAAATAAGTTGATGATGGATGTTAGATCGGTGATCCTGACCCTCGGGGCGGTTCTCCTCTTCGTCTCCTCCATAATGGTGTACCTGCCCTTCTCCCGCAACGAGTACACGATAGTACCGATAGTCACCGAGCCCCTGAACCCTTCAATCTACGGGGCCTACTGGGGGGACGAGAAAGGGGCCTCAAAGGCCTTCGTCAGGCTCGTCAAAAGCCTCCACCTGCCGGCGATAGTGCTGAGCAGGGACCCGCCGGAGGTCTTCCGCTCCAAACTCGGCCTGAAGCTCGTTCCGGTCATCTGGATATCCAAGGTCAGCCACGAGGATGCAGTTGATCCGAGGAGGCTCCCCTACCTCCTCGACCGCATCCTCAACTTCCTGAAGTCCACCGAGACCGACAAGGTCGTTCACATCGACTGCATTGAGTACCTGATGCTCGAGAACGGGGACGAGGCGATACTCAAGTTCGTGACGAAGCTCAAGGATCTGGCGTCCCTGCACCGGGGGATAGTAATAATCTCCATTGAAAAGAGCGCCATCGACGAGAGAACGTACCACGTGCTTGCCTCCGAGCTCAGGCCCGTTGAAGAGCTTGAGAAGATGCTGGGAGGATCATGAGGGAGCAGATTTAAGGGCTCCAGTGCTGGAGAGCTCAACGGCAATCTCAATCCCGAGGTATCTCTCAAGTTCATGGAACACCCTCACTGCCTGCTCCCCATTGCCCGGCCCGCGAAGGTACCATTTGTCAATTTTGGCGTACCACTCCGGATGAGTCTGAGGGTACTGCCTGGTTATGAACTGGCCGATCTCTGGAAGGTCGCACATTCTCCTATCACAGAGAAACCTCACGACCACCGCGGTAACACTGCTCCAGGCAAGCTTACATCTCCTCCAGTTTTCCCAACGGGAGACATCAACACGGTACCACTTACCGTTGAGTTTTACGAACACCCCTGAGGGCTGATACCCTTTGAGATCAGTTCCCAGAAGCTCTCTCACTGGAATCGCCGATGCTGGAAGGGACGGAATCTCTCTGGCAGACACGTAAAGGGTTCTGAACCTGTGATCCTGAGGGGGACGCGTCCTCAGAAGCGTTGAAGCCGATATCGTTCGCGCAGGCACTTGAGTGGGTACCCTTGAGTACTCCGGCGGAATGTTCCTGTAATTGGTGATTTTTCCCTTTGAGAGCCACCGGAGCCTTTCGGCGGCCTCAACAGTTTCTTGGCTCATCAAGTCCACGGCGAGGACAACCCTTTCCTCAACGGACTTGTAGTCCTCAAAGGCGTTTATCAATGCCCACTGAATGCCGTTGGTCAGGATTCCAAGCCGAATCCCCCTGTCAAAGCAGTACCGGGCAAGCTGGCGGGCGTGCCTTGGGTTGAGTCGCCCGCCGGTGAATATCTTCTCCTTAACGCCCTTCGCCTCAAGAAACGCAACGGTTCTCCCGTTTATCATGAGTGCATAATCTGGCCGGCCCTCCTCGGTGTGAGTCTCCGGCATAACCTCATCCGGGTTGAAGACATCCCAGCCAAGGGCCATCAGGGTGGGAAGGATTAAATGTTGCTTTGTGGACTCTTCGTTGGAGACCCTGCCGGCAAGTTCTTTAACCCGTTCAAGTACACCGGATAGATCCATTACACCACCTCAAAGGCCCGCCTTCCTCAAAATCTCCCTGTACTCGTCCTCTCTGATGTATCTACCAGAAACGGCAATGAACCTCTTCGGCCTGACGATTTTCGGGTACTTACGAACGTTCTTCAGTTTCACAACCATCCAGGGCCTCGGCCTTCTTCCCCTCGAGTGCCACCTTGCCCTGTCGCGCTCGTACTTCCTCAGCTCCTCGGGGGTGAGGAAAAGATCATCCTTGTACCTCCTGATTATCTCCTCGACGTTCGTGAAGTGTTCAACGCTCTCGACCTCCGCCTCACCGTGCCAGCCCTGATCTTCCCTTGAGGCGTAGAATATCACCTTCATACCGGGCTTGAGCCTGAGCGTCGAGGGCTTAACAAAAACGGTCTTCCCCCCGTCGAGTATCCTGCTTAAAAGGGGTTTTGGAACGGGAAATGTGGCTCCAACAACCTTTTCCTCCGCCATGGAAACCACCTTCTCATCTCTTCATAAAATCGAATAGGCTTTTTGTCTTTCTCTCAGGAGTCCCCCGATTGGAGGTGAAGGCTATCTTCTGCAGGAGTCCCCTGCCCTCATCAGTCTCTTTGAAGAACCCCTTTTCGGATAGGTAAGAGGCTATAAATCCCTCACTCTCAACGTGCTTCTTGATTATGCCCAATTCCCTTAGGTGGATCGTCCCATTTATTGCGTTACTAACTTTCTCGGCCTTACTTCTGTTATTCGGGCCAAGAGAGAGCATATCTTCCCTGAGCTTTTCAAGGCTGGAGTCGGATATCCGAACTATATCCGGGTGCCAGTAGTAGTAAGTTCCAGTATCGAGAATACTGGCATCCCTCTTGAACAGTGCTAAATTGTATTCCTCCTCACTCGAAAAGCCTTTCTTTTCCCAGTAGCTTTCAGCATCTTCCTGAGAGAAGCCCACAATGCCTTTCCAAGGGGATCCCACAATGTCCCCGTATACAAAGGGGCCGAGGACATCTGAAGGGGTGAGCTTTACGTCCATGGTAAGGCCGCGGGGGACTTTCTTGGCATTGGCGATGTAAATGACAACCTGCTGAGACTCACGGCCAAAAGCCCTCTCAATTGCCCTCAGGGTTCCTCTAAGCTTGGCTATCTGGGACGAATTAATAGCCTGACCCTTGAGGTCAATCCATATGTTAGTGTATCCGTTCTTGGCGTAGTGGAGAATGACTTCGTTGCGGGTCTTCTTATCAAAGTTAATGTCCAGAGGCACGAATAGAGACTTCGCATTCCTTTCGCCTAGTATCTTTAGCGATTTCTCAACATATTTGATAAATTCGGGAGCGGAGTACCTTAAGGAGGTTTTTGCATTTTTACTGCTGAATCTAACATGAGGCACAAAAACCACTCGAGAGTACGCATGGAGATAATCTAAAAGCTCTTCAAAGCTGTTTCCCAGAGCAATATCAGGGAACCTTGAGAAGGAGAGGACTATCGCCAAATTTTCCCTGGCTAAGTCTTCATTGGCCTTGAAGTGTTCTTTTACACCTTCTCCCCGTTCTAAGGCTCTTTCAAGCGATGAATAACTTATATCTCGGTAAATAGTCCTGTTAACTTCCAAAAGAGTTCTCTTTTTGTCCTTGAGGCTTAATATTTCCTTTCTGATATGAGACGGAATGTCGGTTCCAGTGTAAAGCGGTCTAACTGGTGTTTCCAGTTCAATTCCACCGAGGTCAATCTTCTTCACCCTAAAGCCCGGAACGTCCTCCGCAGGAATTACCTCCTCCACCTCTGTGTGGAGTTCAATCCTTGCCAAACTTTTCCACCTCTCTTATCAGCTGTTCAACCTTCCCCAACTGCTTCCGTGTTAGATTAAACGGACGGGCTCCCCTCTCGATGGACTGTTTGATTTTCTGTAATATCCTGAGAACTTCATCCTTACTAACCTTTCCATCGACGATACAGGAATTCGCGATGAACCGTGTGCTGTACTTGAGGTAATCTGAAAGCTGTGGGAGGTTCTTTTCAAGCCATTTCCTTGCTCTGTTGTCATCAATCACCAGCGAGTGAAGAGCGCCTTCGTAAAGCTTAATGAAGGCAATGGCCATGCTTTCATACTCGCCCTTCTGAAACACTCTGTCGCCAATAGGACTCAAAAGGGCCGCGTAGTTGTAGTTCTCCTCGATTTCAACGAGGTTCTCAAGCCCAAGCTCCTCAAGGAGCTCGGCATGCTTTTCTCGAATCTCCTTTCTGATAACTTGCCCCATGCTGAAACGGTAGGATTTAAGGAACAGAATTAGTGCCTGCGGGTCGTTTATTTCTTCTTCCTTCAGAAAAGCAATGTAGAAAGTGCTGTCGCTCACAACGGTTTCCCTCTCCATTGGCTCTCCCTCATATGCTCTCTGGGACGTTTATTATGATGGGATCCTTGGATGGGAGATTGTCGGAGGTAATCCACTTTGAGCGTTTCGCCCTCTCCAAGAGGGCTTCTTTCATCTCCTCAGTTATCACCCCTTTCCTAACGAGCCTATTGACGATGCTCTCCGCTCTTGCGAGAACTTCCCTTGAGAGCTCGGAGCGGGTGGAGAAGTCCCTGTTGGTCTCGTCGGTGTAAATCAGGAAGAGAAGCTCGTCCCACTCCAGTTTTGAATAGAGGGGAACTATTAAATCAACGGCCGAGAGAATTCTGAGCGCGTCCTTGTCTTCCCTGGCCTTTTCGGTGAGTCCCCTAACGAGGAGCCTGTAAACCTCCCATCCCCTGGGGGTAATCTCCACGTAGCCACCGACTATCCTATCAACCTTTGAGCCCCTCCGGGGCGGAACGTAAGTCCAGCAGTCAATAACGTAGGTTGGGTTCTTTATTACATCCTGCAGGTCTTGAGAGTAGGGCCCCTTGAAGTGGGGCACGAACTGGACGAGTTCTCTGACCACAGGATGGAACTTCCAGAGGAGGAAGAACATCTTTTGGAGGTGGAGAACGCTAACCCTGCCACCTGCTTTGCCGAGGATAAGCAAGATGAGGTATTCGATGGTTTTGAGATCGTTCTCGTCGTGAAACTCCTGGGACATCTTCTTCACCCGCAACAACGGCACATTAAGACAATCGCTCAATCCCTGATTTAAATTTTTTGAAAGTTACTGCGTCACAAGGCCATAAGTATGTCAGATTCCGCTTTCCTCGGTCCTAATCCTTAAGGGATTTACTGCTCAAAGGGGTCGTAACGTTAAAAAGACGCGGAAGAAGAGGAATTGGGGTTTGCCACAGTGAGGCAGGGAACCCTAATAATTGCCATTGACAAAGAAGTTTCAGCCGTCGCAATAATAAGTGTGCCATACCAATACCTCGATAAAGTCACCGATGAGTTCTCTGAAATCAAACACATAAAAGAGATGGAGAGCAACAGGGACAAATACCTGGGGGAATACTTCAAGCCCATTCTGGAAAAAGTCCTGGACAAATATCCCATTGGGATCAGGTATTACCTCAAAGTCGACCATTACTTCTGGGAGGACCTTGAATATCTCTCCAAGTGGGGACTCGAAATCATCGTGGACGACGGCCTGTGGACGGCCGTGAAGGACAGGTTCGGGGGTACTCAAGTATCACTTGTTAAAGAGGGGGAAGTAAGAAAGCGCATTCGAGAGCTCAAGAAAAGACTCAGAGAAGCAAAACGAAGGAAAGATACCTCAAAAGAAGATGAAATCATGAGAGAGCTAAAAATCGAGAGAAGGAGACGCATCCTAATAACAATCGCCGACAATTACCTTCACTTGAAAAAGCGTGGTATTGGTCCCATACGCAGACAGAAGAACAGAAAACATTAAAAAACGCCAGAAACCGCCTGCTCCACCGTCCCCTCATACCCCATTCCGGGGTCGTGACGGGGAACAGGCGAGAGATTCTCGTTAACGTTACTGTTTCCAGTTCCATTTAGGGGAGACTCCCTAATAAAGATTTCGTCTGGGCCCACACTTAGGGCGTTACCTAAAGTATCGCCCGTCTTCAAAACCTATTTAATCACCC
>Ga0256838_1001580_pt1 | contig 10512 bp, 9 predicted proteins | sample 4571419metaG_FD_185978 | JGI IMG/M metagenome (GOLD analysis project Ga0256838, IMG submission 185978) | Hydrothermal vent microbial communities from Guaymas Basin, Mexico - 4571-419 | ecosystem: Environmental > Aquatic > Marine > Hydrothermal vents | place: Mexico: Guaymas Basin | collected... | reverse complement strand
TATTGGTTGTATAAATGGCTCTCCTCACAAATATGTTACATGATTGTATCATTCTTTTTTATATTTCAACAACTTCTTTAATATTTCATATTTTGTTACTCTCTTATTCCAAAATTTTTCCATATCCTCATATTCTATACAGTATGTACATTTATGATTACATGTCCATCATACATACATCTCTATCCTTTTATATTCCATATCGTTTACAATAATCTTGTAAAAAGCAAAATTCACATCTTCATTCAGTTTTACAGAAAGGAACCTTATTTCAATTTATAATTATTTCATCTTCCTCTCAAATTTGCTCTACAATTCATCTTTGGAAATTATAATATTCAATATTATTTCAAAAAAAAGTTTTAGGAAATTTAGCAAAATTGACTGTTAATTTGAGATGCTTTATTGTCTTAAATAAAGTATTTATGCTACTTGTATACATTTGTGGTAAATATCCCAACAAACTATGATATTTTTCATAAGGTCTATCAAATGGAAAGTAATTTATAAATTCAAATCTATTTATTTTAAACTTAGTAGCTAAAATTATAACATCTTTATATAAGTTTTCTATATTTTGTTTGTTTACATAAATAATTATTTTCACAAAAAATTTATTGCTTTTTAAAAACTTTATATTTGATAACAATTTCCTAAGTTTAATTCCCTCCTTTCCCACAATCAAACTATGTTTTTCCTTATCAAACGAATTAAAATATACTCCAAAAGTAGTTAAATTGTTTTTCTTAAAGTCTATCAAGTTATATTTGTCCAATCAAAAAGTATTTGTTAAAATTCCTATATTTTTAAATCAAACTTTTGAAGCAAACAAGACAATCTCCATTAAATCAGGATGTAACAAAGGATTTCATCCATAAAAAGTAAGATTTTTCTCCTTAACATCTTTTAAGACATTAAAAATTTTTTCTTTACTTATAAAAGGTTCTTTTCACCTAAGAGGCTGCTCTAAGCAATACAAGCAATTATTATTACAAGTATTAACTATTCTCAAATCCATTATTTCTAACAGTAACTTTATTTTTAAAATCAGCTATAGGATCTAATGCATCATAACTACCATATACGATATTTCAATCCATTCTCGATCATCATTTACATAAATCCTTATATAAACAATCTCTACATTCTTTTGGTAAAAATCAATTATTCAACATTTTCTTTACAAATTCAGACTCTAAAAATACTTCCTTAATACTATCTTTTTTAATATTCCAAAAATTATTATCATAAGCACTCATAAGCTGAATATATCCATCAGTAGTAATAATTGTCTTAACATCATGAGTATCTGATAAAACACCATCTATTACTTTTGCTGCTTTATCAACATTTGGAGTTACACAAAAAGGAACAGGATCAACTATTTTAAAATCTACATTGTATTTTTTATTTAATTTGTATATTTTTTCTACAGCTAATTTCATCATAACTTGCGAAATTCATTTATTGTTTTTGGTAGCATAAAGTCTAAAAAATTGCCAATTATGAATATTTATTCAGGATCTAAGTAAGACAAATTCATACAATTTTTCTAAATTTAAAATATTCTTAGGAGTGAGAATAGTAAGAAATTCTAAGCTAATATTTTTTAAGTTATTAATTTTTCTTAATTGCTTAATTTTATCTGAAAACATATACTTGAATTTTTCAGGAACATTATTTATTCAAAAAGTCATTTCCAATCATTTTTTATTTACTTCATAAAAATCTTCATCATTAAATTCGTGCATTGAAACCATTATATTAATAGAATAATTTTTATTTAATCTTTCTAATGAGTCATCAGTTAACAAAGTTCAATTAGTATTTAAATGTACAAAAATATTTTTTTCTTTTAAATAATCTAATAGTTCCCAAAAAAAAGTTGCCATCATAGGTTCTCATCAAGTTAGAATAATAACTCTTGTTCAAGCATCATATAATTCATCTACAACTTTTTTCCAAAAAGCCAATCACAAATTTTTTTTTATATTTCTATATTTTAAATCATAATCAATATCATTGAAACAATAATAACAAAAAATATTACACTTACTTGTAATAGTAAGTACTACTCAAAAAGGTCTTTTTCTATTTAAAATTTTATCATCAAAAAAATTAAAATCTCTTTTATTATCTTCTTCTTTTAGAAGATTAACTATTTCTTCTACTAGTTTCAAATTCTGTCCATAAACTTTCCAATTATTTAAGTTTTTTCTATCATTTTTATCAAGAAATTTTTTATGTTTAAAATAAATTATGATTGTTTTTTTTGTCTTATTCGTAAAGTACAATCTCAAAAGTCACAATTTTTCCTCTTCTATCTTAAATAATGAAAAACCTGTATTTAATACAGTACCAAATTGAATTTTCGGAAATAAAACCAAAGAATAAAAAATTTTTGTAATCATTTAGAAAGTTTTATATTTAAAGTAAAAACATCCTTTACATAGTTTATTATAATCTAAAGATTTCTTTTTCAATAAAACATCCTTCAAGTTATTAGTAAAAACATTTCACAATTTTCATAATCATCTAGAATAATTTAATGAACACTGATAAATATCCCCTAAATAATTTATAAAAACATAATCATATTTCATTACTTCACAAATATCATCTTGCTTTCTTATTTGATAAAAATTTTTAAGCTTTTTTTCATCAAAAAGTTTACTATATATTTTATTATTTATACTTCCAGCCCAATTATGAACCAATGAAAAACCATAATCTTTTCACAATTTATTAGCAAATTTTACAAACTTATCTATTTCTCTTAAAGTTAAAGGAGAAACAAGAAATTCTAATGAATAATCCAATCATATTTTATGAGCCCACAACAAAACTTGCATAAATTTATCATAAAAATCTCATCAAGTTAAGTAATTAAACAAGATCCTATTTAAGGAAAAAATAGAAAAAGTTAATGAAATATTAAATCATTTTTGTTTATATTCTAGAATTTTTTCTAAATGAGCCTTATTTATTCATTGTCATTTAGTCATAAGAAAAAAAGTAGCATTTGGGAAATAAGAATATAAATAATCCACAATTTTAAACAAATCTTTATGTAAAAAAGCATCTCCTAATCCAGAAAATACAATTTCTGAATAATTTCACTTAGAAAGAAAAACAACTACTTTCTTAAAAATATCTATTTCCATAAATCCAAAATTTTTTAGTTTTTTTCTAGGACAAACTAAACAATTCATTCAACAATAATTAGTTAATTCTATTTCAATTCACTTTGTTACAACACTACATTCAAGTTTATTGTCTTTTTGCATTTTCCAAAAACTTATTTATCAATAAAATATTCATAAGATCTTTTAATTCTCTCGGAATTTTTACACTCAAATCTATAAGCTCTTTCAAATTATAACTAGCAGACAATTTCTCAAAAGAAAAATCTTTATCTAAAAGATGGCATTTCTTTGTAGTATTGTCAATCTCTTTTTTTAAATCATCATTTACACAAGTATATTGCTTTTGTACCCAAAGTAAACTATCTATATCAGCATAAAAATATCCATCTGTATCAAGAATAAACTGTTTTTCTGGTGAAATATTATCCAAATAACCAAAAAAGTTTATATTCAATTTATCTTTATAAGAAATTACATACTCTAATATTTTGTACAACTCAGCTATCCTTCTCATATCCCATTTTTTTGTAGTAAAAACAGGCATAAAATTAATTGTCTTAAATCACATTTTAATTGTTTCATCAAAAATCCTTATAGAATTTAACAAATAATCAGGATCATTTACAAAATTTATTTCTATTAAACCAAGAAATTTCTCTTCTATCTTTTTTATTTTATTAAATCCAGTAATATTATCTACACTAAGAGAAATTCCAATTTCATTTTTATAAAAAAAATTTAGTTTTTCATTATCTAGCAAATATCCATTAGTTCAAACAGAATATTTTACATTTGATATTTTTATATAATTTACAAATTTTTCAAGTTTTTTATAAGCCAACAACGGTTCTCATCAAAAAAAATTAATATGAAAATACTCTACATTTTGAGAGTTATTTATAAAATAAGCTAATTTTTCAATATAGTCATCTTTTATAAAAGATTGTTTAAAATTTAAATCACAATATTCACATTTTTTATTACAAGCATTAGTAACAATAATTTCTATTAAAAATTTTTCCATCAGATAATAAAAATTTTTAAAAACCTTTTCTCGATATTTGTTCTTTTACCGATTTAAGCTTTTTTATAAAAAAAAGCAATAACTTTTCTATATAAACTAAATTTTCTTTTAAATTATTTAACACATAGTTTTCAAACCTACAAATTTTTTTAAATCAAATAGTTAAATATGAGACAGAATAAAATTTCTCAAGATCTCATTCTAATCTTCCAAAGCCCAATATTACTTCATTTTTATTATTACCAATAGTATAAGAAAACATAACCTCAAAAGTATTATCATTTACTTCAAAGTTAACTTTTTCTCCAAATAAAATATTTCCTATTTTTTCTGCAATTTTTCTATAAGTAGCATTCAATGATATTATTTCTTTTTTCAATTCAGCATTATTTTTTAGTAACTTATGTATCTTATTTAAATGATTTTTATATTTAAATTTTTTAAAAACTTTTTCCTTAGTAAGAATAAAATTTCATATAATCATATAATCTAATTCAGTAGAGAGAAAAAATCTAATAGCATCTTCAGGATTTTCAATTATAGGCTCTCCCCTTCAATTTAATGAAGTATTTATTAAAATAGGTGCTATACCTTTATCATATAAGGAAAGTAAAATCTTATAAAGAACTTTATTATTTTTTGAATTAACAGTTTGATATCTAGCAGTTCCATCAACATGTACTATCCCTGAAGCAATTTTTTTTGTTATTTCTTTAACATCAGCAGCCAAAGTCATAAAAGAAGAAGGATGAGAAGCTTCAAAATATGTATTTACAAATTGCTCCAAAACTACCGGTGCAAGAGGTCTCCATAATTGCCTTTCTTTTATTTTATTAACTTTATCTTTATTTTCACGTATAGGTAAAGCTAAAATACTTCTATTACCTAAAGCCCTAGGTCAGTATTCAACTCATCATTGAAAAAATCAAATAATAGAATTACTTAACAAAATATTAACTGTATCATTTATTATATCACTAGATTTATTATAACTTAAATAATTCTCATATTTTTGAATAACTCATTCTATTTCTAAATCAGAATATACTTTTCCATATCAAACCTTAATAAATGGAAACCTTTTTTTATTTTTATGAACACAATGATAAAAAAAATAATTTTGTCATACAGTTAATCATGCATCATTAGCAGCAGGCTGAACAAATATATTTTTAAACTTAGTTTTCTCTAAAATTGCTTTATTCGCAAGTATATTAAGTGCTACTCATCATGCTAAACATAAATTTTTACATCAAGTTAACTCATAAGCTTTTTTAGCTAGAAAAACAACAGCATTTTCAGTATCTTTTTGTAACTTTGCTGCGATATCAGCTAAAAAGCTATTTTCTATATTTTTTCTAGCATTTACCACATCATGCATTGTAACTCAAAATTTTTTATGAATATTTTTTATAACAACTTCATCAAATCATAACCAATTATTATTTAACTTATTTAAATCTAATCATTCTAAAAAAACTTTATTTAATAATATATCTCAATTTTCATGATATTCATAAATATTTATATGTTCATATTTCCTAGAATTTCCATATGCTGATAATCACATTACACTACCTTCTTCCAATCCAATAAAAGAGGAAAAAAAATCATATGTAATTCAAATTCCATATTTTTTATTTTTATTTGAAAAAGGCGTATAAAATAAAAGTTTATAATCATTTCATTTAAAATGATATATACTTTGCATTGCCCTTAAATCCTTAGCTTTTCCAAAATCACTTCCTTCTTTTACAATTCAGTTAAAATCAAAAACTATTACAGTAGCTTCATCAAACTCACTTGCATAGAATGTACTCATTGCATGAAACAAATGATGTGCAATCTTATTATAAATTTTAACATTTACTTTATCAGTTCAAAATATTTCAGTTTTATCTAAATCTACTGGCTTATTTATTAAATAGATTTCATCATATTCTTTAAAATTATAAACTCATTTTATATATTTTAAAGTTTCCTGAAAATATTCTTTTGTATAATAATTTCATAATTCTTTTTGATTTAAAAAATCTCTTAATTTTCCATGATATCAATCATTTAATGCAGGAGAATGCTTAAGTCTATCAATTCTTTCTAATTGGATATTAAATAATCATCTTTCTGTATCAAGTAGTGAAATTGACCAGTCATGATTAGTTAGATTATAGTTAAATGACATATACAAATACTTCATTTAATTCATTTCGACTTATAATTTAAATAATGAGTAAATATAATTAATTTTACCTTATATTTTAATAGGATTTGACATACTTAATACACCTATCTTTTAAACTATTAAAACACTTGAATTAATAATTTTTTCAAATTTTGCAAAATCATTGTATATATCAGACAAAGACTTATGATAATTAAATATTTTTTGTATTCATTTATTACAAAATTGATTAGAATGAAGTTTAATATTTCCATTTAATTTTATTTCAATTCAACTTTCTATAAAAATAGATTTTTTACAACATTTAACCATTTTCTTTCAATAGCATTCTTCAAGAGAAAAAGCAAATATGTTTTTTTAATCATGGATAAAAATTGTACTCTATTAAAATAGATTTCACATATTAAACAAATTACTATTTATAGTTAGCTTTTTTTTTCCAAATTTCAAATAATTTTAAAAACTTATAACTTTTTATCCAATATAATAATATAAAATTCAAATTTATGTAGAAAATCACTAGATAAAATTAAATGAACTGTTTTTAAAAAAGTAAAAAATCTTGCTCACTTCTAATAATATGCTAAACTGAAAAAGCTATATTTTTATTTATTTTTTTTAACTCAGAATCAACTTAAAATATCATTAAATCATACATGCAAAAAAGTAAGAAATAGTAAAGTTATTTCTAAAAACTAAAAAGTAAGTATCTACTAATTTATTAACTAAATTAAAAGTAAGTAAATTATAGCCCGAAATACAAATAGATATCTTATTTGATACATTATCACGAATAAATAAAAAAATATCCTGTAATTTTTATAAGCTATACAAATAATTTATTTTTTTTGTTTGATTGAATATTAAACAAAAAGGGCAATTAGATATACACTTACTACTTATTCTAATAAGAACAATTGTATCTTTAAATCTAGTATCAAACAACATTGTAATTTTTACAAAATAATAAATTTCACATATGCTACTTATTACTTATAAAGCCCAACATAATAGCTTATCTTATTTATTCATCATTTCAAATCAAAATCTATTCAAACTTCCTCTTTTATATTTAATTTACCTAAAGTAGGTTTCTTTTTTCAAATAAGAAATCTTACAAAATCAAACAATTTTTCATTTTCTTTTCCACGATAATAAATCTTTAAAGATTTAAGCATTCCTGTATTATCCATTCTAAACAAAATATCAAATGGGAAATATTCTTTAATTTTTTGAAAATAACCATTATTTTCCAGCAAATTATTTATATGTGCATATAATTTTTTATTTACCGGATAATATATTTTTTTTTCTATAATTTTATCAGCTTTAAAAGTAGAAGAAAGCAAAACAACCTCATTTTCCAAAATATATTTTTTTCCCCAAGCAGGACTAGCTATACTTTTTGTAAAAAAAATATCAAAATAATATTTTAAAAGTTCCAATTCTCAATTTTTAAATACAAAAGAATAAGTTATAAATTTTTCTTTTAGTAAGTTCTTGTAAGATAAATAATTAGCTAAATATAAATTTATATTATCAATAAAATTATTTTTCTTTAATAAACTTAGAAATTTAATAGTGCTTCCAAAATAAGAAAATCTAGTATCAGAAGACAGCTCTCAAGTAAGTAAATTATAATCATAGGAAATATCACATAATTGAAAATCACTACTTGCATTATAATCATTAGATTCCAAATCTTTTAAAATTAACTCTTTTAGATGGTTAACTCTTTTTGAATTATCATTTAAGTATTTATCAAAAAAAAAATTTATTTGATTTTTCATAATACCAAAATTACTATTAAAACTTAATAGGATTATTTATACAAAATTCACACTTATTAGAAATAAAATTTCTTTCACTTAAAACTTTTTGCAGTTTCTTAAAATCATTAAAAACAGAATCTTTTGTTTTATAAATACTAGAAATACGATTTATACCCTGATTACAAAAGTTATTTAAATGAAACTTAATATCTCCTTGTAAAGTAATTTCTATATCACTTTTAATATAAATTTTATTATTGTCAAAATAAAAGTTATTTAATCACACACAATTGTTTTTTTGGAAGAAATCAATATCATTTATTCATATATCATTTTCAAACTCAGCAATAGAATTTCCTATATTAAATTTTATTCAATTTTCATTTCTATAAAATAAATAGTTAGATTTAAGCAAATTAATTATTTTTTCAAACTTTCAAAAGTTCATAATAAAATTTATATTAAGATTTAAGTTTAAAAAATCTATTTGTTTTATAAGCTTTAACATTAATAATAATTCTTTTTTTTGTCTAACTAAATATTGTACTCAAAAAACTACATTTTTATATTTCTGTTCAATAAAAGTAATTTTATCAACATTATTTAAAACATCTAAAACACTTAATTGTACAGAATATAAAAAATCTTTATATTTATTGGTTAAATCATAAAAAGCTTCATAATGAGTAAAATTTAATAAATCATATCACAATATTCATATAATAAAATCTTTACTACAATTTTTATCGCAAAAATTTAAAATATTATCTAACTGTTGCAAAGCAAAAAATTTATTTTCTTTCAAATAAGGTAACTTGCAAAAAGCACAATTAGAAGAACATTTACTAGAAAGTCTTATTAAAATAGTAACCCCAGAATTTTTATCTGAAACATCAAACAACATTCTATAAAATACAAGTAACTAAATTTCTATTTTATCTACATCATATTCATTTACAATGCATTGATAACAATTATAACCCATTGGCTCTCAATTATTAAATTTACTTAAATATTCTTTTAACTTTAGAAAATCTTTAACAATTTCACTATTATTTTTTTTAACAGAAGATATTTTTTTTAATGACTTACTACACAAAGTATTTCTATGAAAAGTAATATCACCATTAGGCAAAAATGCTACCTCTTCCAATATTCAAATTTTATCATTCTTTACAACAAAACTACTTTCTGAAATACATTGAGTATAGTAAACATTGGTAATATATTTTTTATCTTCCAAAATAACTTGTTCTCCTTGATAATACAAAGTCACTTCTACATTTTTATATTCTAATTTTATTGCCCTAATTTTTCAATTTAAATATCTATAACTTATTTTCCATGGCAAAATAGCTAAATACTCCTTAAGTAAATTTTTATATTTGAGAAAGTCAAAATAAAAATCTATATCAAACCTTCAATTTAAGAAAATAATTTCTTGTGTATAATATTTTATATTATCAAAATTATTTTCATTCAGGTAAAAATTACATACATGAAAAAGAATATTTTTATTTTTATTCACAATAAAATTAACTCTTTTTCAATATTCTGGAAAATAAATAGGATGAGTTTGCAAGGTAAACATTTTAAAAGAATTTAAAGTTTCATCTTGAATAAAATCTTCAATATTTGGATGAAAAACTGCATCAGTATAAAACAACATCAATTCTGAATTTTTATCTACTTTTTTTTTCAAAAATAAAATATTATTTTTCAAATTATCATACGGATAATATTTTTTTCTTAAATTTCTATTATTACACAAAAAACAATTAGAAGGACAAGACTCACCTACAAATAGTAAAAATCTAGCTTCACCTGACTTATTAAAAAACAATGACATAAGCTTTATTTATTTATAAAAGGTTGTGAAATACATTTAAAACAACTTTTTCACATATCATCTGTATCAAACTGTTTCAAATATTCATCTAATTTTTTAAAATCTTCTATTATTTCTTCATCTGCTTTTTTTACATCTGAAATCCTCTTTATAGCTTTACTACAATAAGAATTTATATGCATTTTTATATTTCACATCCCATCAATTTCTATTTCTTCGTAGACAAAAATTTGATTTCATTTAATTTTAAATGTTTTCCTGGCTACACAGCCATTATTTGGAATATGTTCAATCCTATCTTCAAGTATAATTTGTGGCTTAGTATGATATATCATAAAAGCAAGATTTTTATTATTTGCAGTAAATTCTAAGCATTTATCAAAATTTAAATGACTAGTTTCAATTTGTAACCTAAACTCAAATCAATTTCTTATAAAAAATTCTTTAATTAATTTTCCGTAATATGACAAATCAAGAAAAATATCCATAGAAGAAGGTACATTATTTTTTTTCAAAAAAAGTACCATCTTAAAAAACAA
>Ga0256838_1001578_pt1 | contig 10515 bp, 7 predicted proteins | sample 4571419metaG_FD_185978 | JGI IMG/M metagenome (GOLD analysis project Ga0256838, IMG submission 185978) | Hydrothermal vent microbial communities from Guaymas Basin, Mexico - 4571-419 | ecosystem: Environmental > Aquatic > Marine > Hydrothermal vents | place: Mexico: Guaymas Basin | collected... | reverse complement strand
TACATTTTTGAAATATTTTTTATCATTAAAACAACAGAATTTAAAAACACACTTGAAATTTTTTCAAAATCACCTTTATGTTTTGCGGCAAAATTAAAAAGAGGTTTAAAATCAATCTCTTTTTTAATCTCAAGCTCTATTGCTTCTTTTATTAAAGGATTGTAATACCTCTCAATCATAAGACCGCTTAAACCTTCATACTCATTTTTTTCAATCATACCGCCTAAAAACGCCACTATATCAAATACCCTTCCCATTGAACTTGTAAAAGGAAAAGGACCTTTAGCCAAAGCCTTTGCTATTTTTGCATTTGAATAGTTTATTGCAAACTCTTCGTCAATTAAAGCAATCGCCATATTTGCAGGATTTTTAATTCCTTTTTCCCCGCCTATTAACTTAAAAGGCTTTATGTGATGAATTCTTTTATAAGTGTGCCTATTTGCAACAAAGACTTCTCCTCCCCATATAGTACCATCATCTCCATACCCAGTGCCATCAAATATAAAACATAAAAAATCACCATCCAAATTGTGCTCAAACATTACACTTAAAGTATGAGCGTAATGGTGTTGAATTTGATATACTCTTTTATTCTGTTTTTTTGCCCATTTTGTAGATTCATAAAGCGGGTGTTTATCGCAGATAATAATATCTTCATTAAATTCATAAAGCCTTCTGAAAGTTTCAATGGTTCTTTCAAAATACTCAACGCTTCCAAGCGTTTTTAAATCCCCTATATGATGAGATAAAATAACTTTGTCTTTTAACGCAAGAGAAATGGTATTTTTCTGATTAGCCCCCACTCCTAAAATATTTAAAAAGTTTTTAGTTCTGAAACTCAAAGGAGCATATCCTCTTGCGCATCTCATTACAACCCTCTCCCCCTCAACATCCTGAACCACGCTGTCATCACATGCATTTACAATATCTCGGTTGTTATCCAATACATAATCAACCACATTTCCCAGTTTTTCAACAAGCTCTTTAGAATCTTTTATAATAGGTTCATCTGAAATATTCGCACTTGTAGCCACAATTGGAAAATCAATAAATTCAAAAAGAAGCAAATGCAAAGGGGTATATGGCAAAAATACTCCGTATCTGTCTATTTTATCTGCAATAAGGAAAAGTTCTTTTTTCTTTTTAACCAATACTATCGGTTTTTCATAAGAGGTTATAAGTTTTTCTTCATTTTCTGTAATCTTACAATACTCTTTAATAGTTTTTAAATCCTTAAACATCATAGCAAAAGGTTTTGATGGTCTTTTTTTTCTCTCTCTTAGCTCTTTTAAAGCTTTTTCATTTGTCGCATCACATACAAGATGAAATCCTCCAAGACCCTTTATGGCAATAATTTTACCCTCTTTTATTTTAGAAGCGATAAATTTTATTTTTTCAATTTCACTGTTAAACTTAATTTCTCTAAATTTATCTTTTACACTAAGCTTTGGTCCGCATTCATAACAGCTGATTGGCTCCGCATGATATCGTCTATCAAGGGGATTTGTATATTCCTGATAACACTTATCGCACATTTCAAACTTTTTCATAGAAGTATTACGCCTGTCATAAGGAATATTCTCAATAATGGTATATCTTGGACCGCAGTTTGTACAGTTTATAAAAGGATATAAATAACGTCTGTTGTTTTTATCAAACATTTCATTTATACAATCTTGACATATGGACTTATCAGGGGATATGGAAGTTGTCTTTTTTGAATTTTTAGATATGGCTATTTCAAAAGTAGTAAATCCTTTTAAAGGTAAAACTTCTTTTTTAATCTCTTCTATTTTTGCAAGAGGAGGCAGATTTTTTTGAAGTTCATCTAAAAACTTATCTTTTTTTTCACCCTCTATTTCAATTACAACCCCATCACCGCTGTTTAATACAAAACCTTTTAAATTTAAAGAAGTTGCAATTTTATATACAGTAGGCCTAAATCCAACACCCTGGACTATTCCGTTTATTAAAAACCTGTATCTCAAGAAAAACCTTTTTGAAATTATAATGAAAAAGGAGGAAAAAATAAAAAAGGAGAAAAAATGAAAAAGCTTTTTGCATTAGAATTATAAACAAAAAATATTAATCATACATTAATCTAAAAGAAAATTTTTATTAATTGCTAACTTTTGAATTTATAACCAGACTTCCAAACGCCTCAACCGCTCCTGATATCGGCAATGCCTTTGGAGTATAAACAGGATAGTTTTTGTCAATATAACTGTAAATTTTATTTAAAAACTCTCCTTCAAACAAATCCCCGACAATTACAGCCCCATCAAGAGGTGTTTCTTTATTAAAGCTTTCATACATATTACTTAAAAATTCGGCAAAACTTTCAATTACTCCATAACTTAAAAGATAGTTATCAACTCCGGCAAGATTAAAACTCATAGCGGTTCTTATAGCCCAAAGAGGATTTAAGTTGTTTGATTCAAGCTTATAATCAATTCTAGGTCCTTTTTTAGTCATTGCTTCATTTGCATATTTTAAAAGTTTTTTAGCCGCATTTTTAATATTATTATCAAGACCTAAAATAATTCCAATTAATCCCCAAAGATAAAAAATTCCTTTTTTATCACTGCTTATATCGGCTTTTAAAGCATTTTCAAAAAGTTCAGGTCTTTTTTTAGAGAAATTTTCAATAAGTTTTTTTCCTGTATCATTCATAGCTCCGATTAACGCAAAAATTTCTTTAAAATCATCAAAATAAAATTTAAAATCAACATACTCAACAACTCCAAACTTTGGAGAATTTATCAGAATTTTACTCTCATCTTCTTTATAAAAACAAAAACCGATTGTAGTTTTGTTCTCCATTTCCCATTGGTTTAATACACCAAAAAAACCTGCAAATACCGGCTTTGCCTCTTTTTTAGGAAGGTTTGGAAAATCTTTATAATCAATGACTGATTTATCGCTCTTACTATATGCACCGTATTTTTTATAAACTCCAAGTATTCCCTCTTTAACAAATTTTTCAAATTTAGGAACAACTCCCCTATCACCACTGTAAAGCAAAATATCTTTATTTTTTGAATCGGTAACCACCGCTTTTAAAATATCTTCAACTTCCACTTCAAAACTCAAATCAGTTGGCTTAGTGGTTTTTTTAAGTCCTAAAAGATGAATATCAAGTCCTTCAAACAAAAGTTCAAGCACCATACAATCAGGCAGTTTTACATCAAATGCAGGAGTTGAAATACCATATGTCTTTTTAAACTCAAGGTTTGTCTTTAACTTTAAAATCGGTTTTTCTATACTTCCAAGGGCTTTTGCATCCCCTTCAAAAGCCATAAAATATTTAGCCACACTTGCTAAATCTTTTGCAACTATAATTTTCGCATTTTCTAAATCACTGCTTATTTCATAAGCTCCGTTCATTGTTTGAATAGAAATTTTATCACCATTTATTAATTTCTCTCTTAACTTATCAAATATTTCTTTTGGATTTTCAATTTTACCCTCTGCTTTATATCCACATACTTCACAATGATGAAAAATGTCATAATAATGAGGATTTTGCGAGTCTTTTACCTCCCTTAAACATTTAGGACAAGGAGGAAGTGAAATATCAGGAAAATCCCTAACTAAATTATCTTTAAATTCATCAACAACCTCTGCACTTAAAGATTTTAAAAAAACACTCAAAGGAAGTTCATTCGCTAAATTTCTTGAAAATTCTTCTATTTTATTCTCATCACCCTCAACATATGCATAAATATTTTCTAAATCCCTGCTAAGCCCAAGTTTTACCTCGCTTTTCTTTGCAACCCTTAAACATATTTTTTCAATTATTCCCTGAGTAGAAGGAGTTTTGAAAACAAATCTAAGTATCATTTACACTCCTTAAGTTCATATCCTCTTAGCGATTCTTCAGGAACTCCCCTTTTGTAAGAAATTCTTGCAATTTCCTGTAAATTAACATCAGGATTTTTTATTTTTACTTCAACTCCGAGTTTTTTTAATTCATTAATTAAAATTTTTTCCATAAGTTTTGCAGCTTTAAGTACAGGCTCTGTAATAGTAAAAGTGGTATCTTCACCTATTACATACGGCACCACACCAATAATTTTTGTCTCAGGCAAATCGCCCATCATATGAATCATCTCAAGAGTCTGAAGCATTTCAACCTCATGAGCACTTCCCTGCCAGCTTACACATTCAGGCACATCTAAAAAATCAAAAAAATAAACATCTCCAATTTTAGCATCATCAACATCAACTGTATCAAAAATAAACACTCTATCATATTCCACAATTATGGGAATTAATCTTTGAGCAAGAGTTCCACCATCTATTAAATCAACCTGGTGAGGACCTTTAAATTCATATTTTTCATCCAGATAATTTATTAAATGAACACCTATTCCCTCATCTCCAAACAAAATATTTCCAATACCTAACACAAGAATTTTCATTCACTTCCTTTCAAAAAATAATACGCATTATATTAGCTTTTGAAAGAAAAAAAAGAAAAAGAGACTAAAAACGAGGAGTTTTTAGTGTGAAGAATCCTCTTTTTCCCATTTCATACCACTAAAGATTGCATCCATACCACCGTTTTTACCAAATACCGCATTATAAACAGCCATATAAATATGGATAAATACAACAATTATAATAGCCCACATAAAGATATGATGCCAAAGTCTTACATATGCAAGTCCGCCAAAAAAGCTCTCAATACTCTTTGCAAGAGGCATTAGCATAGCTCCAAGCCCCTGATGATAAACTTCTGCATACAGTGCAAGCCCTGTTAAAATAATTCCATAGAAAAATACATAAAGCATTGTATAAGCCCAAAACTGAAGCGGGTTATAAATACCTCTTGTATGAGGGTGTTTTGCCACTAAAAGATAGTATCCAACCTGTTGAATCATCATTTTAATATTAAAAGCATCTTTAATTGATTCTCTTTCATATTTTGCTTCTTTAAAGAAAAAGAAATAAACAGTTTTGTAAATTACAGCACCTATCATTGCAAAACCAAAAATAATATGCCACTCCCTAATCTCTGCCTGTAAAAATCTTGTAGGCTCAGGAGATACATTTGCATAAGTAATAAAAGGGTCTGCAATATAAAATCCGGTTGCTATTAAAATAAAAATAGAAACAGCCCTTATCCAGTGTTGCCATCTATACCCGGCAGAAAACTCAATTCCGCCGAGATATTCTCCCATTACTTTTAAAAATTTCATTTGTGCCTCCTTAGCATGCACCGTAAAGTGGATCTACTTTGAATTCACCAAGTTTTTTACCTTTAACATCCATAACATGAACTGCACATGCAATACATGGGTCATAGCTGTGAATATTTCTAATAACTTCAAGTGGTTTAGCAGGGTCTGCTAACTTCATACCGATTAAGTTTTTCTCATATGCACCTTTTTTACCATTCATATCAGCTGGACCCGCATTCCAAGTAGATGGAACAACCGCTTGCCAGTTTTCAATTTTTCCATCTTTAATTCTACACCAATGGCTTAACATTCCTCTTGGAACGTCACCTATAAATCTACCTCTGTATTCTTTATTTTTGTCAATTACATAAGGAGCCACTGTAGTTTGATCTACTTTTAGATTTTCTACTAAGTTATTAAACGCTTCTAAACCGTAATCAGCAATAGTTTTAGTTTGAAGCATTCTAGCGGCTGTTCTTCCAAGTGTTGTAAATAGTGCTTCTGCCGGAAGTCCTGTTTGAGCTAAGAATTCATCAACAACTTTTCTTACTTTTTCGTTACCTTTTGCGTAATTAACTACCATACAAGCAAGTGGTCCAACTTCCATTGGCTCTTCATTATATCTTGGTGATTTAATCCAAGAATATTTACCTTTTTCATTTACAACTTTTGCTTTAACAACTCTTCCCTCACCATTTACACTCTCACCCTCTACATATCCAGTATAATTAGGTACAGTTTCTCCATCATAAGGATGTTTAAATCCTGTATCTTTATACCAAGAGTGAGTTACATCTTCTGCAATTTTACTCTCATCAATTTCATAATATTTGCCAAGGTCAAAATCTTTAATGTATCCGCAAGCATCAAATAACCAAGAATTTTGAGACATTTGCATAGTTCTGTATGTAATATAGTTACCAAGATTATTTTTTTGAACTACGCTTGGTTCGTTTCCGTATGCTTCCGCTGCCATTACGATATCAGCATAGTATGCTCTGTTTGTATAATCAGCTAGTTGTTTGAATTTAGTCATATATTCAGCAAGTCTTGCCGGGTCTTGAAGGTCCATAACACAAGTAACACCACCAACTGTTAAACTTTGTGGATGTGGATTTTTACCACCGAAAATTGCCATCATTTGAGCTGCAATTCTTTGCATTTCAAGTGTTTTTAGATAATGGCTAAGTGCAATTAAGTTCTGTTCTGGTGTAAATTTCATTGTAGGATGTCCAAAATATGCGTTTTTAAACGGTCCTAAATCACCTTTTGCTGCAAAAGCAGATACTCTTTTTTGAACTTCTCTTAGTTCATCTTCACCTGTTGCAATTGGATTATACCCTTTTGGTACATATTTAAACGCTTCTTCACTTGCTTTTTTAGGGTCGGCTTTAAGGGCGCTAATGATATCAACCCAGTCAAGCGCGTGAAGTTGATAAAAATGCACGATATGGTCATGGAAAAACAATGCAAAATCAAGCAGTGTTCTTGTTAATTTTGCATTTAAAGGAGGTTCAATCCCAAGTGCATCCTCAACTGCACTAATACCAGCTTTATAGTGTGAGTATGTACAAACCCCACAAATTCTTTGAGTCATAAACCCTGCATCTCTTGGGTCTCTTCCTTTAAGAATTACTTCAATACCTCTCCATAGAGTTGCACTTGAATAAGCATCTTGAATAACATTATTATCATCTACCACAACTTCTACTCTTAAATGTCCCTCAATTCTTGTAATCGGGTCAATTACTACTCTTTTAGCCATCTATTACTCCTTAGGATTTTTAATTGCGCTAAGAGCTGCGTGTGCCGCAACTGCTACACCTGCAAGTGTTAATATCGTAATACCCACTTTATCCGCCTGAGCGTCGGCATTGATACTCATAAATTTATGGTCTGCTAAAGGCTCTTCATAAGGTGCCATTGCGTCCCAGAAATCAGGCTCACTACATCCGATACATCCGTGTCCTGCTTGTACCGGCCAAGATGTATGTTGATTAAATCTTTCTCTACTACAGTTATTGAATGTATAAGGACCTTTACATCCGACTTTATACAAACAAAATCCGTTCATTGCTCCAGCATCACCAAATTCTTCTACAAATTCGCCTGCATCAAAGTGACCTCTTCTCTCACACAAGTCGTGAATTCTAAGTCCGTAAGCCCATTTAGGTCTGTTAAAGTTATCAACTGCCGGAAGTGCCCCAAACAGAATATAATAAACAATTGTTCCAACAATATTTTTAGCACTAGGAGGACATCCAGGTACGTTAATTACAGGTTTAGATAAAACTTTTTGAATTCCAACTGTCCCTGTTGGGTTTGGATAAGCCGCTTGAATACCTCCAAAACTACTACAAGTACCAACTGCAATAACAGCTGCTGCTTTATCAGCCGTTCTTTTTAATTTTTCAAGTCCAGTTTCAGCTTCTGGCCCGATTGTAAGATATTCTCCTCCATCTTTTGTAGGAACCCCACCTTCTACACATAAAATAAATCTGCCGGCAAATTTTTTAAGCGCTTCTTCATAATTTTCCTCTGCCTGATAACCTGCTGCAGCCATAAGAGTATCATGATATTGAAGATTAATATAATTAAAAATTAAATCATCAATACTTGGTGCATCCGTTCTAATTAAACTTTCACTACATCCTGTACATTCTGCCAAATGCAGCCAAACCACCGGAAGTCTGTCACTAACTTCTGCAGCTTCTGCCACTACCGGTGCAAATGTTGCAGGAAGACCTAATGTTGCAGCAAGTGCTGCTGACCATTTTAGAAAATCCCTTCTGCTGATACCATTCTCATCAAGAACTTCTTTAATAGATTTACTGCTAACCCCAGGAAGCTTTTTTAAAGCTTCAATTCTTTCTTTCATTTTTTTCATTAAAGCATCACTCATCGCCTGCCTCCTAATTTTTTTGCTCATTGTATTATAATATAAATAAATATTCATTTTCAATAATTTTAATAAAAAATTAATATTTTTGGCACTTTAGAGACATTTTTATTGTTTTGTCAATTATAACTTTTTATTATAAGGTATTAGCAAAAGAAGCAAAAAAGATTAAAAAAGAGCTAAAAGCATTTTTAAAGCTATTAAATAAAGCGTAATTCCAATAATCTTTTTAATATGCTGTTGATTTAATTTATAATGCATTATATGATTTCCTATAATACCTCCTAAAATTGCCGCCACAGTTGCTACTCCTAGTAAAATCCAATCCATTTTTACTATCTGAAGATAAGTCAAAAATGCGGCAAAAGTAGAAAAAGGAATAACAAAACTCATAGTAACAGCCAATTTTTTAGCATCAAACCCTAGAAGTATTAAAAACGGCATCAAAATACTGCCTCCCCCTATTCCTAAAAGACCGCTGATTATTCCAACAATTGCTCCTAAAACTACCAATACCCAGGGTTTATTGTAATGAAATTTTGACTCTTTTTTACCAAACAACAGCATACTTCCTGAAAAAATCAAAAAAATAAAAAAAAGCCCTTTTACGTAAATTTCGGGAATAAACTTTGACATATAAGCTCCAACCGGAGCAAAAAGAGCTAAAGAAAAAGCAAGAGGCAGGGCAAATTTTATATCAAGAGTTTTTCTTTTTATATTCATAATAGTTGCGGTAACTGTAGTAGAAGTATTTACAAAAAGACCTATTGCTTTTGAGAGATTAAAATTCACTCCTAAAAAGTGTAATATCGGTACAAGTGCCACTGCACTTCCAACCCCACCCATCGCAAAAAAAGTTGAAAGAAAAAGCGTTATAAAAAATAGCTCAACATAAAACATCTTAAACCTTAATATCTTTTGCTTTTCCTCCGCTTAAACGTTCAGCTAATCCTGTTAATCCATCCGTTAAATATCTCGCATCAAACCCTTGACTTCTTAAATACATAGCAGCGGCATTTGAGCGGTCTTTATGAGGACATGCAGTTATAATAATTTTATCTTTTGGGAGTTTATCTAAATTTTCAGGCAGATTTTTAGCTGGAATTTTAAGACCAAAACTAAATTCCCAAATTTTTTTTTCAAAATCTTCTCTTACATCTAAAAGTTCACATTTACTTTCATTATAAAGTTTTATAAACTCATCCGCACTTACTCTTAAATTTTTCATATTTGAAGGTGTAATTTCTTTAATGAACATAAGTTCGCTCCTTTTTTAATGCAATTATAACACTTTTAATGTGTATTGCAAACAGCACATACATCAAAACATTTAAAAATAAAATCACTCCACTTTATATCTTCTTTTATAAGAGCAGCCTGTGCAGGGGATGGTTTTTCTTTTGTAGAGTTTGAGAGGTTAAACTGTGTTGGGACAATAATACTATACTCTTTTATTTTTTCATCAGATATCTCTATTGAATGAATTAAACTTCCCCTCGGAGCTTCAATTGCGATTTTCCCTTTTGCATTTCTTGGAGTGTAATCAATAAAAGAAAGTTCGCACATATCAATGTTATCTATCTCATTTAAAATTTTTTCAAGAATAAGATGCATTTCATAAAGTCTTGCAAAAACCCTTGTATATACACTGTCTTGATAGTTTTCATAAACGCTTTTTATTAAAGGATGATGCAAATTCCTCGCAAGAGGTCCCACTTCAAAAAATTCATCTTTATATAAAGCGTTTTTACTTAAAGATTTTGTTTTTTCCTCTTTTACAAATGACATATTACCTGTTGGTTTAAAATAAAGATTATCTCCTAACACTAAAAATCTGTTTAAACCTTTTCCTATATTTTTATCCACTTTTTCAAACAGCCTTTTTAAATCATTTGAATCTCCGTTTTTATCTATTATTTTGTCTATTTTTTCTTGCAGTTTTTTTAAATCCTCTTTTACCCTTAAAATATCTAAATTAGTCAAATCAGAAGTAACGCCCCCCGGGATTATATAAGAGTTGTGAGGAAACTGTCCGGCAATTACAGCAATAATCTTTGCAACAAAAGAAGTTATACTTAGAGCTTTTAATATTAAAGATTTATCCTGAATAAGAGCAGGATACAAGGTTACATAAAACCATTTTATATGATTTTGAATAATTTCAAGACCTGTTGTAATTTCTCTTAAAATTTCAGCCTTTTTACTGACTTTAATACCAAAAGCATTTTCAATAGCCTTTGCCGTTGCAAGCAAATGAGAGTGTCCGCATATACCACATACTCTTGGATTTATAACAAGTGCATCCATATAGTGTCTGTTTTGAAGATACTTTTCAATTCCCCTGTATTGCCAAAACTCAATTTCTGCAAACTCAATTACTTTATCTCCATAAATTTTTAAAGTCGCCTCACCCTCAATTTTATTAATTAT
>Ga0256838_1001576_pt1 | contig 10528 bp, 12 predicted proteins | sample 4571419metaG_FD_185978 | JGI IMG/M metagenome (GOLD analysis project Ga0256838, IMG submission 185978) | Hydrothermal vent microbial communities from Guaymas Basin, Mexico - 4571-419 | ecosystem: Environmental > Aquatic > Marine > Hydrothermal vents | place: Mexico: Guaymas Basin | collected... | reverse complement strand
TCCAGATTTCTAAAAGTCCTTGCTTTTTATTTATGAATTTTTGATTTCAATCTTGGTTGGGTGGATTTTTTTGCAGAATAAGTTGGGTTAAGCCGACAGACTCCTAGGGTGCTGAAACAATAAAACATTAAGAGAATCTCTTGCATCATCTGCAAAAGATAATATTCATAAATATTCTGTAAATAATATGAAAAAAAAAGTATTTAAGTATATATTCTACAATCTAAATTTATTTTATGATTATTATTATTTTGAATTCTTTTAAGTAAAACTCTTTTTTTGATAGGTGCAATAAGAGAAAGTTCTGAAAGGTTTAAGGGTTTTATATCTTCGTGTTTATTATACTCAATCATAACATCCTTATCAAGCTTATATGATGGTAATAGTCGATTAAGTAGTTTCATAAATCTTTTCACATATCTCTTTACTAAAGTAACAATATTCTATCTTAAAAATGATATAATTCGCCTTATGAAAGCACCTTTTAAATGGGATGATTATTCCGACCAACCTACACTACTTCAAGATAAAGAGTATAAAGAGAGTATGCGTAAAAAGCAACTTCCTTCACTTCTTAAAATGCTTACAACAGCATTAGTGATGATACCTATCTCTTTAGTTGCTATGCCTTTTGTTAAACGAAAAGAGATCAAATCAAAAGATTTTTTCTCTATTGGGGTTGACTTTGAGAGAGAAAGTGCACATATAGAATCCCTCCTTAATGAACTTAATGTGCAAAATATTTTATTACGTTGTAAACTTTGGGAGATGGATAAACTTTCACTTCTCAAAGAGTTTGCACTCAAACATCAAGATAAAACAATTACACTGAAAATTTTGCAAGATAGGGAAAATATAGACGATAAAGAACTCCTCGTAAATAATTTAACAGAAATTTTTAGTGAACTAAAAAGTGTAGTAGATATTTTTGAGATAGGTTCAACAATAAATCGTTCGAAATGGGGATTTTTTTCAGTAGATGAATACAGTCAATTTTTTCAGACTGCTTATGATTTAAAAGAGGAAAACTTTTCATCACTCAAACTTATTGGTTCAGGGGTTATAGATTTTGAGTACCACTTCACCCTTCACTCACTCTTTAACTTTTACAAATATCATTATGATGGTGTAGCTTCCCTTCTATATGTAGATAGAAGGGGTGCACCAGAGAACACACAATTAGGATTTGCACTCTCAGATAAAATAGCATGGCTTAGCACTATAGTATGGCTTAGTCCAAAAAGCAGTAATAAACTCTATATTACAGAGACAAACTGGCCTATTTCAGGTACCGCACCCTATGCACCTACAAGTGAGTTTGAGTGTGTCAGTGAAACTTTATATGCTGATTTTATGTTACGTTACTATCTTCTCGCTTTTGCATCACAACAAGTCGATTCTCTTTCATGGCATCAACTAATAGCCCCAGGCTATGGGCTTATAGATAACAGAGATGGTATTCAAAAACGAGAAGCATTTTTTACATATAAATATATGTTACAAACATTAAAGAATGCACAATTTTTAAGACTCGATATTAAACGAAACTACTATATACTTCAATTTTTAATAGATAATAGACTATTACAAATACACTGGTCACTTCTTGATACAACACTTAAAAATGAAGATTTTTTTGAAGTGTATAGTAAAATAGGAGAACTAGTAGAGAATGAGGAACTAAGCATTGGCTCAGCACCTCTATATATATTTATAACTAAAGAAGTTGGAACAAAGGTGAATTGTATATGACAAAGATATTAATAATTTTACCAAACTGGTTAGGAGATGCCATTATGACGACTCCAGCCATTGAACTTTTAGCAAAGCATTATAAAGATGTAAGATTTACATTTGTAGGAAGTTATGTAAGTATTGAAGCACTCAAATATCATCCCTTATGTGAAAAGGCCATTGTGGATGAGACAAAAAAAGCTTCTTCTCGTTTAGTTGCTACCTATAAATTAGCAAAAGAGTTAGGAGAATTTTCACTCGCTATCAGCTTTAGAAATCAGATACATGCATCTTTACTTCTACGTTTTACTGGGACAGTCCTAACTATAGCAAAAAAATCTTGGCACTCACAGTTACTCCTTTCTCACACACCTAAGATAAAAGCAGATAGACATCTTGTCGAACAGTACTCTAAACTAGCAATGATAAATAGTGATTCATTTGATGGTGTTTCACCTAAACTTAAACTCTATATTCCAAAAGAGAAGTTTGAAAAACCTACCTTAGGAATAAATGCAGGGGCAACTTATGGTAGTGCGAAGAGATGGTACCCAGAACGATTTGCCGAAGTTGCAGCAGTATTTGCAGATAAATATGAAATTATTATCTTTGGCGGACCAAATGAGATAGAGATGGCACAAGAGATAGAAGAAAATCTTAAATTATTAAATATAAAAAACTATCAAAATCTTGCTGGAAAGACAAATATACAAGAGTTGTGTGCAAAAATAGGAAGCTGTTCTCTTTTCATTACAAATGATAGTGGTCCGATGCATGTAGCAGCTGCTTATCAAGTACCTACTGTCGCCATTTTTGGACCTACAAAACATAAAGAGACATCACAATGGGGTAACCAAAAAAGTAAAATTATTAGACATGCTGTAGAGTGTGGCCCATGTATGAAACGGGAATGCCCTTTCGAGCATCACCAATGTATGAAAGGTATTCAATCAGATGAAGTTATCCAAGGAGTAAAAGAGATACTCTCTTGATTAAAATCCGAATTTAAACCCTACATACCATGACTCATTGTAAGTGAAGTCTGGAACTTCTACATAATTTGTATTTATCTTAGTATAAGAAAATGTTACTCTTGCATTTTTGACTAACTCAACCTCAACACCAGCTCTGTACTCTAAATAATTATCAGCATCATTAAAACTTAATGCATTTGGAGCATAATAGACTGAAGCATTAACATATATTGGTATCATTTTTGAAACAGGAAGCTTATACTCACTCTCAATTCCTAAGGGAGCAGAGAAAAAACTATTTGTATAATTTAACTTAATACCCATTCCTAACTGTAATCCAGTTGTACCTATAGGTCTTTTAACTAAAAAGTCAAGTTCATAAAAAGGATCTATATCTGCTAAACTATCTGAACTGTGTTCAGCTTCAACATGAAAAAATCTTCCACCAACAAACATGGTACCCGGCTCTACATTTTCATTAAACTGTCCCACATCTAACTTTGCTGCTACCTCCAAATCCTTATCATTTATTTTTAATTCTCCATAATGAAGAGCAAAAGCAGAGACTGAACATACTGATATAAGTGCTATTTTTTTTAACATAAATTTCCTTGAATTTTTTCTATTGTTTTTGTTGTACTTTTACCATCTACAAAATCAACAAGCTTTAGTTCTTTAGCAAATTCTGTTCCGATGACCTCTTTTCCTTCATAATCACCACCCTTTACAAGAGTATCAGGTGCTAACATTTTTATAAGTTCATACGGAGTATCTGATTCAAAAGGTACAACGAAATCAACAGCTTCTAATGCTGCTAAAAGATATGCTCTATCTTCCGCTATATTTACAGGACGAGTGGGGCCCTTTAAACGTGATACAGATTCATCAGAATTAAGTCCAACAACGAGAATATCCCCAAAACTTTTAGCCACTTGCAGATATTTCACATGTCCTACATGTAAAATATCAAAACAACCATTTGTAAAAACTATTTTTTTTCCATTATGACGGTATCTATCTACTAAACTTTTTATATCATCAAAGTTTTTTATATGTGCATCTGATGTACTTTTATGTAAACTTGCTTCATACTCTTCTATCTCAGCAAGACTTACAGTAGCACTTCCAATCTTCCCAACAACTACACCTGCTGCAAGGTTTGAAAATGCTGCTGTTTCTTCAAGGGAAAGGCCACAACTAAGAGCAAATGCTATAGAAGCTATAACTGTATCTCCTGCACCTGTTACATCAAAAACTTCTTTTGCAACTGTAGGAAATATTTTTAGTTTTTCCTCATAAGTGGCAATTCCATCTTCAGAGAGTGTAATCAAAGAAACACCTAAGTCACACTCTGTTTTAAGTTTAATAAGTGCTTTTTGCAGTGAACTATTATCTATAATATCAATGCCAGTTGCTAAAATTGCCTCTTTTTTATTTGGAGTAAGAAGATAAGAACCCTTGTATTTTGAAAAATCACTCCCCTTAGGGTCTACAAGCACTTTTATATTGTTCGCATTTGCAATGGTAATAATACTTTGAGAAAGACTATCTGTTAAAACACCCTTGCCATAGTCAGATAAAATTACAATATTAAACAAAGATATATGTTTTTCAATCAACTCCAAAAGTAAATTACTCGATACTCTATTTATATCAGACTTACTCTCTTTATCATATCTTAGTATCTGTTGGCTTACGGCAATGACTCTACTTTTTTTAGATGTCTGTCTGCCCTCTTGTTTTACTATTTTTGTAGTATCAACCTCTATACTATTAAGCATAGAAAGAAGCTCTTTGCCATTATCATCATTCCCTATAACACTACAAACACTTACGTTCGCACCTAATGTCACTAAATTATTTATTACATTTCCAGCACCACCTAAAACGGAGGTCTCCTTATTTATATCAACAACTTGAACTGGTGCTTCTGGAGAGATTCTCTCACAACTACCCCAAAGATAATGATCAATCATCAGGTCACCAATCACTAAAATATTTGGCTGAGAGTTTTTTAAAATATTCATTTACTTTACTTCTTCTTCATAAATTCGTTTTATTTCAGCTACATAAGCTTTTATACCCTCTTCCATCTCAAAAGCAGGCTTATATCCAAGTAACTCTTTTGTTGTTTCAATATTTGCTTCGGTATGAAACTGATAAGAACCTATAAAAGGATTAGGCATATACTCACATTTCAATGATGTTTCAAGCTCTTTTTGTAAGATATCTACTATATCTTGAAAGCTACGGGCCTTCCCTGTTCCTACATTATATATACCACTTTTTTTTGCTTGCATTGCTTTAATATTTGCTTGAATTATATCTTCTATATATATAAAATCACGTAGTATTTTATCACTTCCTTCAAATAGACGAGGATTTTTTCCTGCTAATATTTGATGTCCAAATTGAAGAACCATAGAAGCAGTACTATTTTTAAAGTATTCCCGTGCACCATAAACATTAAAATAACGTAATCCTACGATACTTATATTATTTACTTTCATATACTCTCGAGAGAGGTAATCCATAGAGAGTTTAGAAAAACCATATACATTATTTGGAGCTTCTCTTCCAACTCTTTGTGGAGATTCTGCATTACCATATGTAGCAGCACTTGAAGCATAAACCATATTTGCACCATGTTTTACTGCTAAATCAAGTAAATCTTTATAGGCATTAAGATTTGTTTTTATCATTAAATCTTGCTCTAAAGCTGTAGTATCACTGATAGCTGCTTCATGAAAGATATAATCAAATCTATACTCTTTCTCTAATCGAGATAATAAATCTTTATCATTTATATCACCACTAATAATCTCACCTTTAAATCCTAAGAGATTTTTAAAATGCCCAAAAGATTTTAAGTTTCCGTTACTAAGTGTTTCACCACTGCGAAAAAGATCAACTATAACAACTTTAGCATTGGGATGGTTCTCTTGAAAGTAAAATGCTAAATTAGACCCAATAAATCCAGCACCACCCGTTATTAAAATTGTTTTATTTTTTAAATCATCTTCAATGTATCTCATTTTCACACCTGTACTCAATTATTTTAATAAAATGATACCTTTTAATTCATTAACTAGTATTTAAGACTCAAAATATTATAATGTAACCGAAACATTAAATTAAGGAATTAAAATGAAAAAAATCGTAATCGCTACAATAGCTACATTAGCATTAGTAACAGCTGCATCTGCTGCAGTAAATGGTAAAGCATGTGCTGCATGTCATGGTGCGGACTGGTCAAAACATGCTATGGGTAAGTCTAAAGTTGTTTCTGAAATGAGTCATGCTGATATTGCTGCTGCACTTAAAGGTTATAAAGCTGGTACATATGGTGGACCAATGAAAGGTGTTATGAAAGGTCAAGTTGGTCGTTATTCAGAAGCTGACTTAGAAGCATTCTCTCAAACTATTGGTAAATAATTTATACAATTAAAAACCTGTACTTCTTTTCATTAACATGAAAAGAAGTACTTCTAACTATTCTGGTTTATAGTTCTTTTTTCTTAGAGCTTCTTTTTTTCTTTCCATATTTATAGCATCATTAAGATCTTCTTCATTATCAAACTTAACTGCATTTAAATACCTCTCTTCATCATCGAACTGACCATTTTTCACACCCCACATAAAAGCTATCAGTGCAATTCCACCTAAAAAAATTGATGCACCTAGCATCATAACAACAACCCAGTTATCCATACCTAACTCCTATTCCATTTATATTTTATACGCATTGAATTACCAACAACTAAAAGTGAACTAAAACTCATAGAGAGTGCGGCAATAAGAGGAATAACATAACCTGCCATTGCTAATGGTATTGTTATAGCATTATATACAAGAGAAATAGTAAAATTTTGCTTTATAAGATTAAAGGTTGTTTGAGAAATTTTAAATGTTGCTAAGAGTGAAGTTAAAGAGTCATTTAAAAGTACAACATCACTCACTTCTACAGCTATATCACTTCCACTTCCCATCACTATACCTATATCCGCACGACCAAGTGCTAGAATATCATTAACACCATCACCTACCATTACTATCACTTTTCCTTCCCCTTGCCTTTTCTCTACAAAAGACAACTTATCTTCGGGAGAGAGCTCTGAATGAACCTCACTAATACCAATAGCTTTAGCAATACGGAGTGCTGTACTCTCCTGATCACCAGTAAGCATAACGATAGATATACCCTTTTTATGTAACTCTTTTACCAATGTTACAGCATCATCCTTTATCTTATCTTCTAACTCATATATAGCAACAACTTTTTTATCAACAGCAAAGAAAAATAGGCTCTTATCACTCTTAAATGAAATAGTAACTCCATACTCTTGCATTAACTTACTGTTTCCACCTAAAAGCTCTTTTCCTGCTATATTTGCAACCATACCACGTGCAGATAGCTGCTTAAAATTTTCAAAAAGTATCTCTTTATAAGAGCCCTCTTTTAACAAAAAGTGAAATATTCCTTGTGCAATAGGGTGTCTCGAAGATTTAACAAGTGAATAGAGATACCTTCGTTCAAATGCTTCAAAAAGATGTTCTTTAATGACTTCAGGTTTTCCAACGGTAATTGTTCCCGTTTTATCCAAAAGTAATGTATCAACTTTTGCCATTGTCTCTAACTGTGCAGCTTCTTTAAAAAGTATTCCTTTTTTTGCACCAAGGTTCAATCCCACTAATGTTGCTACAGGAGTTGCAAGACCAAGTGCACAAGGACAAGCAATAACAATAACAGAAATTCCTACCATTAAAGACTCTTCAAAACTATGAGGCCAAAACCACCAAGCAAAAAAAGTCAAAACTGCTAAAACTAAAATAGTAGTGGAAAAGTGTTCTGAGAGTTTATTTGCGAGTTGTTCTATTTTTGGTTTTTTATTTATAGCACTTTCTAAAAGTGATACTAAATTTGAAAGTGTTGAGTGCTCAAAATCTTTTGTAGCTTCATAGTGAACATCAGCATCTATACTTGTAGTACCACTTATAATAGAATCACCCTCTTTTTTATAAATAGGTTCACTTTCACCCGTTAAACTTGACTCATCAAAATTTCCTTCACCTTGAAGAATAATTCCATCAAGTAAAACTTTTTCACCTGAAGAGAGAACGACTCGCTCTCCTACATCAATCGATTCAAGCTTAACAGAAACCACCCTCTCTTCTCTTACTACATTTGCCTCACTTGGAAGATGTTTTCCAATAATATCTAATGTATCTGCTGCATTTTTTTTACTAAGTACTTCAAGAAACTTACCAATTAATACAAAGGTTATAATCATACTAACAGAATCAAAATAAGCTTCACCTTTTTCAATAATTGAAATATAAATAGAGTAAACATAGGTTAGACTTGCCCCAGTTGCAACAAGAAGATCCATATTAACCACACCATTTTTCATACCATAATAAGAGCCTCTAAAGAAAACCCAACCACTATAAAAAAGTACAGGTGTTGCAAGAATTCCCTCTGCAACATTTAATATAGTTTTTATATCCTGAGACATTCCTGAAAAAAAGCCTGCATATTGTGCGACAGCAATCCACATAATATTCATAGATGCAAAAATAGCAACTGACATGCGTAGATAGTAATCTTTTCTCTCTTTATTTGCATGTACCTCTTGCAAAGAAGCATCGTAAGGATATGCATTGTAACCAATAGCACGAATCATATCTATAATAGAAGAGAGTTTAACAACATCATCCGACCAAACAATATGAGCTTTATTATTGGTAAAATTAATACTTACCTCAATAACTCCTTCCATCTTATGCAGTGCTTTTTCATTGAGCCAGACACAAGCACTACAATGAATTCCTTCTATTATTAAATCAACCTCTTCAAAACCTTCACTATTAATTTTTACGAACTTGTCATAAAAAGCAGGAGCATTGAAGTTAGAAGAGTCTTCATACTGCTGAGTTGGAGGAGAAAGTTTTATATCTCCTGCCTTATCATAAAAACTATCAAGACCCTCATCTGAAAGTAAATGATAAACTCCTTGACATCCATTACAACAAAAATAATGATTATTATCTTCTATCATTACCTCTTTAGTAAATTCAAGGTGACAATGAGAACAAGCAATTTTTTCAGACAATTTCAAACTTCCCTCTGTTCTTATTTTTTACTATCTTTTCATATGGCTGAATATGTCCACTCATACAGATATAGACACCACTTTCTACATTAGCTTGAAGAAATCCAAAAGACATACCTATGTTTAATGTTGCTTCTATTGGATCAATTTCTAAAGGATTCATAGAACCTGTTAATATTATAACTCTATCTTCAAATACCTCTGCTAAAAATTCAGCGGTAATATGCATAGTATCTGTCCCATGTATAATTAAAAATTTATTATCATCTGATTCTACTATTATACTAGCAATCATTTTTCTATCTTCAAGTGTCATTTCTAAGCTATCTTTATAAACAACTCCAGCTAATGAATAATCACTACAAACACTCTTCAAAACTTTTTCAATTGCATAATTATCAAAAGGAACCTCTAAAATACCTTTTAGCTTGTTATATCTCTTATTAAGAGTCCCACCACTATTTAAAATTAACATTTATTTTTCCATACATCATTTAAATTATTTACTATTTTTGTAGCTTTTGACACTTTCACCGTTTGAGAACTATCATAAAGATAAGTTTCTTTTAATCCTGCATTAATTCCAGCTTCAATATCTCTCTCTTTATCACCAATAATAATTGAAGCACTTAAGTCGATATTATAATCCGCTTGTGCTTGAAGTAACATACCAGGATTAGGCTTTCTACACTTACACTTTCCTGAAATATCAGGGTGATGAGGACAAAAATAGACTGAAGTTATAAAAATTCCAGACTCTGCAAAAGTACTCTTCATCCAAGTTGTTAGCATTAAAAAATCTTTCTCTGTATAATATTTACGAGCTATTCCAGATTGATTAGTTACAACAATAATTATATAATCTAACTTTTGAAAGCAGTCACAAAGTTCAATAATACCTTCAATAAACTCAAACTCTTCTATTTTATATAAATACTCTTTTTCAACATTAATAACTCCATCCCTATCTAAGAAAAGTGCTTTTTTCATTGTTTAATTACTTATCCCATTGCCAAAAATCTCTTGTTCTATAATATCGCAGAGAATATGTCCAATTAATATATGAGATTCTTGAATCCTTGGTGTATCTTCTGAGGGAACAATAAGAGCAATATCTGCTAGCTTAGCCATCTCACCACCATCTCTACCAGTCAATGCTACAGTCATAATATTTTTCTTTTTAGCTGATTCAAATGCTTTTAAAATATTTACAGAATTTCCAGAAGTGGATATTCCTATAAAAATATCATTCTCCTGACCCATTCCTTCTAGTTGACGTGAGAATACATGATCATATCCATAGTCATTACCAATTGCAGTAAGATTTGATGTATCCGTAGTAAGTGCTAAGGATGGTATTGATGGCCTATCAAAACCATACCTTCCTACCAACTCAGCAGCAATATGTTGTGCATCTGCTGCACTACCACCATTTCCTGCTAATATAGTCTTTTTATCTGTTTTATAAAGAGCAACACATTTTCGTGCAACTTCTTCTATTTTCTTTATTAACACATCATCTTCATAAATTTTTTTCTTTGTTTCAAAAGATTTTTTTATTTGATCTTTAATATAATTTTTCATATATAATCCTAAAATTGTATATGAAATACTAACATATAAGTGATTAGTAAAAGCCAAAGCGAGTACTTATAAAATAGAGAGTAAAGTAAAAAAGGTGATAAGACCAAAAAAAGGGGTAAATAG
>Ga0256838_1001575_pt1 | contig 10536 bp, 10 predicted proteins | sample 4571419metaG_FD_185978 | JGI IMG/M metagenome (GOLD analysis project Ga0256838, IMG submission 185978) | Hydrothermal vent microbial communities from Guaymas Basin, Mexico - 4571-419 | ecosystem: Environmental > Aquatic > Marine > Hydrothermal vents | place: Mexico: Guaymas Basin | collected... | reverse complement strand
ATATGTGCGCCAGTACAACGAGGGGAAGCTTGAGCCCATCCCCGGCCGCGACGTGCGCGAGTCCCTTGAAATCTACATCATGGTTACGCTGAGCCAGGCGGAGAAGGAGGTTCAGACGCTGCTCCAGCGTTACCTCCTCGAGACGAAGCTTGACCCCGTCCACGTGCTTGATAACTTCGCCCAGATATTCTCCGGTGCACGTGGCTCCTTCGCCAACATAAAGAACCTTATGGGCGTTCAGGGCCAGGCAGCCGTTCGTGAGAAGCGTCCCCACCGCGGTTTCTACCAGCGTGTGACTGCACACTACAAGCGCGGTGACCTCGGTCCATTCGCCCGCGGTTTTGCCAGAAGCAACCTGCGTGACGGTCTGACAATGAACGAGCTCTTCTTCTGGGGTATGGGTGGCCGTATGGGCGAGGTAGACAAGGGTGTATCCACCCAGATTACAGGATATTACTACCGCCGTCTCTCCAACGCCATGATGGACCTCCTCGTCTTCCCAGATGGCACCGTTCGCGAGGTCACGAGGGACACAATCGTTCAGTTCGTGTATGGAGACGACGGTATCAATCCGCAGAAATTGCGGCACGGCGAGGTGCCGCTCGATGTCCTTTACGATGAAATCAAGGCAGGTGGTAAGAAATGACACTTCCCGATCACATACTCCAGCAGGTTGATGAGTTCGCCAGAAAGAAGAAGCTCACCGCCGCGGAGAAGAAAAAGCTCATACAGAGAGTGGAGAAGTGGCTCCAGGAGGCCAGAATAGAATACTGGGAGGCGGCTGGCCTCGTTGCTGCCGAGTCAATGGGTGAACCCGCGACCCAGGCAACCCTGCGTACGTTCCACTTCGCCGGTGCGGCAGAGGTGTCCGTTACATCCGGTGTCGACCGTATGCTCGAAATAGCTGACGCGCTGAGAAAGATAAAGACGCCCTCCATGCGCATCTACCTCAAGGAGCCCTACAGTAAGGACGAGGAGAAGGCACGCGAATTCGCCGTTTCCCTCCAAGAAACAACACTCTCTGACGTGGCGAGGATTTCCGAGGACTACTTCACGAAGGAAATTTACATAGAGTTCAACGAGAAGGAGCTGAAGAACAGAAATCTGAGCATGGATGACGTCATAAAGAAGATTGACGCGAAGACAAAGAAGAAGGGGAAGAAAAGCGGCAACGTGTATGTTATCTCTTGGAAGGGCGAGGATATAGCCCTTGCAAAGCTCCGTAAGCTCCGCCTCGCGCTGGAGAAACTCCACATCTCGGGTGTCAAGGGGATAAAGTTTGCAGTCGTTGGAAAGGATGGCGACGAGTTTGTCATTAACACTTCCGGAACGAATCTGAAGGCGGTGCTTAAGCTCAAGCAGGTTGACTATACGAGGACCTACTCCAACGATATACACGAGGTTGCCTCTGTCCTTGGCATTGAGGCGGCCCGATACATGATTATCGAGGAGCTGAAGAAGGCGTACGGGGATATGGAGGTGGACCTGCGTCACTTCTCGCTTCTAGCCGACCTTCTCACCTATGAGGGCTACTACGAGGCGGTGGGCCGTACGGGCATCGCCGGCAAGAAAGGATCCGTATTCGCCCGTGCCGCCTTCGAGGAGACCGGTAAGCACCTGACAGAGGCGGCACTCTGGGGTGAAGAAGAGCATTTAAAGGGTGTGGTGGAAAATCTGATAGTTGGACTGCCAGTGAAGGTAGGAACTGGCAGGGTCAAGCTACTTATGAAACTGGGTGAGTAGCATGGATTTGAGATTCCAGATAAGGCGAGCGATGGAAACGGGCAAGGTCGTGCTCGGTTACCGTGAGTCTGAAAAGTCTCTAATGAATGGTAGGGCAAAGCTCATCATACTTGCCTCCAACGCTCCAAAGGAGGAGGCTTACAGGATTCAATACCTTGCAAAGGTCGGAAATGTCCCCCTCTATGCATTCGAGGGGACAACGATTGAACTCGGCCAGGTTTGTGGAAAACCCTTTGCCGTTTCGGTCCTTGCCGTTGAGGATGCAGGCGAATCCAGCATCCTTGACATAGTGAAGGAGGAGTGAGCCGTGAGACTGACGACAACGGAGGTTCAGTATCTTTCCCTTTTTAGCCAGATTACTGGTGCTTTTGCGAAGGACTGCCTCGTCGGCAGGAACACAATAACCTTCGTGGTGGGCGAGGGCGAAATGGGCCTCGCCATTGGCAAGAAGGGCGCCAATGTGAAGAAGCTTGAGCAGGCACTTGGCAAGCGCGTTGAGCTAATTGAGTTTTCTCCCGACCCTGTTCAGTTCATACGCAATATCTTTTCCCCCGCAAACGTTCAGAAGGTGAACGTTGTTGAGCGGAACGGAAAGAAGGTAGCATATGTCATACTCGATGCTAAGGATCGCCGCGCCCTTGGCCGTCGCGTGGATGGCAAGGCGCGTCTCGCCAGGATTCTGGCATCTCGTCATTTCGGAATAGAAAATGTGGTGGTGGCGTAAATGGCAAACGGTGAATTTGCTGCTCGCAAGCTCCTGAAGGACAGGAAGAAGTGGAGATGGAAGGACCCTTACTACAAGAAGAGGATATTTAGGAGGCAGCACGGGCCGCAGGACCCGCTTGAGGGCGCTCCTATGGCCCGCGGTATCGTTCTTGAGAAGCGTGAGGTTGAGCAGAAGCAGCCGCACTCCGGACTTATCAAGGCAGTCCGTGTGCAGCTCGTCAAGAACGGAAAGCAGGTGACCGCCCACGTGCCTCGCAACGGGGCAATCAAGTTCGTTGACGAGCACGACGAGGTCATAATAGAGGGTATCGGTGGTTCCCAGGGCGGTCCAGTAGGATCCCAGTGGGGTATGCGCTACAAGGTCATCATGGTAAATGGCATATCCCTTGAGATGCTGCGCACCGGAAGAAAGGAGAAGTCGAGGAGATGAGCATGGCGAGGAAGAAGTCAGACACGGGCAAGATTCTTCTCTTTGGGCGTTGGGACACATCGGAGGTCGTTGTCAAGGACATCTCCCTCAAGGACTACATTTCCCTTCGCCCCGTCATCGTCCCCCACACCCACGGCCGCCATGCAAAGAAGCACATGGCAAAGAAGGATGTGCCCATCGTGGAGCGTCTTATCAACAAGCTCATGCGCTCTGGGCAGGGTTCCAAGAAGCTCGGCGGTAGGTACATAAGGGGCCGTGGTGGCTGCGGCAAGAAACTCCAGGCAATGAAGATTGTCGAGGAGGCCTTCGAGATAATAGAGGAGAAGACAGGCCAGAATCCTGTTCAGGTCCTTGTCGACGCTGTTGTCAACGCTGCGCCCAGGGAGGACGTCGTTCGCGTCCAGGTGGGCGGTGTATTTGTACCGGTAGCAGTGGATGTTTCCCCACTCAGGGCGCTTGACGTGGCCCTGAGGAATATATCCCTTGCCGCGTTCTCCAAATCGTTCAACTCCAAGGTTTCCGCGGCAGAGGCGCTCGCGGAGGAGTTGATTGCTGCTGCACAGAATGACCCCAAGTCCTTTGCGGTGACACGCCGCGAGGAGATAGAGAGAATAGCTAAGCGCTCCAGGTGATGCTCATGGGTAAGATAGAAGAGATAATCAAGAGAATGAAGGATGTCATGTACAAGACAGACCAGATTAGGAACATAGGAATCGTTGCGCACATTGACCACGGAAAGACCACGCTTACGGATAACCTTGTGGCTGCTTCCGGCCTTCTCTCCGAGGACCTGGCCGGTAAGCAGCTCGTCATGGACTTCTACGAGATGGAGAGGGAGAGGGGTATCACAATTTTCTCAGCAAACATCTCTATCCTCTACGACTGGAAGGACAAGGACTACATCATCAACATCATTGACACGCCGGGACACGTGGACTTCGCAGACGAGGTCATCCGTGCCATGCGTGCGGTTGACGGTGTCGTCCTCGTAGTCGATGCCGTGGAGGGTGTGATGCCCCAGACGGAGACGGTTCTTCGCATGGCACTCTCCGAGCGCGTAAAGCCCGTTCTCTTCATAAACAAAGTCGACCGCCTTATCAACGAGCTTCAGGTGACCCCCCAGCAGATGCAGGAGCGCTTCGCGGAGATTATACGTGAAGTGAACGACCTCATACGCAAGTTTGCCCCCGAGGAGTTCAAGAAGAAGTGGCAGGTCTCTGTTAACGACGGTTCCGTTGCCTTCGGCTCTGCTTACCACAACTGGGCTCTCTCCGTTCCTTACGCAGCGGAGAAGGGTGTTACGTTCAAGGACGTCTATGAATACCTCCAGCAAGACAGGCAGAAGGAGCTCGCACAGAAGATCAAGCTCTACGACGTCGTCCTCCGCATGGTTATCCAGCACCTCCCGTCGCCAGTTGAAGCACAGAAATACCGCATTCCCTACCTCTGGAAGGGCGACATCAACAGCGAGATTGGCAAGCAGATGCTCAACGTTGACAAGAATGGCAAGCTCGTCATGGTCGTCACGGACGTTTCCGTTGACCCCCACGCCGGCGACGTGTCCACAGGCCGTATTTATTCCGGAACACTCCGCCGCGGTATGGATGTGAAGCTTATTAACGCGAAGCGTGACGCAAGAATCCAGCAGATTTCCCTTTACATGGGTCCACACCGCGTTGTCGTCGACGAGGTCCCAGCGGGCAACATTGCAGCCGTCGTCGGCATAAAAGATGTCTACGCCGGTGAAACCATAGCGGAGGAGGAGATAGCTCCTTTCGAATCCTTTGCAACGAAGCTTGAGCCGGTGGTGACTGTCGCAATAGAGGCGAAGAACCCAAAGGACATTACAAAGCTCTCAGAGGTTCTACGCAGGATAGCGAAGGAGACACCATCCGTCCGTGTCGAAATCAACAAGGAGACCGGTGAGCACCTCGTCTCAGGTATGGGTGAACTTCAGTTGGAGGTCATTGTCCACCGTGTGGAGCATGACAACAAGATTCCGGTCAACGTCTCGCCGCCCACCGTTGTCTACAGAGAGTCCGTGAGGAAGGTCTCCCCGACGGTGGAGGGCAAGTCTCCTAACCACCACAACAAGTTCTACATACACGTTGAGCCACTCGAGCCGAGCGTTCTTGAGGCCCTTGTGGAGGGCAAGATACCGGAGGGCAAGTACAAGCCCCGCCAGTACGAGAAGGAATATCTGGAGGCGGGAATGGACCCCAACGATGCCAAGAACGTCTGGGCAGCGCACAACCACAACGTCTTCGTGGACCGCACCAAGGGTGTCCAGTACCTGAATGAGGCGAAGGAGCTTATTATACAGGCATTCCAGGAGGCAATGGATGACGGTCCTCTGGCCCGCGAGAAGGTCATGGGCGTGAAGGTCGTTCTCGAGGATGCTGTACTCCACGAAGACGCGGTGCACAGAGGTCCAGCTCAGGTAATACCTGCGGTCAAGCGCGCAATATATGCAGCAATGCTTCAGGCAGACCCGTTCCTCTACGAGCCAAAGCAGTACGTCTACATCTACGCGCCGCAGGAGTACATGGGTGCAATTAACAAGGAACTCCAGCAGCGCCGTGCACAGATACTTGACATACAGAGCGAGGGCGAACGACTCATCATAAAGGCGAAGGCGCCGGTTAAGGAGATGATTGGTTTCGCAGCAGCAATACGTTCAGCAACCCAGGGCCGCGCATTCTGGACCTACGAGCCCGCAGGATTTGAGCCACTCCCGAAGGATCTGCAGCCCGAAGTGGTCAAGCAGATTCGTACGAGGAAGGGTGAATCTCCAGAACCTCCAAAGCCGGAGCACTTCCTGGAGTGAAACCCGTTTCCCTTATAATTTTACCCTATCCAAAATGGTAGAGACATGCTAAACGGAGGTGTATGAATATGCCAAAGGAGAAGCCCCACCTGAACTTGGTGTTTATCGGCCACGTTGACCACGGTAAGTCCACAACGGTCGGTCGTCTCTTCTACGACCTCGGTCTCATTGACCAGCGTAAGCTCGAGGAGCTCCGCAAGGAGGCTGAGGAGAAGGGTAAGGCAGGATTCGAGTTTGCTTACGTTATGGACAAGCTCAAGGAGGAGCGTGAGCGTGGTATTACCATCGACGTTGCATACCGTGACTTCGAGACGCCCAAGTACTACTTCACGATTATCGACGCACCCGGCCACGTTGACTTCATTAAGAACATGATTACGGGTGCAGCGCAGGCAGACGCGGCGGTGCTCGTCGTTGCAGCGTCCGAGGGTGTCCAGCCACAGACTCGCGAGCACGCAATCCTTGCCAAGACTCTTGGTATCAACCAGATGATTGTCGCCATTAACAAAATGGACATGGTTAACTACGACCAGAAGAAGTACGAGGAGGTCAAGGCAGAGGTCGAGAAGCTCCTCAAGGGCTTCGGCTACGACATGAACAAGGTTCAGTTCATCCCAATCTCTGCTCTCAAGGGCGACAACGTCGTCAAGAAGTCCGAGAACATGCCCTGGTACAACGGTCCGACCCTCTACGAGGCCTTCGACAAGCTAGAGGAGCCACCCAGGCCCGTTGACAAGCCACTGCGCATCCCCATCCAGGACGTCTACTCCATCAAGGGTGTGGGTACGGTGCCTGTTGGCCGTGTCGAGTCCGGTGTGCTTCGCGTTGGTGACAAGGTACTCTTCATGCCGGTGAACAAGACCGCAGAAGTCAAATCCATCGAGATGCACCACGAGCCACTCCAGGAGGCCAAGCCCGGTGACAACATCGGTTTCAACGTCAAGGGCGTTGGTAAGGACGAGATTAAGCGCGGTGACGTCGTAAGCCACCCGGACAACCCGGCAACGGTTGCAGCACGCTTCAAGGCGCGCATCGTCGTCCTGCAGCACCCAACGGCAATCACCGTCGGTTACACGCCGGTCTTCCACATCCACACGGCGCAGGTCGCCTGCCGCTTCGAGCAGCTCCTGCAGAAGATTGACCCGCGCACCGGTCAGGTCGTCGAGGAGAACCCACAGTTCCTCAAGACTGGTGACGCAGCGCTCGTGGAGATTGTGCCAACGAAGCCAGTGGTTGTCGAGCGCTTCCAGGACTTCCCGGCACTTGGTCGTTTTGCCATCCGTGACATGAGCCGCACGGTGGCGGTCGGTGTCGTCACGGAGGTCACTCCCAAGCAGTGATCTCCCCCTCTTTTAGATTTTTCTGTTTACGGTGATTATCATGATTGCTCGCATCAAGCTGGCAGGGACGGACCACCGCGTGCTCGATGACATTGCACAGAAGATAATATCCATTGCAAAGCAGGCCGGCGTCAAGGTAGCTGGCCCCATACCGCTGCCCACGAAGAAGCTCCGCGTTGCGGTGCGCTACTCCCCCGACGGACAGGGTTCCGAAACGTACGAGCACTGGGAGATGCGTATCCACAAGAGAATCGTTCAGGTGGCAGCGGATGATCGCGTTATGAAGATGATTCTCCGCATTCCCATCCCCGAGAATGTTAAAATCGAGATAAAACTCTTGGCGGAGCAGTGATCTCCGCCAACCCCAAACAACCATTCAGATTGGTTTTATGTGTATGACGTGTTCCGCTTCTCCCCCATATTCTTCGAGTAGCCTGCTTAGATCTTCTGCCAGATTCCCGTCATGAATCGCAATCCTTGCCAACGATCTTACCAGATCTCTGTGGTAGTTAAACGCGCCGATACTTGCGGTTTCGTGTCGAGATCCTCCAATTTGTCCCAGAGCTATTAGCTTACCTCTCACTGTGGGTGGTGCGTATGCCAATACTCTAAGCATGTTTTCTGGAAACTTTGTGGCGATCTGGTGGAGTTTCTGTTTTATCTGATTGTCATTGGTGGCTATCCCGTATTTTTGCAGCTTTTCTTTGATTGCAGCTATGACCGCGTTTTCGAAATCTTTTCTTAGTTTCTTGTCGGTCGCTTCTAGGGCTCGTATTTTTTCTATGAGTTCTTCAGGGGCATTCACTGTGCCGATTGATGGGGCATTTTCATACATCTTTGAGAGATACTCGTCGAGCACATGCTCTATGGGGCCTATATTCCTGATTCGTATTTGCCCTATGGCGTGGCTGAACTCCGATTTTGTTACTGTGTCGATCAGGGTATCAGTGTCTCCGTTCTCTCTCGCCCTTTTTATCAGCAGTGCGTCGTGGGCGTCGACGATCGTGCTGAGTATGCTTCCTACCATGTTTGCTGGCGAGCTCGTGTGAATTCTTGCATCTGATGCTGCCAGCAGTGCGAGCTCGCGGTAGTTTTTTGGCACCTGCTTTCCGCTTTTTTCTGCGAGTGTTGCTATTTGGTCCCCATAAATGTCCAAGTATGTTTCTGTGTACTTTTCCAAGAGCTTTGACAGTGCGTTTGTGTATTCGTGCTTGTGCTCATATATGTGTTTCATAGCCGGATTAAGATGCCCGATTAGCTTGTTTAGAGGTGTGGCGCCGACAATTTTTTTCTTGCGCTTATCGTATGTTCCTATGTAGATGTTGTATTCCTTGAGGTCAAGGACAATGGCTGGCGAGCCGTGAATGGCGTCTCCCTTTCTGCTGGGCAACATGATAAGTTTTTTGCCATCGTATAGCACCTTAAACTTCCTTTTTGCGCGATCGATGGCATTCCATGACTGTATCTCGTGGACATCGAATTCTCTTACTTCTGACGGATAAATCGGCTCGTGCGCGCGCCGTTCCATTGCGTGCGCTGCAGCTCTCACGTCAGCATCTTTGGAGCCCAATATTGTTCGGAGTATGATCTTTGGGTCATTTTCGGACTCCACGCGTCGCGCCAGCTCAAAATTTTTGGCGGCATCGTCTATTGCTCCCTTGAGGAAGTACTCGATCGCCAGGAACCCATATCCAGTCCATGCAGCCCTTCGTTTCCGATATTCCCCCGTTAATATTTGTTTGAACGCGCGCAGCCTTTCTGGATTTTCGATGAGTGCTCTGAGGAATTTACGTACCTTGTTTTCTGCATTTTTTCGATCCTTCCATGCAATCTTTTTATCCCGTAGCTCTCTTCTTGCGTTGACTATGTAGTTTAACGGTCCGAGATCTACGTTCTGGGGGCTACGCATAATAGCATCTTCCACGACTTTTGTGATGTTCTGCACAGTGCCGAGCTCGGGAAATGTTCCCGGTATTTTCTTGTCTTGCTTCTCCCTTCTGCTGTTCCACGGATTTCTGATGATCCCTGCCATTAGGCCTGCAAAAGAGCCATCTTCTGGGCGGCGACCCTCGTGCTGTATCTCCACAATTCTGGGCACTGCTTTTTGAAATCCACTTTTGTCCCCCAGCGAGTAGTGCGGCCCGAATCCGATGTATCGTATTTGTAGTCTTTCAGCAATGTTCACGCCGCTTTTTTCCTTTCTGAGCACTTCGAGGATTTTTTCATCGCTTGGAGCCTCGAAGAGTGCGCGGTTTACCGTCATCTCAATGTGTGTTCTGGGGTGCCAATCTCCGCGTAGCACGTATTTTTTGCCGTTGAGGTTGATTTCGTATTGCGGCGTAATGCTCGATGCCCAATTCCACACGTTCTCAGCAGAGTCCCCGTATGAGATTTCCATACTTACGTGTATTTTTCCCTTTTCTTTCGGGTGCTTTGCTAGTTTCACGGATATCACTTTTTGATGCTTCACTGAGGTTTGCGTGTCTGTCGGTATTTCAACGTGCTTTACGACCGCTACGATGTTTCTTTCTCCTCGTCCAACGTTCCCCACGAGTATCCTATGTTCTTTTTCTCTGCCCGACATGTGCTATCCCTATTTATGCGGATTAATCCGCAAAATAACCGAACTTTCGGACCAGTTCCTTCCTCTCCTTTCGCTCTTCCTCGCTCTCCACGTGGTTTGCTGGCGTTCCATCGACGACGCCGATCACTGAACGCCCGAGATCCGTCTCCGCCACGATCACCTGGAATGGGTTGCTCGTTGCGAGGTACACGCACGCCACGGTGGGAATCTGCTTGATGGCGTTCAGCACATGTATGGGGAACGCTCCCCGCATGACGACAACGAAGACGTGGCCTGCCCCTATCTTCAACGCGATGTCCGCCGCTATACGTTTTAATTCCTCGTCCGTTCCGGTAACTCTAACAACCTTGGGCTTCGCCTCGTTCATGGCCGCCCCGAACTTCGCTCCCGGAACCGAAGAATACACAGCATCGTAGAGATCCTCGATTGTCTTGATAGTGAAGTTGCCCTGACCGATGATCACCTCGTAGTCGGGCGTCCCGAAGTCTAGAACCTCAATCTTTACCTCCGCCATGCTTATATACTGGAATCAAATCCTTATAATGTGTTCAACTACATCCGCCTCGACGGGGAGTTTCCTGTCATCGTCTCGGAGAAGCGCGCCGTGCGCCCCCACCTCACCTCAAAGAAGTCCGCCAAGCGCTGCCCCTTCTGCCCCGGTTCAGAGGACATGACCCCGAAGTCCGTTCTGGAGCGCCACCGCGAGGACGGCTCGTGGTACATTCGCGTCTTTCCCAATGCATTCCCCTTCGTTCGACCCGACAACGCAGAAGCCTACGGATACCATGAGGTCGTTGTTGAGACGGATGAACATGACAAGCCATTTCATGCCCTTTCCAGTGGCCACATTGCCGAAATCATAGAGGTGTGGGGGGAGCGAGAATAC
>Ga0256838_1001574_pt1 | contig 10538 bp, 7 predicted proteins | sample 4571419metaG_FD_185978 | JGI IMG/M metagenome (GOLD analysis project Ga0256838, IMG submission 185978) | Hydrothermal vent microbial communities from Guaymas Basin, Mexico - 4571-419 | ecosystem: Environmental > Aquatic > Marine > Hydrothermal vents | place: Mexico: Guaymas Basin | collected... | reverse complement strand
AAATATTTTTAAAACTATTTTTAATAACTTAAAGTTGAAATGAGAATGAGTTTATACTATTACTATCCATACATATGATAATGTAAAACGGTGAAAAGTTAGAGACTGTAATTGAAATTTGGTAGGACCATATTATTGAAATGCTCCAGGGAATTGTTCTACATTAAAATTGGTTTATAAAATAGACAAAACTCATCCGAATGTGATAGATCCTTTAAAATCTAATAGTAGTTATCCAGAAATTGATGAAACTAGTAAATATGTTTATATTTGAAGATCTAAAAAGCAGACTAATATTTATGATTTTGATGCTAATGATAATAATTGAGGATGGAATACTGAAAAATTTATAAAGTGAAGTGTTTCTAATATTTTAGACAATCCTATTTCTCATGCTGTTATTAGGAAAAATTTGAAAACAATATATTATTCGAATTCTAATGAAAATATAACTATTAAATTTGATTTGAAAAATTATTTTCCTTCAGATGAACCTTATTGGAATTGAAATATTTCTAAACTTAAGAAAATAGAGCTTTTAAATTGGAATCATAGTTTATTAAAAGTATGGGATTTAAATGTTGCTACAAGTCCTAATTGGCAAATAACAGATAAAATAAAAAATTTATTCTGAGATGTAGATGAAAAAATATTTTATTTTAGAATTTGGGATGAAGCTTGAAATTATTCAGAAGTACCTGTTTATATAGTAAAAGATACTACTGCACCAATAACTTTAAATGAGTTTTTAAATACTTTTAAATTTGTTGATAATTGAGAAAAAATTTTTTATACAACAAATACTATTTGACCTTCTATAGATTGAAGATTTTCTATACCTTCTAAATTTTTTGCTGCCAATGATAATTTGAAGATAAGCTTTGCGTTGTCTGATAAAAAAGAATGAGGGGATAATACTCATAATGCTTGAATATTAAGATTTAAGATTAGGATAGAAAAATCTAATAGTTGTAACAGCTTTCAAGATTATATATTAAATCCTGATGATTTATTACATCAAGAAAATCAAACTACTATTCAGAAATATTGGCAGATTACTCACAATTTTTCAAAAGTAGATAATTGCTTACAGAATAGTCAAAAGACATATAGATATTATAAAGTACGTGTTGTTTCAATAGATGATGATTGAAATGAAATTTGGGATAAAATATGTGATAAAGTTGGTAATTGTACGGAAATAGCTCCTTTAGTTTTTAGAGTAGTAGCAAATAAAATTGATTTCGTTAATTCTACTATTTTTGTTAATACTAATTTAACAAATAATAGAATACTTGCTAATTGAAAATCTAGTTATAATTTTAGTATAGTTTTAAAAGATAAATATAATAATAAAATTGTTCCAGTTTGGTCTGATGAAGATAATGAATTAGTTAAGAGTGTAAGATTAACTTTTAATTTTGAAAATGGTTTATATTTAGACCAGATTAACAAATCTGGATTGTTTGGTGTATTTAAAGAAGATATAGAAGCCGATGATAAAGTTACTTTTTCAAATTTAAGATTAACTGATAGTTTTTATTTAATGGAGGATGAAAAATCTTCTCCTAATGGAGTTTATAAATTTAAAATATATTCGTTAGTTCCTACTTTTGATTATTATCCTTGGGAAGGAAATGATGCTAAGTTAATATTAAAGACTATTAACTTTTTAGTGAAAGATGAAACAAGCTGAAATATAACTAAGGATAATGATATTTGACAATGAAATGATAATAAATTCAATAGTAGTTTACAAGAAATAAAATTAAATAAATGAAATTTATGATATATTGATACAGTTAATGATTATTTATCAGTTAATTCTAATAATTATTGAAAAGTTGTGAGTAATCCTTTGAATACTATTTCTTCTATTAATTCTAAGAATAAAAGAATTAAACTATGATTTGCTTCGCCTGTTATAGTTGGTCTTTATAATATTAAAAAACTTACTGAAGGTGTAAAAAATATATATAGTTATAAAATTTGGAATTTCGATACTTCTAGTATAGCTGCAAATAATTTTGAAATTTATGAAAAGTGGTTTACAAATTCATTGTATGATTTCTATCATGGTAGTTGAAGTGTTGAAATTAACAATAGTTCCGAAAGTATAGATTTAATATGAAAAGATTTTGATTCTGCTCCTAATTTAGCAATATTTTCTAGTTTAAATTGACAACCTAAAGTTATATCAAAATATACTAAGTTAATTATTGATCCTACTTTAGCAGGTTTAATAGATCCTTCAAAAACAGCTTTAGCTGTTGGTACGAAACTATATTATAAGATTAACAATGATTTAGTGATTTTGCCGTCTGATTGAAGAGGTGTAAATAATACTAATAATAAAAATACAGGAAAGTTTGATGATAGTAATGCTGAATATTGAGATTCATGGAATTTGTTTAGTTCTGATAAATTCACTTCTTTGAACTATTCTGATTATAATACTTCAGAACTTTCTCCGTTAGTTCAATCTATAAAAGTAGTTTGAAATATACAAGCAAAATGAAGAGTTTGACAAAGATGAGATATTATTAAAGACAAACATGTAAATATTTGATGAGATATAAAGAAATGGCAAGTAAAGGCGAATGTTAAGAGAAAAGTTACTATTTTGATGAGATGAAGGAAATGGTGTAATGGCAATTATAATGCTACAGATAGTTTTTTAGCTTGTAAGTTTAATTATAACGGAGAAGAAATAATTCCGATAAGAGGTAATTTAACTTTTAATGGAGATTATGAAATTAAATGAAGAAAAACTTTTGTTATTATGGATTGAAATGTTTTTATAAAAGGCAATCTTTATAAAAAAACTAAAAGTGATATATTGACTTTGATTGTTTTGAATGAAGATTGATTTAGTACTAATTCAGTAGATTTTGAGTTTATTAAGAGTAAATCTGTCAAATGATTTGTTTATATTTCTCCAAAGGTAACAAATATTGATGCTTTTATTTTTGCTGAATGAAGTTTAGTATCTTGGAATCCGGATAGTGATAAAGTATTTTATTGATGAAATATTACCGATACTGATAAAGATATTTATAATCAACTTTACATAAGATGATGAATTATATCAACTAATACAATTTGATGATCTAGACTTTTAAACGAATCAGATATTCCTTTTAATCAAAAATGTCCTTGGTTTTTAAAAGAATCTAATTGTAATGTTGATGTTGCTCAGGCTTTTGATCTTATTTATTTAAGAAGATATATGTTAGTTTCTGCAGATATATATTGATGACCAGCAGGAAAAGAAGTTCCTTATCTTCCTGTAAGTATTGCAAATAATATTAGTAGCTATAATAGTAATCATCCTTATATGTGATGAAAAAAATATTGTGAAATTAGTGCTAGTAATGTTGATTGTAGTAAAGATGCTGATTCTGATTTACCTAATATTCCAGAAAATGCAAAACAATATCCTTTATATATAGAGTTTGATCCTATTATTCAATCTAGAACATCAGTATTTTTTACCAAGTAACTAAAATTTTATGAAAAAGTGATATTTATTTGGTTTTATTATTATAGTCAGTTTAATTTTAACAGGATGTGGTAAAAAGCAAGATATAGTAGATGTTCAATCATATAAAAATAATAAAAAAAAGCAATTAATAGTACAAGATGAATTGGTTAAAAAGATTGAAGAAGAAAAACAAAGATTGATTGAAAGTAATACTGGTGAAATTATTGATTTTAAAGATGATATTAATGAGGAATCTGATATATTAGAAAATACTTTTTCAGGTAATATATCTCAAGTAAAGGAAAAAGAGTATATTAAGCTTTCTCAGATTAACATTTATAAATTAAATAATACTAGAGAATGTTTAAAATTAAAATTATCAAGATCAGATAAATTGGAATGTATAAAAAAATTTGAAGAATATATTTTAGAAGAAAAACCAATTATAACTTTAGAAGATTGTAATAAACTTTTAAAGAAATCCAGTAAGTTAGAATGTTATGATAAAGTTTATTTTCAATTATGAAGCGAAAAGAAAGATGAGAGATATTGTAGTTTGATTAATTCTAAAAAATTAAAAGAATTATGTTTACATAATATCAGACAATGGAAACAAACTATACAAACTAAATCTTCTGATAAAGTAAAAAGTGATAAAATTTTAGATAAGGTATCTACTGTTAAGGACTGTTTGAAATTGAAAGATATTTCTAAACTAAATTGTATTGAAAATTTTGTTAAAAGGGAGAATGATTTGAGATATTGTTTTAAATATCTTTCTTGAAAATTGCAGAATAAATGTATCAATGATAATTATAACGATATTCTTAAATTTAATTTAAAAAAAGCTATCTCTACAAAGGATAAATTATGGTGTGAAAAGATATGAGTTGATGAACGAGTTAAAAAATGTATTTCATTTATAAAGTAATGTTATTTTTAATGAAGAAAAGTATTTATGTTTTTATTTTTTTGTTAATTGTCGGTGTATTGATTTTTATGAAATTCTTTATTTTTTTACATAATAATCTTTGACTAGAAAATATAGAGAAGAAAAAAATTATAGTTTCCGATGGGAACTCAGATCCTTTATTTGAAAAATATAAACAAGTGGTAGATAATTTAGATTTATCTTGATGTAATTTGTTTAAAGATAAAGGTCAGTTTTTTTATAGGTGTAGATATACTATTTTATCTTCTTTGAATAAGTTGAATACTATAGAATCTTGTCTTGAATTTAGTTGAACGGATTTTTATAATTTATGTGTTGATGAAGTTTACTATACTAACGGAGAGTGTGAAAAAATTTTAGATGACGTTGTAAGAGAAAATTGTAAAAATGATTTTTATTATAAAAAAGCTATAAGTAGAAAAGATAAATATTGGTGTTTGTTTATTCATGATAAACATATTAAGAATTTATGTTTTAAGGTATTAGAAAAGCAAAATAATTTAAAATCAAATGAAGAAGAAATTAATTTATTTTCATCTTGTAGAAATAAAGTATTAGAAAAATTATCTTATCAACTTTCTTTGAAGAAAAAGAGGGAAATTTGTGAGTCTGTTAAAAGTAATCAAAAACTTTATACTAATTGTATGAATCAGTATTATTATACTAAGGCAATAGATAGATTAGATATTGAAAGTTGTAAGAAGATAATTGATGAAGAGTTAAGACAAAAATGCAAACAGGAGACATTATTTGCGATTGCTATAGAGTATACTGATATATCTAAATGTAAAAGTTTAGAAGACGAAAAAAAGAAAAAAGAATGTGAAGATAAAGTTAATTTAAGGATTATTTCTAAAAATTGATTGAAGGATATCAAATTATGTGAAAAAATGCATTTTGATATTTATAAAAAGCAATGTTATGAAATTATTCTTTCAAATATGTAATTTATTTTATATTTTAATAATAAGTTTAAATATGAAAAGATTAGAGTTAGTAGGGATATTTATATTAGGAATTTTGTTGTGAATAGGTGGTATTTATCTTTGGCAAAATTGGGGACAAACAAAGTTTATTCAAAAACAGATAAAAGTTACTACATCAAATGCAAAGAGTAACAATAAAGAGCAACAAGTTGATTCAGAAGTAGTAAAATTGTTAAATGAGTTGGATAAACAGTTTAAAGAAATTGTGAAGTGAAAAACATATGTACAAATTATAAAAGATAAAAACTATCAAGATTGGGTGAAGACAGTTAATCAGTTGATAGAAAAATATAAATCTCAAGGAAAAGAAGATATAGTAAATTATATTTATTATACTTTTATTCCTCAAGAGGTTTTGAAATATTTGTCTAATTTTACTGATTTAGAAAAAGATTTAGTTATTCAGTCAATAAGAAGAATAGACTTTAATACATTAACAGATAAAAATTATATTACACAATTAATGAAAGATTATGTTGATGAAAAATACTATAAGCCTATTTTAAAAGAGTTAAGCGGGATAGATGCAAAAAGATTAGATACTGATATAAATTATTTTAGAAAAATAATGTTAGATCCTCAAAATTGAATATTTTATAGAATATTTAAAAATAGATATGATTGGAATAAAACTTGAATTGGTTTTAAGCCAGAGTTTCTAGAAAATCAGTTTGTAGATTTCTTGTCGCAAAGATTTGAACAAATTTTGGGTCGTTTATGATATGATAAAAATTGGTTTAAGAAAAAGGTTTTTGAATATTATAATATAAATTCTTTAAAAGAGTTAGCAGATTTGATAAGACAAGATTATCTAAATATTAAACAGAAATATAATCTTGATAAGCTAGGTATACCAACTGATAGATTTTTTAGAATGGATGAAAGAAGATTTTTGTTTAAAGAAGATGGCTTACATTCATATCTATATAAAACTTTAGAAAAACAATGAAAATTGAATGAGTTTAAAAAAGATATTAAAGAATTTAGATTAAAAATGTATCTTTTGTCTTATCTATGAAAAGATATAAATTTATTTAATCATAAAGTAAGAGCTAATTTTATTGATCCAGAGTTAGGTCCTGGTATTCAAAATCTTTTTAGAGTATGAAGATATGTTGATGAAGTGATGAAATTGGATTTAAATATAAAAGAAAAGGTAAGATAATCATAGTTTTATATTTTAAAATAGTTTTATGAAGAAAATTTGGTGATTTATCACAGTAGTTTTATTATTGATTTTATGAATTTACCGATTTGTAAATAATAACCAAGATATAGATTTTGGTCATAAATGAAGTAAAAAGGAATGAATATCAGAAAAAGAAGAAATTTATAAATTAGATAAAAATTGAATTAAGAGTGAAGACGAGAATAAAAAGTATAAAGAAGAAGAAAAAGAAAAAATTTTTCTGAAAAAGAAATGACCATTTATATGACTTTTGGATACTTTTATTAGATGATTTTGCGAATGAAAAAAAAATCTTGTAGAAATTACATGTTCTCCAAATTTTAGAGTATTTGAGCCTAAGACTTACTATCTTTTGAGGCAGTTAAATGGTAGTTGAGAAGATTATAATGAAATAATATGAATTTTGTATTCTAAATTAAAAAAGTGGTGTAAAGTAGAAGACTATGAAATGGAGATTTTAATTAGAAAAATTAAAGTAAATAGTTATACCTGTGTAAAAGATGATAAAATTCTTGCTAAAAACCTATTAAATATGTTAAAAGATTTTTTTAAAAAGAATAAGCTAACAGAAAATAATATTAATGCTCCTTTTGATATCTATTATTCTGTTAAACGAAGATTTTTTATTCCTGATGTAGAGGAAAAAAAGATTCAAGTATACATTATGCAAGAAATTATAAATAATTTGTATAAACAATGAATAGATGAAAAAAGTTTTAAGTATAAGTTAATGAAAGATTTAGATATTGATACTATTGAGGCTTTAAAAGAAAAAATAAAGAATTATCGAAAAGATTTGTGGAGAAAGTATAATTTTAGTAAATGTTGATTAAATTTGACAGGTGAAGAAAATTATTTTATTTATTGAAAAATAAAGAAAAATTGTATAAAATATTTAAGAGATAAATTGTTTAAAGAAGAGACTTTTAGAAATGATGCTGCCAGTTTTATTAAGATGATAGATGTTTACACGTATTTGTCGAAAGATTTTTTATGAGCTAAATTTAGAGCAAAGTCATCTTTTGGACCAGAAGGGGTAGGTATTGTAGAATTTTTAGATATTTACAATAATGCTAAAAATGCAAAATAAAGAAAGTAAAAAGACTTTAAAGGATTTTATATTAGATGAAGATGCAAAAATTAGTAAAAAAGCATTACTTTTATGAGGTTTGGTTTTTTTTGTTTGAATGTTAGATAGTATTACAGAAGCAGGACATAGTAGTTCTCCTTGCGGAGGAGGTCACTCTTCTAGTATTGATTCTACTCATCATTATTCTGCTGTATCTCATGCTTCCCATGATAGTTATTAAAAAATTTATTATTAATATTTAAACTATGAAAAAGTTAATATTTTTTTGGAGTATTTTTGTTATTTCTTTTCAGTCAATAATATTTTCTCGGGGAGTTTATAATATATATCGGGAGAATTATACATATGATTGCCGGTGAAAAGATAATACTAGTGATTGATGCAAGTACGGAGAGATGGTATTAGAAATACATCAATGAAGTGCTTCTAAATCAGGTAGCTATAGATGTTGAAAAATAGATAAAGTAAAGCCAGGTATTAGTAATTTTGCTTCTACTATTAAACCTACTTATCAGTGGGTAAATATTTTAGAGTATAATCCTTTGAAGGATTTTAAAGTAACTGTTCGGGATTGGCAGTCTTGATTAAAGAAAATTATTATAACTATTGGTAATAAAACTGCTAAATGGTACTTTTCTTCTCCTAAAAGTAGTAAGACTATAACTTATAATGATTTATGTCAAAAGATTTTATGAACTACTAATGATTGCCGGAAAAAATTATTACAAGAATGAAAAAATATAATAAAGGTAGAAGCTTGGGATGCTGTTAAAAGTCCTTATGATGGAAGTGAATGTGAAAGCTGTAGAAATTACAATGTTAAATCTACTTATGTTTATGTAGATAATTCTAGAGCTTCTTATGATATTTTTTGAGATAAAGCATATAATGCAATTGTTGATAGTAAAATAAATCCTTCTAAATACTTTTTAGATAATAAATGGAAAAATAGAACTTTAAATTTAATTTTTAAAGTTAAAGATAAGCTTGGAGAAAATGGATGATTAAAGCCTATTATAAAAGTTTGTAGTTGAAAGCCTGAGAATAGTATATGGTATTTGCCTATTGGTGTTGATCCTAATAGTGGTAAATTTACTACATATTGTGATTCTGCTTGAAATTGTAATCCTGATGTTAGTGATTGTAAATGGAAGTGTAAGGAATGATATATTTATGATGATTGAAAGTGTGTGCTAGAAAAAAAGCAATTATCTTGTAAAAAGTATTTTGAAAATAAACGATGATATAATTTGTCTAAAGTTGATGGTATACATTTGTATTATTGACTTAAATGATATTGAACTGATGCAATAAATAAAAAGACAGGTACTTTTACAGCTGTATATGATCCTGAAACAAATAGTTATAAACCAACATTAAATGATTGCCTTTTGATCCCTTGAGATGTTAATTATACTATTACAGAAGTAGATTCTGCTTGAAATGAAGTGAAAGTTACTCAAAAAGCTGCTTGAATTATTGAACTAGCAGGTAGTTTGGTGAAAGTTGTTTCTTCTATTATGGAGAAAACTTGTGCCAAATTGTCTCAGTTAACTGATTTTGGAGGTGCAGGAGATGTAGTAAAAGCTTGATGAGGGGATAAGGTTGTTCCTGTATATTGGATTGACGACAGCAGTGACGGGAATTCTAATGTAAATAAAGAAGATGATAATAAAAATCATCTTGTTGATGATGAATGAGAAGGTTCTTGGCGGTATTTGAATCCTAAAACAAACACCTATACAAAAGATATTACAGAGGCTTGTGGTAAAGTTGAATGTGTACCTAATGCAAGTTGGTTAGATAGTAGTAATTGTCAATGTAATAAAGGGTATTATCCTATTGAAAAGAATAATAAAAATAGATATAATGAATGTATAAAACTTTCTACAAATCAATGTATGGTAGATAGTGATGGAGATGGCTTCTATGATACTGTAAAGTATCTAGCATCAAATCAAATAGTTAAAATGATTTATACACCATATAATAAAGCAAAAAAGATACCAGAATGTTGAAAGATATGTTGAAGCTTAGAAGTAGCTAAGGATACAGATGGAGATTGATGGCCTGACACTTGTAAAACAAAATGTTGTACTTTTGACGAAACAAATTTAGATGAATGTATTTTATGTGGGGAATAATTTAAATTTTATATTTTAATTGTTATAAACATGAAAAAAGAAATATTAAGGATGGCATTTAAATGATTAGTTTTTTGATTATTTATGATTATTTGATTAAGTATTGGGGTTTTGTGAGTTAAAGCGTGGAATGGATTAAAAGCTAATAAAGGAGATAAATTAACTTATACAAAATGGAACGAATTAGTTGATAAAATTTGACAGTTAGAGAATAAAATAAAAAGTTTATGAGGTTGAAGTATAGATTTTAGTAATTGTTATTGGAGTAGTTCTAGTAAGGCTGATAGACCTAATTGGGCTGTTGCTACTTGTAGTCCTGGATATGTGGCTTGGGGTTGATATTGTTATTTTAGTAAAAATAATAAAGAAGATAGTGAATTTGAGCAATGATTAAATTATTTTAAATGTAGGCATTATAAAGATGGAAGTTATGCTATAGCAAGAGTTTATTGTTGTAAATTAAAGTAATAATAGGATAAATAGTATATAATATTTGTTGTTTTTTATTTTATCTTTTCTATCTTTATTCCATCGTAATACCATTTTAAAATTTTCCTATAATTTATTCCTTTTCTTGCTAACATTTCTGCTCATTTTCAACTTAATCAAACTCAGTGTCAATGAAATGTATTACATTTGTAAAAATCAAGTTTTGATTGTAACCATGGAGTATCGGTCCATCAAAATTTTTCT
>Ga0256838_1001572_pt1 | contig 10541 bp, 11 predicted proteins | sample 4571419metaG_FD_185978 | JGI IMG/M metagenome (GOLD analysis project Ga0256838, IMG submission 185978) | Hydrothermal vent microbial communities from Guaymas Basin, Mexico - 4571-419 | ecosystem: Environmental > Aquatic > Marine > Hydrothermal vents | place: Mexico: Guaymas Basin | collected... | reverse complement strand
AATAATAATTAAATATTAATACTTTTAATTTATCTTTAATAGGTATAAATTTATTAAAAAATATTTTTTTTAAATTATCCAAAGTAATTTGTTTTTTACCTAATAATAATTCCAGATATAATATCTTTGTGTCAATATATTGTTTATAATACTTAAAACAAGCTTCTTTTTGTATGTATTTAAATAACTTTAAATCTCTTTTAATTAAATGTAAATACTTTTCTTTACTTTTTGTATTGTATGTTGTAGAATTTAAATGTCTTCTATAATAAAAAGCTGGTTCTTTAAAAACATAAATCTTTTTATATTTTATAGCAAGTTTTAAAACTACATACCAATCTTCAAATGGAATTTTTTCATTTATAGGTAATATTGTGTTTATAATACTTTTTTTACCAAACAAATAACCTGATACAAAATTTTTATAAAATAATGCTTTATAAAAATAATATTCTTTTTTTTGAGGAATAGATATAACATTTAAATTTTGATCTGTTAAATAATAATTTAAATAACAAAAATCTATATTTAATTTGTTTATAAAATTTAAAAGTTTTTCAAAAACATTATCAACAAACTTATCATCACCAGCACATACCAAAAAGTAATCTGATTCCACTAAAGACAACCCTTTAGCTAAAGCATTTATTTTTCCTTTTTTATCATTCATTTTATAAATAATATTTAATTTATTCATAAACTTCATTATCTCGTTTTTTGTATTATCTGTTGAAAAATCATCTATAATTATAACTTTATTAATAAACTTTTTTTGATTTAATAACGATTTTAATTGTTCATTAATATATTTTTCTTCATTATATACAAACATTACTAGATCTATTTTTTTCATCTATTTTTCCTATTTAAAAAATATATCACTCATATTACTATCGTAGTGCTGACCTGTATGAACTATAATCTCCTTCAACCTTCTACCTTCATCCTTCTGCCTTTTTATCTCTCTACTTACTGCCCCTGCTTTTATAAATTGTGGTCTTGCTCCGATTATTGTTAAGATTTTCATATATACTTCCTTAAATCCGGTATAGGTTTTGTAGCATCATTAGTTAAAATTTGTGATACTCTAATTTTATAATGGTTTTCAAGTTTTTCTTTTTCGATATTATCTAATTTTCCATTTGTTATTATAAAATATTTTTGATAAACTTTTTTAGTATCTAAATTTTTAAAACACTCAATAATACTTTTATATTCATCTCTTTGTTTAGTATTAGATAACTGCTTAAAAGCTTTTTCTATTTCTCCAAAACCTTTAAGCTCTACTAAACAAGCTGTTTTTTTACTTCCGTTAAATAAAAATAAAACATCACATCCCATTCCTTTTGTAATCAAACAATTATCCAAAATAACTGCAATTGCTTTTTCATTATTTTTTGTAGATAATTTTACACTTTTTCCACTATCTCTTATTTCTAATTCATTTATACATTCCTTTGCTATGGAGTCATATTTTTTACAGACACAAGCTTGTTTTTCAATACACCTATTCATCTTCTTCCCACTCTATATCTCTCATCTTTTCATAAATAAGCGATAAATAATTAAATTCATTTAAAAGTTTATCATTAATAAGGCCTAATTCTTTATCTAAAATATCAGCAAAATCTTTTTCTTTTAGAAGATATGCTTTAATGTCTTGTGGATTTAACGGTTCAATATTTTGAATATCTTCATCTTTAATAATTTTATCTTTAATTTTATATTTTTTTAGATGATTATTAAACGATTCTATGATATAAGGACTGTGAGTTGAAATAAAAATTTGCATTCCTCTATTTGCTAATATTACGAAAAACTGCACAATGTCATCTATTAACTTTGGATGCATGTTTGATTCAGGTTCATCCCAAAAAAGAATACTATTACTATTTAGAGAATTATTTGCTATTAAATAACTTAAAAGTCCTATTTTTCTCAAACCTTCTGCTATCAGATTTATTTCTAATTTCTTATTATCTTGCAAAAGATAAAATTTCCCATCAATTATTTCTATTTTTCCATCTAATATTTTTTCACATTCATCTATAATAAATTTTAAATCACTAATCTTCAAAAGTGGTCTTTCAAGAATACGGGCTAATTCATAATAAGTTTTATCAAACTCCAAATATTGATCTTCATATAAAATTCTAAATCCTTTAAAAAAAGATAGTATTTCTTTTGTAGGTATAAACACACTTTTTTTAAAAATAGCTTCAAAATCAAATTCTTCACTATATTTTACCACTTCTTTTCTAGAATTTGAACTAAATTTAAATCCTATTTTATAACTATTAAAATCTACTTTTACTTTTGCTTCTTTTTGAGAAAAATTAACTAAATTTCCAAGTTTTTCTGTTTTAAAAATATCAACTAAATTTTTAGCTATAATCCTACTTCTTTCATATTCTGATATCTCTTTTTGTTTTTCTATTTCGTTATTAGAAAGTAACAATGAATATAAAAGTTTTAGAATTTGACTTTTACCACTTCCATTTTCACCTATAAAAATATTAATTTTTGAAAATTCAATTTTTCCATTTTTTAAACTCATAAAATTATAAGTTGTTAAATTTTTTAAAAAAAACTTATTAATTTCTATTTGCTCTTTTATTTTTTTCTCTAACTCTTGAATAAAAGCTTTATTTCCTTTCTCATTTATATGAGATATTGTCCTAACATATGCACCACTTGCCCTAAAATAGATAGGCTCTTTAAATTTTATCCATTTATCAACTTCAATAATTATCCCATTTTTTTTATTCTTTTTAGCTTTTGCAAAATATTTTATATACGACCCATCTGCTAAAAGTAAAATATCATCTTTGTTTATATTATTTACAACATTTTGATACTTTTCACTATATCCATTTTCCCAATAATTTTTTTCTAAAAACTCATATGTTTTATCAATCTCTCCCCATTTCGCCCTAACTAAATAAAAATTCATAAAAAAAACCTTTTTATACATTAAGTTTTATATTTTTCCAAACATCTTTCAAAATCTTCTCTTTTTCTATTGTTATGCAATTTACAACAATAATCTACCGCAACTTTTCCATACATTTTTTCATATTCTAAAAATTTAATTTTTTCTTTTCCATATCTTTCATCACATGAAACAAAGTCTTTATCAATTTTCTTTTTGTGAGGATTATCGCTATCTTTCCAGCTCATTATATTATCTCCTTTTAAATTTTTTATAAATTCTTGCTAACTTATCCCACAACTCTTTCTCACTTCCATATTCCATATGAGATTTTTCCGGTCTTTTTAAATAATCTAATAATTTTTCTTTATTCCAACCCATCTTTTTTAAAAAATATTCAATATCATCTATTAAATCTTCTTCACTTGGATATGGAATTTCTTTAAGTTGTTTTAAAGCTTCTTTTTTTTCTAACTGTCCTGATAAAATAAGAGTTGAAAGATGATGTTTTCTTTTATCAACTCCAAATTTTATAGGTAAAATAAATCCTTGATAAAATCTTGTAAAAATTGATTCATAATGTTTATATGGATATGGTTTATAATCATAATCTTTTTGTAAGATTTCTAATACTTCAAATTTATTATAACTATCTAAATAATCTAAAAAACTAATCCATTGAATCTTTTTAATAAACTGATAATACACTCTATCCAATGTCCCAATTGCCGGGAAAGTATCCAATTTTACATTTTCTAATTTCGCTAAACTTTTAATGTTCTTTTTATCCCACTTAAACCAATTCCAATTTTTTGGCATTTTCATACCTTCTGTTGAAGTGTTTGTTCCAGCTAAAATATATTTTATATCATATTTATTTGCTAAATTATAATCAACAGCAAGCATAGCATTATCATATAAAAGTTCAATATCTATAACATCTGCTTTAAAAAAAGCTTCCATTAAGTTTTTATATTCATTCCAATCAATTACATGTGTATATAAATCAACTCCCAATTTCTCTACTAAATTTTTGATATTATTTGCAGCTAATTCACTATTCCAACCATTATCCATATGCACAGCAAGTGGTCTAAGTCCAAGTTCTTTCACCTTAACAAGAGTATATGAACTATCCACCCCTCCACTAAGTCCTACTATACAATCATAAGGTTTATTTTTACCATCCTTTTTAATTTTATCTACTAATTCATTTAAACTTACATCTATGACTTTTGGAGGATTATCTAAAATTTTCATAAAATCATCACAATAATTACAACCACTTTCTGTAAATTTTATATCTTTGGCTGTTTCATCCATAAGACATCTTTTACATCTTTTTGGTTTTTCATTTATTTCAACTAATTTTTCTTTTAACAAATCCACAAATTCTTGCATTCTACTCTCCTAATATTTTTCTAATTTCTTCATATTTTGGATATGAAATAACTACAGCTCGGTGTGGCATATGATACACAAACATACTACCAGCTGCACAAGCATGAGCTCCCGCCTCTTTAGCTAATCTAAAATCTTCTAAATTTCTTGCACCACCACTTGCTATAAGAGGTATATTTAATTTATTAGAAATTTCTTTTATTAAATCTAAATCATATCCTCTAAAAGTTCCATCTCTATCAATATCATTTAAAATAATTTCACCTACTCCTAATTCTTGCATTTTCAAAGACAATTCTAAATAATTATATTTTACTTTTTGAGTTCCACTTTTTATATACACTTTCTTTTGACCAAATATATTTTTTTTTACATCCAAAGAAAATACTACACTTTGACTTCCAAATATATCAACTAATTCTTTAATTAAATTTGGATTTAAAATAGCATTTGTATTTAAAATAACTTTTTCAATTCCAATTGAGAATAACTTTTTTGCATCTTCTACTGATTTAATACCACCTCCATATCCAACAGGCATAAAAGTCTCACTTACTATTTCTTTAAGATATTCAAAATCTATTGATTTATTTTTTTTACTTGCTTCTATATCAAATATAACTAATTCATCTACTTCTTTTTCGTTAAAAATTCTAATTGTATTGATAGGATCTCCAATATACTTATAATTTTTAAATTTAATCCCCTTATAAAAACCTCTATCCTTTAAAAGTAAAGTTGGTATAATTCTTGTTTTTAACATCAATAATTCTCCACAAAATTTTTAAACAGTCTCATTCCAAACTTATGAGATTTTTCAGGATGAAACTGACACCCTATAATATTGTCTCTCTCAAAACTTGATACAAAATCATATCCATAATTTGTAATAGTTAAAATATCTTCTTTATTATTACACTCAACTGCGAAAGAATGCACAAAATAAAATCTATTCTCCTCTTTTTCCATTCCCTCAAAAAGTTTAGAATTTTTTTGTAATTTTACTATATTCCAACCCATATGCGGAATTTTTAGATCACTATTTTCAAATTTAAACTTTTTAGCATAAGCATCTATAAATCCAAATCCCTCACAATTCCCCTCTTCACTTCCTTTGACTAATAGCTGCATTCCAAGACAAATACCCATAATAGGAACTTTTTCAACTAAAACTTTCTCTTTTATCAATTCCCATAAATCTAAATTTTTTAGATTTTTAACAGCATTATCATATGCTCCAACTCCTGGAAGTAAAATTTTTTTTGCATTTTTAACATCTTCTTTATTAAAAGTAATTATACTTTTTCCACCAACTTTTTTTATCATATTAGCAACAGAACCTAAATTTCCCATTCCATAATCAATTATTGTTATCATCTACAACCCTTCCAAAAACTCAACAAATTTTTTATGATTTTTATTTGCTTCAAATTTATCTAAAAATATTTTTCTACTTCTTTTTCTAAATTTTTCATAATCATTTGCAAATTTTAAATTATACATTTTATACAAAATATCTATTACATCTTTATCATTATAATCTTTATCTATCAAAAAGCCATTATAATTATCTTTTATGATTTCAGGAATTCCCCCTACTTTTGTTCCAATTAGTGGTATTTCACAACTTGCAGCTTCTCTTAAAGCAAAAGGAACTCCCCCTTCTGTTTTGCTTAAAGTTATAAAAATATCAAAACTTTGATTTTTGTAAATTTTCATAATCTCATCTATATTTTTAAACCCTAATAAATTTATTTTATATTGTTCATTACTATATTGTTTAGATAACTTTTTTATTTTCTCAAAATCAATTCCATTTCCAATATGAGTATATTCTACCTTAATATTATATTGTTTAGTAAATTTATATAATAATCTTATTATTTCATCTATTCTTTTTAAAGGAGATACTAAAGCACAACTTACAACTTTAAATTTTTTATCCTTATTTAAAGGATTTATAACTTTATAATCTTTTGAAAGCAAATGAAAAAGTTCAATTTTATCTTTACTTAACTTATATCTATTTTCTAAATAATTATAAGCTTGTTTAGAAACTGCCACTATTTTATCTATGATTTCTATATTACTTTTTCTAAAAGGAATATATCCATTATTTCTTTCAAAATATAAATCACCTCCATGAACTCTCGAAAAGACTTTAAAATTATATTTTTTCTTTAAATATATTAAAGCAGTAGTAGAAGTATCAAACCAAAAAGTATAATAAATAAAATCTGATTTTAATAAATTTTTATTAAATTTATTTTCTAAATAATTTTGTAACCATTTCGTTTTTGCATAATGAATAAGTAAATTTTTTAAATGAGAAATAGTTTTTATATTTTTTAATTCTTTTATCAAATTTAAATCAAAAACTTTAAAAACATATTGTTTTTTAAACTCTTCCAAATCTTCCCAAACTTCTACATTATTAAGATTATTTACAAATTCACTTCTTTCTCCTTTTTTTGTTTGAGGTATAATTATAACTTTAAAATATCTATTTAAATAATATAACTCCTCCTCTAAAAAGGTATTTTCTACAGCTATACTATATGGATAAGAAGCAGTAAATAAAACTATTGTTTTCAACTAAATTCCTTTATAAATTTTTTATAAACTTTACAAGCTTTTTTATAATAAATATCTGGTAATTTTATACTATCAAAATTTTCTATATTTATTCTATATACAAAATAGATAAATAAATCCTTTTTTTCAACTTTATCGAAATTCTCTAAAATCCAATCAAAAAAATCAATTTTCTTTTCTTTACATTCTTTTTCAATAATAAAATGCAATTTATCTATTCCTTTAATCCCTGAAAAAGTAAATCTATCTAAATCAATCAAAACTACTTTATTATTTTTATTCAACATAACATTTCTAGGAGTTAAATCTCCATGCATTACACTTTTTTCATATTTAAAATCATATTTAAAGTCTTCTTTGCACCATTTATTTAATAAATCAAAAGATAAGTTTATTTCCTCATTTTCTTGAATTTTTTCTTCTTCTATATCTTTAAGAATCTTATTGATATCAATATTTTTTATATTTTGTAACTTTTCTATTTTATAAATAGAATTTATTTTTTCTAATTTATACTCTACATATTTTGATAAATTTGAATTTTTTAATTTTAAATAATTATTATACTCTTTTTTTAAATTTAAATCGGATAATTTCCCTAATGGTATTTTAATAATATAATTATCAAAAAAAAGTTGTAAAACTCCAGTTCCTGTAATTTGAAGTTTATTACTTTTTAATATCAAACCAAAATATTTTAATGAAAAGAGCAAATAATTCAAATTTACATATAAATTTCTAATGCTTTTGATTAACTTCAATATCTTTCTCATACAATCTCTTTATTACTTCATCTATAACTTCATCTTGTGATTGATTAGCATCAATTCTAACTACTTCATCAAACTTAGATAAAAATTCTCTGTATCTTTTTATGTTTTGTTTTACTATTTCAAATTCATAATCTTGTTTTCTTGTATAAGCTACTTCTGGATCCACATCGAGAAAAAAAGTAATTGCTGGTTTTATAAGTATTCTTGGTTTAAAAATAAATCTATAAATTTTTTTTAGCATATTTGTTGTAGGTTTATAATTATATTCCATACCCATAAGTTCATCATAAACATATCTATCAGCTAAAACTATATACCCTTTATTTATATAATATTTTGCTATCCAAGTTCTTATATATTGTTTATCTATATGTCCTAACATACCAATTAATAATCGAACAAATTTATTATTATATGTTTTTCTCATAAAATAGTTTAAAAAAGGTATCATATATTGATTATTACCAAAATATATCATTTTAATACCTGTATATTTAAAATAGTCTATATTTAAAAGAGCCTCAATAGTAGAGCTTTTACCGGCTCCATCATTTCCCATAAAAGCAACTAAATAACCTTTTCTTCTAACTCTATATGGAGGATTTTTAAAAATTTTTCTTTGAACTGCTTTATATTTATCTATTATCCATTTAAAATTTTGAGCCAATAAAGCCTTTTTATCCACTTTTGAGTTTTTTAAGATAGTCCTTTTATATTTATTTTTTAATTCATTCCAAGATTTAGCATTTAATATATCTTTCTCTATCTCTTGCCATTTATATTTGCTTATTGATTCTACCAATTCTTTAACATAACCTTCAACTTTTGTTTTTTTCAATAAATCTTGTAACTCTTTTAAATTTTCTTTTTTATCACTTTTTGCTGTAACTCTCATTATAAACATTAAAGGAATATAATCTTCATTTGCAAGTATTATAATATTTTCAAATGTTGTAGTTTTTAATTTACTTATATCAATATTAAAATAATAAGGTCTAAAAGGTTTTTCTCCCAATCTTATTTTATTTTCTATATCTAACATCAAATTTTTATTATCAAAAAATTTGAAATAATATCTTGGATAATTGTTTTTTAAAACTTTTATCCATTTATTTTCAAACAAAATTTCTTCAAATTTTTCTAAACTATTAATTAATATATCAATGTCTCCTCTTTCCCCATTTAAATCTTTATTTAAATGCTTTAAACCTTTATATACTATATATTTAACATTTCTATTATTTAAATCATAAAATAATTTTTTATATACTTTTAACATTATCTTCCTTTACAAAATTATAACTTCTATATAATTTAAATAATATAATACTTCCATTACTAATAACCATACTAAAAAGCCCTATTTTAATATCATTAAAATAAACTCCTATCATTAAAGATGATAAAATAAATAAAAAAATAAATATATCTAATATTAAATTTTCTTCCTGTTTTTGATAATAAATATAAGTGGTTGTAGTAAAAAGATTACTTAAAAATTTCATATATAATAGTGGTAAAATTATTTGAGAATACTCTCCTGCTATTCTCCATTTATCACTAAAAACAAAAGCAAACAATTCAGGTAATATAAACCATAAAATAATAAATAAAGGTAAAAAAATAACATTTACTTGTTTAAATTTTTGTTTATAAAAAATTAATTTATTCTTTTCTTTACTGAAAGACTCAAAAAACACTTGATAATAAGCGCTACTAACTAAACCTATCGGCATTGCTACAATTTTATTACCAAAAGAATAAAATCCAACATCAGCACTTGTAAAATATTTAGTTAAAATGAAAATTGGCAAATTTCCAGAAACACTACTAAATATAGAATGGGGCATTGTAATAGTTGGAAATTTTTTATATTTTTTAGCTAAAACAAACATCCTTTTTTTATTAAAAAAAATAAAATTTTTAAATTTAAAATTTTTTATTAACAAAATTACTGCAATTATTTGAGATAAAAAACTTGAAACAACAAGCCCTATATTATTAAATTTTAAAAATCCAAAAATAAGGTTACTACCACTGTTTGTAAAGCTTTGACTCACTTTTGTAGTAGCTAATAATTTATAATTTTTCTCTCTATTATAATAATAATTAAAACTATTAAAAAACCCTGTAAGCAAAATAGAAAAAGGAATTAAATATAACCATTTGCTTATTTCTTTATTATTTAAAATTTCTACTATCTTATCATTAAAAACAAAAACCATAAACAAACTTAAAATACTAATAAAAATAGTTAAAACTATTGATAATGTAAATATATTAAAAGCATCTTTTTCATTTTTAGGTAACATAATTGCAAGTTCATACTGCCCTGTAACAATAACTCCTATAATAGAGACTATACTCATATATAAAGCAAAAACTCCAAAATCTTCCGGACTATAAAGTCTTGTTAAGATTGGACTTATTGCAATAGGAATAGCCTGTGCAATAGTAGTACCTGTCATTAAAGTTAATACATTTTTTGTAAATTCACTTTTTGGTTTTAATTTACTTACCACCTATCAACTCTTTTATGATATTTTTACTTGCCTTTCCACCGCCATATAAATCAATATTAAAGTTATTATTAAATTCAAAGTTATTATAAATATCCAAAATTTTTTCTTTATCAGCACCTGCTAATACATTAAATTTATTTTCTATAAGTTCAACCCACTCGGTTTCATCTCTTAAAGTAATACAAGGTTTTTTAAAGAAAAAAGCTTCTTTTTGAAGTCCTCCGCTATCAGTTATTACCATATCGCTATTATCTAAAAGCCACACCATTTCTAAATATCCAACAGGTTCTATTAATGTAATATTTTTTAACTTCACAT
>Ga0256838_1001569_pt1 | contig 10558 bp, 11 predicted proteins | sample 4571419metaG_FD_185978 | JGI IMG/M metagenome (GOLD analysis project Ga0256838, IMG submission 185978) | Hydrothermal vent microbial communities from Guaymas Basin, Mexico - 4571-419 | ecosystem: Environmental > Aquatic > Marine > Hydrothermal vents | place: Mexico: Guaymas Basin | collected... | reverse complement strand
AGTTCATGGGCGTTGTGAAGCCCGAGGAGGTCAACACGGAAGAGATAGGAATGATGATGGGGGGAATACGCTATGAAGAAATCCGGAAGTGAACTGCTCGAGACAATAAACTTCAAACCCTTCGTCGAGAGCCTCATAGCCATACTCGTCGGCTTCATAATCGGTGCGATAGTGCTCATCGCCTTCGGATACAACCCCTTCGATGCCTACTACTGGCTTTTCGTCGGTGCGCTGGGTTCAACGAGGGGCATAGCCTCGACCCTCAAGTACGCCACGCCGATAATGCTCACTGCCCTGACATTCGCGATAGGCACGAGGACGGGCATCTTCAACATCGGTGCTGAGAGTTCGTTCTACTTCGGTGCCATAGCGGCGGTCATCTTCACCAACCTCTGGGCCAACATGTGGTTTGGCCTCCTCATGGGCATGCTCCTCGGAGCCCTCTGGGCGCTCCCTGCGGCGGCCCTCAAGGTCTACCGCGGCGTCCATGAGGTCATATCCACCATCATGCTCAACTGGATCGGGTGGTTCTTCGTCCTCTGGCTCATAGTCGGCCCCTACGCCAACCCCAACGACCCAAACAAGACCATAAGGATACCCGAAGCGGCGAGGCTCCCAGAGATAGGCTACGGCCTCTCCATAGCGATAATCATCGCGGTCATAGCGGCACTCCTCACCTACTTCCTGCTCTGGCACACCACGATGGGATTTGGCATGCGCGCCAGCGGAATAAACCAGAAAGCGGCGCGCTACGCTGGGATGAACCCCCGGATGGCCGTCATGTGGTCCTTCCTCATCGGCGGCCTGCTCAGCGGCCTCGGTGGTGCCATGAAGATAATGGGCGAGGGGCCGGGGTACGCGATAAGCCAGGGCGGAGCCAACATCTACGGCTTCGGTTTTGATGGAATCGGTGTCGCCCTCGTCGGCAGGAACCACCCGCTTGGAATAATTCTCTCGGCGCTGTTCTTTGGAATGCTCCGCGCCGGAACGGCCCTGATGCAGGCTGAAGCACAGGTTCCGCTGGAGATCATCAAGGTTATCCAGGGAATCATCGTCATAACCGTCGCGATTCCGAGCCTCTACGACCTGGTTAAGAAAGCCATCCACAGGGGGGCTGCCCAATGAACGCGGGTGACGTGATTACAATCCTCATCACGTCCTTCATGGCCATGGTTCCCATCGTCCTGACCAGTGTTGGCGCCGCCTGGAGCGAGCGCGCCGGTGTCGTCAGCATCGGCTACGAGGGTGTCCTCCTCATGAGCGCCTTCTTCGGGGCGATATTCGCCGAGCTGGCCGGAAGCGCGGTGGTGGGCCTCGTCGGGGGAATTATCGTAGGAGTTCTCCTCGGCATGCTCCACGGTGCACTGACGGTCTACCTGAAGGGAGACCACGTTATTCCGGGTATAGGCATCAACCTCCTGGCTATGGGTGTCGTCCCCTTCGGTATACTCGCCTACTGGGGCACAGCGGGCCAGCACCAGCTCCCCCATGACGCTCAGATGTGGCACCTGAAGACCCCGTACGGCGAGCTCAGCCCGATGGTGGTAGTGACCATAATAATCGCCGTCGTCACCTGGTGGGTGCTCTTCAAGACGCCCCTTGGACTGCGCGTCCGCTCCGTCGGTGAGAACCCGGAGGCGGCCGATGCGCTCGGTATAAATGTCGAGAAGTACAGGTTCTGGTCAGCGGTTTACGGGCACGCCCTGGCCGGCCTCGGCGGGGCCTACATGAGCGTCGACTGGCTCGGGCTGGTTCACAAAACGATGTCTGGCGGAAGGGGTTTCATAGCCCTCGCCAACATGGTCTTCAGCGGCTGGAACCCGCTCGTCTCGCTCATCGGCGGCTGGCTCTTCGGTTTCTTCGAGGCACTGGCCAGCTGGCTGGCACCGAAGCACATTATTCCGGGTCAGTTCATCCTGATGCTGCCCTACATAATGACCCTCATCATCGTGGCAGGAATCATCGGCAAGGCCCGGCCGCCGAAGTGGAGCGGAAAGCCGTACAAGAGGGAGTGAGTCCTCCCCTCCCCGATTTTTCTGTTTTGACATCAAAGGGAAAAATTCGGAGAAACGCTCACTTCTTGAGTATCACGCCCAGCGCCGTTCCCAGGACTGTCCCCACGACCAGGGAAACGAGGACGTACTGTGTGACGTTGTCTCTCCCTTCGGGTTTCTCGATCGGGACGTTTCCGGAAAGGGCTTTGAGGACGGCGGCACTGTTTTCGATGAGAACCTCCGTGTACAGTCTGTCGCTCCAGAAGACGGTTATTCCCGCCAGGGGTTTACCGCTCTTTGAGGCGAGCTCTTTGGCCGCATCTTTCATCTGCTTCGGGCTGTCGATACCGTAGACTATCAGGTCAGCTTCTTCAGCGGTGGGAACCAGGTCATCGACCCCGATAGCTGGAACCTCCTCCTCGGGCTTTATTGCGGCGACAGCCTTTATCCCAAGCCACTCCACCGCGTACTGGTTCGGGGGCATCTGAATCACCGCGGTCGCGTTCTCCCCGGCCAGGGCCCGGTAGGAGCTCATGATGGCGTTCACCCTCTCCTCGAAGCTCCTGTACTCCACCTCGTAGGTTTCCGCGTTGGCCGGCTCCATCCTCTGAAGGGCCTTTCCGGTTGCCCTCGCAATTGCCAGCGCGTTGTTCGGGTCAAGCCACACGCCGTGGGGATTGTCCTTGTCGTTGTACCAGTGCTCCTTGAGGTAGCGGAAGCCCTCGCGCTTGTAGTCGTCGAGGAAGAGAACCGCCCCGGTTATCGTGCCCTCTCCCTTCAGCTCCGCTATCCTCTTCTCGATAGGCAGGTGGCCGCCGGTGGTAACTATCACGTCCGCCCTGCTGAGGAGCTCTATCTGGCCCGCTGTGAGCTGGTACTCGTGGGGATCCGCGCCGGGGGGAATTATGTAAACCACATCCACGGAGTCCCCGAAGGCGTCCTGAACTATTGAGGCAATCGGGGCTATGGTGGCCACTACCAGGGGTTTCTCTGGGGAAGCTCCGACGAAGGGGACAATCCCCGCCGCGGTTAGCAGGATGAGTGTGATAATCAATCCTCCCGCCCTCATTTTCGGTCACCCGAACTCTTTTTCTGAAATCGCTTTAAAAAACCCTCGGAAACTTTAAATAGCCGTTGCCCAAAATACCACCGGGTGTCGTGATGAAGCGACTGTGGGCTTTAATAATCCTTGCGCTCTTCATCGGAGCGGCCGCACCGCAGGTGACCGGCTACGATGTGACCGAACGGGTGAGCGTCGAGATAAGTCCCAACTCCGAGCTGCTGAGCGTGGTTTACTACCTCGCCTTCGGACGGGGCGACCCCTTCGTCATAGACAGGAACGGCTACCTCGATGAAGTTGATTCGTACTTCGCCCCCTACAGGGACCACCGCGCTGTTCAGATGCTGCGGGAGCACCTTGAAAAGGCCTCTTCCATATCCGAGAAGGACATGAGGCTGTTCTACATCGAGTACTACCTCCTCCTCTGCACGGAGCCTCCGGAACTGCGCCCCTGGGGGAACATCGACGACCCCTGGACGCTCGACTTCATAGAGGCCCTCAGGGACTTCGCGAGGGAGAGCGACTTCATGACCTTCTACAGAACCCACCAGGGTTACTACCGGGAGGACCTGGAAATATACGTGAGCGCCCTCTCGCTCCTCCCGCCGGACGGGTTCATGGGCCGCTACACCGACGTTTCCAGCGTCCGCTTCGAGTTCCAGCACCCTTTCCTGGTGGCGATACACGGCCACAGCTTCAGCCCCGTCAGGGACGGCGTCCAGGTGTACGGTGCCGGTGGAATGGTGCCGCTCGTGAGGCGCGACCCCCAGAGGACGGCCTGGAGCTACAAGACGGCGAGGGACACGATGTTTGGCCTGCCCCTCAACCGGGACTACGTGAACAACACCGGCCTCGACGAGCTTATCTACCTGGGCTTCGTCTACCACGAGCTGGGCCACGACATCACCCTGCCCGGCCTCTACGCCAGCTACGGCGACACCTACTCGCTGGCCTACCTGGAGGACACCATAGAGGAGGACATGCCCTACCTCGCGCGCTACGACATTCACTTCTGGGACAGGACGGGAATGATATACGAGGGCTTCGCCGACGGCTGGATGGACTTCGCGCTCTCCAGCGTGGATCCCGACTACGCGGCCCTGGCGGTGTGGCTCCAGAGGGCCTGGGGCGAGTTCTGGATCGATGATATTGTGGAACTCTACGGGAAATACGCGAATAAGTCCGTTCAATATGGCACCGACATTCAGAAGTATGTCCCAGATATGGTCAAAGAACTCGGGGAGAGAATCCCGGGGGAGAACGCCTCGCTTCTCTATCAGCAACGCGTTCCCGTGACGCCCCTGAGGGCTTTTGATAGGGGCGCGGTTACTGGAAAAGTCGTTGTGATTTACGGAACGCAAAATCCCGACCCCACGGGGTCGGAGTACGATAGAGAAACCGCCGAACTTATAGCGGACAACCTTAGAACCTTCTACTCCCAGTGGGACGGAAGCGTGGAGATAGTCGTTAAAGCCGATGTGAACGTGACGGGGGATGAGCTTGGGGAGAACCTTGTTCTTGTTGGAGGCCCCGCGGCGAATTCGGTTGTCGCGGGGATGCAGGAGCACTTCCCGCTGCGCTTTGTGAAGGAAGGGAACTACTGGGTGATCGAGCACGGCACCAACTGGGACGTTGACTCGTTCATAATAACGGAGAACGAGGGCGACCCAGTGGTGAAAGGGCGGCTCGATCTGTCAGATGACCCCACCGCAGCGCTCCTGATCGCGGTGAGGAACCCCAACAACCCCGAGAATTACATCGTTTGGATAGCCGGAGCGGACCGCTACGGCACCAGGCTCTTCAGAAACCCGACTTACTACCTCTCAAGCTACGAAATATTTACTGGGAAAGAGATAGAGATAGGATTCTACGTTCAGCCGCTTTCCCCTTCCTGAGGGGAGCTTTCTTCCTTTCCGTTTCCGTTGCTCTTGATGTGGGGCTTGCCGATGGCTATTGTGAACCCCTTGAAGCTGTCGTCCTTTCTGTTGAACTCTATCGCCAGCGGGAGGCCGTTGTCCTCGTTGAAGACTATCCTGACGATTCTGGCACGCGAGTGGTCACTGAGGTAGTCCCTTTTGAGGCCTTCGTAGTTGTCAAGGACATCGTTGATGCTCTCGCTGTGCATCTCGTATATCTCGTTCGCGTAGACGCTGTGGTTTTTGATCTCTTTGACCTTCTTCTCCCTGTCCAAGGTACCACTTCCTCAGGCTTTGCGCCAGGCTCCCTCGCGGAACTTAAAAACTTTCCTGCGCTCGGCCATGCGGAGGGCTTCCTCGAGCTTGCCCTTCGGAACCTCGAGGTTGTGGAGCTCCTTGAACAGCTCGATGATTTCATCGGTGGTCAAAGCGTCCCTCTCCTCGAAGAGGTTGTTCACGAGGTTTATCATGTCCTCGACGAAGTTCCACGGGAAGACTATCCAGGCCCAGTCTATTTCTTCGCCGTAGTAGTCCGGCTTGAAGCGGGAGCCCCTTATCGTTAGAAGCGTGGCGACCCTTATCTCCGACGGTTTCTGGCTTTCAACGTAGTTCTTGGCCAGGGTCAGGCTCTCTCCGGTGTCGCTGATGTCGTCGACTATGAGAACCTTCTTGCCCTCGAGGCTGTAGTTGCTCCCGTACTTGAGCCTGGCCTTTCCGTCCGGGGTCGCTGTAACGCCCCAGTGCTCGACCTTGAGGCTGACGAGGTCCTTAACGCCGAGGTAGTCGCAGTACAGGCGCGCGGCAACCCAGCCGCCCCTTGCAAGCCCAACAACAACGTCGGGCATCCATCCGTCCTCGAGTACCTTCCAAGCTCCTTCCTTGGCCCATCTCTCAATATCGTCCCAAGAAGCCAGATAAGCCGGAAACTTCTTCATTGGATTTCCCTTAATTGAGCGGACGGGAGGTTATATTTAAGCGTTTTGCTTCCGGTTTTGATTGAAAGGTGACAAAAGAAGGTGGGGGAATTAGACCCTAACCCTCTTCCATATCGTCCCCTGCGGCGTGTCTTCGAGCTGAATGCCCATCTCCCTGAGCTGGGCCCTTATCTTGTCCGCCAAAGCGAAGTTCCTCTCCTTCCTGAGCTGGGCGCGCACCTCTATGAGGAGCCTTATCAGTTCCTCCTCCTCGCCGCCCTTTTCCTCGCGGAAGTAGTCCTCGAATATGCCGAAGACCTCGCTCACGATCCTGAAGAACTCCCAGGCCTTCCTCAGTATGCTCTCCTTCGGCGTCTCCACCTGGGTCAGGTAGCGGTTGATAGCGTTCGATGCCTCGAAGACTGCCTTCAGAGCCTCGGCCGTGTTGAAGTCGTCGTCCATGGCCTCGTAGAACTTCTCCCTCGCGTTCCTTATCGCTTCGTAGGCCTCGAACTCCTCCTGGCCCCACTTGAAGGAAATCTCCGCCCTCTCCATGGCCACACGGATGTTCTCGAGGGTGTTATACAGGCGCTCGAGGTTGTTCTTCGCGTGCTCCATGCCCTCTTCCGTGTAGTCGAGCGGCGAGCGGTAGTGTCTCTGGAGCACGAAGAGCCTTATCACCTCGGGGTCGTAGCGCTTTAGGGCCTCCCGTATGGTGATGAAGTTGCCCAGGCTCTTGCTCATCTTCTCACCGTTGACCATGAGGAAGCCGGTGTGCATCCAGTAGCGGACCCACTCGTGGCCGGTGCACGCTTCTGTCTGTGCTATCTCGTTCTCGTGGTGCGGGAAGATGAGGTCGTTTCCGCCGCCGTGGATGTCGAAGCTCTCTCCGAGGTACTTGGTGCTCATCGTGGAGCACTCGATGTGCCAGCCGGGCCTTCCCTCGCCCCAGGGGCTTTTCCACTTCGGTTCTCCAGGCTTCGCCTTCTTCCAGAGGGCGAAGTCTTCGGGGTTCTTCTTGCCCTCACCGGGCTCGACGCGCGCGCCTTTAACGAGGTCCTCCACCTTTATCTTGCTCAGCTTGCCGTAGTCCTTGAACTTGCGAACCTCGAAGTAAACGCCGTCGCTTCCCTCGTAGGCGTAGCCCTTCTCCTGGAGCTTTCTCACGAAGTCTATGATGTCCTCTATGTGTTCGGTAACGCGCGGATAGATATCGGCTGGCTTGACCTTGAGGGCCGCCATGTCCTCCAGGAAATAGCGGAGGAACTTTTCCGCGAGCTCTTTCGGGTCCTCGCCGGTCTCGTTCGCCCTGCGGATGATTTTATCGTCTATGTCGGTGAAGTTCATGACCATCAGGACGGTGTAGCCGCGGTGCTCGAAGTAGCGCCTCACCACGTCGAAGGCTATGTACGTCCTCGCGTGGCCGATGTGGGTGTAATCGTAAACGGTTGGTCCGCAGACGTACATCCTGACCTCGCCCTCTCTGAGCGGCTTGAACTCCTCTTTCTGCCTTGTCAGGGTGTTGTATATCCTTATGGCCATCTTCTCACCACCGGGGGAACTTCGGAGGGTTCTCTTATTAGGTTATCGCCGTCGTTCTGGTCAGGTTTGTGTACGGGGGTTTTCAAATTGGATGCCCGTCGGGCCGCTGTGGCACCGGCAAAAGCTTAAAAAGCAACCCCCTCAATCCGGGGTAGAGCAGGAAAAGGAGGTCACGATGATGAAGGTTCAGAAGGGAGACGTCATAAGGCTTCACTACACCGGAAAGGTCAAGGAGACCGGTGAGATATTCGACACGACCTTTGAGGAAGTTGCCAAGGAGGCGGGCATCTACAACGAGAAGGGCATCTACGGCCCGGTTCCGATAGCCGTTGGAGCCGGCCACGTCCTCAGCGGCCTCGACGAGCAGCTCGAGGGGCTCGAGGTCGGGAAGAAGTATGAGATAATCGTCCCGCCCGAGAAGGGCTTCGGCAAGCGCGACCCCAAGCTCATAAAGACCTTCACCCTCGGCCAGTTCAGGAGGCAGGGCATCTACCCGTTCCCGGGCATGCCCATTGAGATAGAGACCGAGAGCGGCAGGAAGCTCAAGGGAAGGGTTCTCACCGTCAGCGGTGGCCGCGTTAGGGTCGACTTCAACCACCCCTATGCCGGCAAGCATCTGGTTTACGAGGTCGAGGTTCTCGAGAAGATAGAGGACCCAATCGAGAAGGTCAAGGCCCTCATAGAGCTCCGCATGCCGAACGTCGACAAGGAGAAGGTCATCATCGAGGTCGGCGAGAAGGACGTCAGCGTTGACTTCGGCCAGCTCCTTGACGAAATCGACAAGAACACCCTCGTCCTCGGCGAGATACTCCTCGAGAGCGACCTCAAGTTCATCGGCTACGAGGAGATAACCTTCAAGCCGAGCGTCGACGAGCTCCTCAAGCCGCCCGAGGAGGAGAAGGAGGTCATAGAGCTCGAGGAAGAGGTCAGCGAGCCCCTCGTCGAGAAGGCGGAGGAAGAGGCAACCGAGGAGAAGGTCGAGGAGAAAGTCGAGGAAGAGACCAAGGAAGAGGAGAAGGCTGAGGAAGCCGAGGCCAAGGAAGGGGAGAAAGAGGCAACCGAGGAGAAGGCCAAGAAGAAGACCAAGAAGGCCACCAGCAAGAAGACCACCAAGAGCACCAAGGGCAGGAAGACGAGGAGGACCACAACCAAGAAGACCACCAGCAAGAAGACCAAGGCGTCTGAGAAGAAGGAAGAGCCCAAGGAGGAGTGAAAAGCTTTTATTCCTCCTCCCCAACTTTTCCACATGGAGCTCAGGAGAAACCCCTACGTCCTCTACATTATCCTGCTCCCGCTGATTCTCGTCGTCAGGTACAGCGACGGCGGGATATTCCGCTGGGCGTTCTACAACCTGCTGTTCTACTTCGCGGTCCCGCTGCTTATCGGGGTGGCCGTGGGCTTCAGGGGGAGCGAACTTGGGGTTCAGCTTGGAAGGGGCTCCGGCTACAGATGGGCGCTCGTTCTCTTCATCGCCACGATACCGCTGAGCCTCTACGGTGCGACGATACCCGAGATGAAGAACTACTACCCGATATTCGAGTACTCCGGCTGGGGTGACTTCTTCGTCAAGGAGCTCGCGGTCGGGGTCATCATGTTCGCCCACGAGGCCTTCTTCAGGGGGATGCTCCTCTTCCCTCTTGCGAAAAAGAACGAGTGGCTGGCCATCCTTGCGCAGGACGTTCCGTACGCCCTGGCCCACATTGGTAAGCCCGGCATCGAGGTTCCCTACTCGTTCGTGGCCGGGATAATCTTCGCCAAGATGGATTTGAAGAGCGAAAGCTTCCTGCCCAGCTTCCTCCTCCACTGGTTCGGCTCCCTTCTCTTCGACGTCCTGTGTGTCCTCTTATAGGTTGGAAGGCGAAACTACTATTAGGGATGGGTCCCAAGAAACCTTATGTTCGGCTTCGAGGTTTACCTCCGCGGCCGCTACTGGGAGGTCGACCTCCTGCGCGGCGTTGGCATAACCATGATGGTCGTCTCGAACTTCGTGACCGACCTGTGGCTCTTCCTCGGCTACAACGAACACCACCTCTCCGGCGCCTCTTCGCCATAGCCACTGCGTCGATATTCATATTCACCTCGGGCCTCTCCATGTGGATAAGCTATTCCAGAACGGTGAGGAAAAACCCACGCCCCTATTTGAAGTACTTCAAACGCTTCCTCAAGCTCTTCGGCCTTGGATTGCTGATAACCCTCGTCACTTCCCGCCTCCCCGGCGAGATGACGATCCACTTCGGAATACTCCACTTTCTCGGCGTGGCCACCTTGCTGGCGGTTCCTTTCTATCGCTTTGGTAGGAAGAACGTCTTTTGGGTCTTCTTTTTCCTCTTTGGCCATCTCCTGGTGAACGGCCTCCACGACGGCCTCTGGCTCCTTCCCCTGGGCATCACGCCCGAGAACTACTTCGCCCCTGATTACTTCCCGATTTTTCCATGGTTTGGAGTGTACCTCATGGGAATGGTCGCGGGGAGCGTTTTCTATCCCGGAGGAACAAGAAAAATGCATCTTTCCCTGCCGCAGAGCCCCGTGGTCCACTTCGTCGCCTTCGCGGGCAGGCACACCCTGGCGATATACCTCCTCCACCAGCCGGTGCTCGTGGGGCCACTGAGGCTCGTCCACGGCCCACTGCCAGGGATTCCCCTGTAACCGCAACCTTTAAAAAGTTCGTTCCAACTCCAAATCGTATGGATGTGGAAATTAGAGCGTCTCTAATCGATGACAATCTTGAAGAGTGCATAAAGAAGGCCGCACTGGAGGCGCTCGTGGACGAGGCGACGAGGGACGAGAGCGACTTCGTGGGAAAGCTCTTCTCACCGGGATTGAATTACAGGCTCAGGGAATGTGCCAGGCCAAAGGCAGAGGTCGAGTTCTCCCTCGGTAGGTGGGTCGTGGTGAAGGGCCGGGCCGATTACCTCGGCTTCGTTGAGGGCCTGCTCTGCCTCCTCGCGTGGATTGACGGGAGGTTCAGAGACGCGCAGGAGATAGCCAGCATCACAGGCGTAAAGCTCTCCGGCAGAGTCAGAGGAGGAAGGCTCGTTCACGAGTTCGGTACTGGAGACGGGACGGCCTTTGAGGTCAAGGACGGTGTTCTCGTTGCGGTTGGAGACGGCGACAGAAGGGAGGTCCCGGCCA
>Ga0256838_1001567_pt1 | contig 10566 bp, 14 predicted proteins | sample 4571419metaG_FD_185978 | JGI IMG/M metagenome (GOLD analysis project Ga0256838, IMG submission 185978) | Hydrothermal vent microbial communities from Guaymas Basin, Mexico - 4571-419 | ecosystem: Environmental > Aquatic > Marine > Hydrothermal vents | place: Mexico: Guaymas Basin | collected... | reverse complement strand
CCTCCGAATTTCTGAACTACTAACATTCATCTCCTTTGTTTAGTTTGCTTCGCAAACGCTGAATAAAGACAATATTGCATATATTTTGCTTTAAGCCTTCAGCTTTATGCTTTTAGCTTATTTAAATGTATCCCTGTTTTTTAAAATAATCCAAAACAATCTTATATACCGGCCTTTTGAATGACTTTACATAATCGAAAACTTCTTTCAAACTTACAAATTTATAATCTTCAAACTCCGGTACTTCAGTATTTAAATTAATCTTTGCGTTCGGTTTTAATTTTACTAAAAAATATTTTTGTTTCTGTCCGTCAAACGGATACATTTTTTTTGCTATTCTTTTTGGAAAATCATATTTTTGCCACTCCGGCATTTCGGCTAAAATTTCCACTTCATCCGTTCCTATTTCTTCTTTTAATTCTCTAAGCAGCGCCTCTTTTGCACTTTCCCCTTCATCTATACCCCCCTGTGGAAACTGCCATGCATCGACATCGTTTCTTTTTGCTATTAAAATTTCCACTTTTTCCGGATATTTTGAAGAAAGAACAACGGCGGCGACATTCGGTCTGTATTTTTTCAAAATATCACCTTTTTTTTGTAAAATTATAACTAAAAAAGTTAGCAAGTTGTGAAGTTGTGAAGTTGTGAAGAAAAATTTAAATAAAATTTTAAATAAAAGGAATAAGATGAAATACAACTCTTCTGCCAATTTTTCATCTTTTCCATCACAACTTAACCGCTTATCTACTTCACAACTTCTATACATTCACATTCCTTTTTGCGACAGCAAGTGCAACTACTGTGCGTTTAATTCATATACAAACCTTAACCATTTAAAAAAAGAGTATTTTGAAGCTCTTAAAAAACAGTATTTTAGCGAAGTATCAAACGATACCCAGTTTAAAACCCTCTTCATTGGAGGAGGAACCCCCTCTACCATGAGTATGGATTTTTATGAAAAACTGTTTAATTTAATATCCCCTAATCTGCAAAAATGTGAAGAAATAACCATAGAATGCAATCCTAACACATCTTATGAATGGTTAAAAGAAATTAAAAATTTAGGAATTAACCGTATAAGTTTCGGTATCCAAAGCTTTGATAAGGATAAACTTAAATTTTTAAATCGTAACCATTCTCCTTCTCAAGCTATAAAAGCTATCCAAAACGCAAAAAAAGCCGGGTTTGAGAATATAAATCTGGATTTAATCTATTCAACCGCCGTGGATTCAAAAAATCTGCTTGAAAACGATTTAAAAACAGCTTTTTCTCTGCCTATAACACATATCAGCGCATATTCTTTAACAATTGAAGAAAACACCAAATGGGAAGGGGATTATTCAAAACGGAAATACGACGAAGAGCTTGAAATATGGTTTATTGAAAAAATCAAAGAAAAATTCCCTCAATATGAAATATCAAATTTCGGAAAACCGTGCATTCATAATTTAGGATACTGGGAAGGAAAAGAATATACTGGGCTCGGCGCAGGGGCGGTGGGTTTTAAAAAATGGAAAATGGAAAGATATTACACACAAAATAATGTATATGAATATTTGAAAAACCCTGTAAAATATGAATATGAATACTTATCTGATGAAGATATTAAAAAAGAAAAAGTTTTTTTGGGGCTTCGCTCAATTGTAGGGTTTGATGAAAACATTTTAAACGATGAAGAGAAAAAAAGAGTTGATATATTAATAAATGAAAACAAACTGTTTAAAAAAGAAAATAAAATACACTCATCCGATTTTTTACTGGCAGATGCATTAACTGAGTATATTCTGGATTAAACTACATTATCATACCAAAACCAATTTTAAAGTTTACATCTTTTCACCTTCTTTCACTCCAAAAATAAATGTAACATTTATTTTTGGAACTGGTTTTACCACGGTGCTATCGCACTCCAAAATTTTGCCAGCCAATTTTGCTCCGTATAGCGTTTTAAATCACCTTCAGTACTGTATGCTATTTTTGCATCTGCAATATATTTACTGTCTATTGTATTATCGGCACTTATATCCTGAGGTCTAATAACTCCGCTGATTTGAATAATCTGTTTTTGACCGTCGACATAAATCTCCCTGCTGCCTACAATAAAATAATTGCCGTTTTTTAATACTTTTACAATTCTGGCACTCACAGTAGTCTGGAAAGTTTCATTTCTTTGCTGAGTACCGCTGCCCTGAAACGTTCTTGTAGAGTTCATAGAGGGCATATTCAGGCTTATTCCTGTTTTATTTAATGTATGATTGTGACCGTTTAAGCTGACTCCACCGCTCACAGTAGCGTCAAAAAGCCCACCGGCATCACTATTAGCTTCACTTAGTTTTTTACTCGCTTGAGAAGACTGCTTAACTTCTTCGGTTATTACTACCGTAACGATATCATTAACTTTCATAGCTTTTGTATCTGAAAACAGATTATCATTATTAGTAAAAAGCGAACCGGGATTATTTTGGGGAATATCATTATCTTTACTCGGCATCTGTTCTACATATTTAGGAGGTTTCATATTTATAGTCGGATCCATAGGGTGAGATGCGCATCCTGTAAAGAAAAGCACAAGCAAACTGCCAAAAATTATATATTTTTTCATCAAAACCCTTTTTATAAAAAATAGCAAAAACTATTCCGTTTTACCTTTTAAAGCAAGAACCGCTTTTTTAATATCATCCTGCCTCATAAAATGTTCACCCACAAGATACGCGTCAACTCCGTTTTTTGAAAGCTTTTTTACCGTCTCAAAATCGTTAATACCGCTTTCGGCCACAACTATCACATCTTTTGGAAGAAGCGGGATTAATCTTTTACTGAGATCCATATCCATTTCAAACGTTTCAAGGTTTCTGTGATTAAACCCGATTATATCCGCCCCAATTTCCAGAGCTTTTTTCAAATCTTCCTCATCGTGAATTTCAAACAACACTTCAAGACCCATATTTTTTGCAAAATCAAACAGTTTTTTTAATTCTTCCGTCTCAAGGGCTTTTGCTATTAAAAGTATAAAATCAGCACCTGCCGCATAAGCTTCGGCTATTTGAAACTCATCTACAATAAAATCTTTTCTTAAAAGCGGAATTGTGCTGAATTTATTTATTTCTTTCAAATATTCAAGACTTCCCTGAAAAAAATGAGGCTCCGTCAATATGCTCATAGCATCCGCCACCTCAACATACTCTTTTGCTATTTCTACAGGATTAAAATCTTTCCTGATTATACCTTTTGAAGGACTCGCTTTTTTAACTTCGGCTATGATTCTGTACGGATTTTCAGGTGTGGATTTTAAAGCTTTTTTTACGTCTCTGAAATCTCTTTTTATATTTAAAAATTCCTTAAAGTCTTTTTCGTTTTTTCTTTTTCGAAGGTCTTTTTTAGTCTGATATATAATTTTATCAAGAATCATTTTTTCCCTTTTTTCATTTTCTTTAAACACTTTTGAATTTTATCTTTATGCATAAGGATTTCCTTATCTTTTAATTTAATATATTTGATAATTTCCCATGCCTCTTTACATTTTCCGAGTTTATAGTATCCCCATGCCAAAGAATCGATATATTCTTCGTTGTCCGGTTTCATTTCTACGGCTTTTTGAACATATTCAAGCCCTTCTTTAACATCAATATCCTTATCTATCATAATATACCCTAAAAAATTGTAAAGATAAGGACTCGGATAAAACTTCAAAAGGTATTTTAATTTAGGCATTATCTCTTTTACCGTTTCTTTGGTTGGTTCGGATTCATATCTGTATGTACAGTATTTTAACAGATACGACAGTTTAGCTGTTTTTTCATAAAGTTTATAAGCATAAAATGATGCTTTTTTATAATCCCCTTTGGTTTCATAAACAATCAGTTTATATTCATCGCCCAGATTATTTTTTTCTATCAGTTTCAAAGCTTTGTCATATTCTCCGTTGTCTAAATATATTCTAAATGCAAACATAAGATATTTTTGATCAAATTTACCCATTTTTTCATAAATATTAGCAAGAGAGTTATAATCATAGGTTTGTTTATAAATAATGGCAAGTCTTAGGCATATATCATATTCACATCCGTACATATTAAGATGCGTTCTCAGATATGCTAACGCCTCATTGTATTTTTTTATTTTGATTAATATATCGACAAGCTGCAGGAGTGTTTCTTTGCTGTGATTAAGTGCATATAGAGATTTTAAATAATCTGCCGCTGTTTTATAATTTTTTTCTTTTAAATATATAAACGCCATCATTCTATAGAAAAACTCATCTTTTTTATTTAACTTCGATAATAACTCTTTTTTAGCTTCATTTACTTTTTTTAGCTCAAGCAAACTTAATATATTATACATAAATATTGTTTTATTAAACTTTTTTTCTAAAAAATCATTACTTAATTTTATAACTTCATTATATTTTTTTTGATAAAACAAATCCTCTATGAGCTTTTCATAATAAACCGGCTTTTTGGTTTTATCGTATAAAAATTTATATATATTTATTGCAGCGGTTAAGTTGTTTTCATCTTCATACATCAATGCTTTGATAATATAGTCATCTTCGTTAGGTATGACTTTTTTACCTACAGACGGCTGTTTGACACTGCATCCGGTTATCATTAACAACAAAATTAATAATCCGATTAATTTTTCACTTTTCATTTTTCACTTTTCACTTCTATTATTCCCGGGCATTCTTTTTTAATTTCATCGATTTTATCCTTATAATAATCCCAAAAAGGAAAAGTCCTGCACTGATTAGGACGCACCGGATAAATTTTACATCCGTTTTCAAAAAAAACACATGCATATCCGTCTTTATACGGCTTTTCTTTTATGGAATATCTGTATCCGACTTTAATTAAAAAGGTTTTTTTAAAAAATTCTTCATCTATATTTAAAAATCCGGATATATTTTTAATATCCTGATGTGTGACCCATATGTAACCGCTCTCTCCTATGCAGCAGTTACCCTCGCATTTTTGACAGGCATCGGCATCAAATTTATAAGGAAAATTCTCTTTTTCAATAATTCTCAATTCTCAATTCTCCATTAAATTTTTACGCTTTTCGTAGCCGCTTTTTTATAAATTTCAGCAGCCTCTTTGGAATAATTTTCACCTTCAAAACCGATTAAAGGAGGATGAACGGTAACCATTGATTTGGCATGTCTTTTTGCCCTTATTAAAATCAAAGTCGCTTTTTTATTTAATCTCGGATGCATAAATCTTATATCGGTTATTTTTAAGGGTTTTGGCATTTTTAAAATTATATCATCTATTCTTTTGGCATCGTAACAGAATATAAACTCGCCTCTTTCGGCCAATACGGAATTTACTTTATTAAAAAACTTATCCATCGGCAAAGACTCTTCATATCTCGCCGTTTTTATTATTTCATTTTCGCTTTTTAAAGTCCCCTGATAAAACGGTGGGTTTGATATTACAAAATCAAATTTTTTATTAAAGGAATATTCCAAAAAATCGGAATTGATAACTTCTGCTTTGAGATTATTTTCAATTTTGTTTTTTTCTATAAATTCACTCATAACGCTTTGCTTTTCAATTACGGTCAAATTGATTTTCGGATAATCCCTTTTAACCAAAAGCCCTAAAACACCGCAGCCCCCTCCGACTTCTAAAACATTGCCTTTTATATTAAACTTCGTAATAAAATCATACAAAAACATTGTGTCACTGTTGTAACAATACCCGTTTTTCGGCTGATACAAAGTCATTAATCGGTTAATCCCAGTTCGTCCAAAATAGGTTTGATGTCTTTTTCGTAATACTGCATCAGCAGATTCGGAATCAAAGCCATTGCTTTTTCGTCATTTTTCCACTCTTCAATTTTTTCCAAAATTACACTTTTTTTCTTTTCATCGATATGTTTTGCGTTTTTTACTTTTTCTTTTATTTTATTAACCATAGTTTGCCTTTTTTTTGTAAAATTATAACTAAAAAGGCGCAATATGATAATAATTCCGGCACGTTTAACTTCAAGCAGGCTCCCGAATAAAGTTTTAGCAAATATAAATGACAAACCGATGATAATTTGGTGTGCCGAAGTGGCAAAACAGGTTGACGACGTATGTATTGCAACCGATTCCGAGGAAGTTATAAAAGTTTGTAAAAATTACGGTTTTAACGCAGTAATGACCAGTGACAAACACCAAAGCGGAAGCGACAGAATAAAAGAAGCGGCGGATATTTTAGGACTTAATGACAATGATATAGTTATTAACATGCAAGGAGACGAGCCGTTTTTAGAACCGGAAATACTCCAAAAAGTAAAAAACAAACTTGAAGAAATCAAAAACAGGAATTTTGTGATGGCAAGCTGTTATAAAGAAATTGATGAGCTTCATGCCAGTGATCCGAATCTTGTAAAAGTAATTATGGATATAAATTCTGACGCCATATACTTTTCAAGAAGCAAAATCCCGTATAACCGTGACGATGTTCCGCACCAGTATTACGGACATATCGGAATTTACGGATTTACTAAAAAAAGCCTTGACGAATTTGTAAAGATGAAAGGTTCAATCGAACACATTGAAAAATTAGAACAGTTAAGGGTTATAGAAAACGGTAAAAAAATAGCAATGATAAAAGTTAAAACCGAAAGTTTCGGAATAGACACCAAAGACGATTTAGAAAGGGCTAGAAATTATGCAAAAAGTCGCAGTTAGCATAGGTGATTTAAACGGAGTGGGCATTGAAATTGCCTTAAAAGCACATAATAAAATTAAACAATGGATAAAACCCGTATATTGTATAAACGAAAAAATGCTTAAAAAAGCCGCAAAGCTTTTAAACATTAAAATTCCTGAAGATTTTGAAATTTACGGAGTCGAAGGTGATTTTGAAATAAAACCGGGAGTTGTAGATGAAAAGGCCGGCAAATATTCGTTTGAGAGTTTCATTTCCGCGATTAATTTAGCAAAAGAAAAAAAAGTCGACGCAATTACAACGCTTCCGATTAATAAAGAAAGCTGGGCTAAAGCCGGGGTTAAATACAAAGGCCATACGGAAGTTTTAAGGGATGTTTTTAAAAAAGACGCCATTATGATGCTTGGATGTGAAAAGATGTATGTTGCGCTTTTTACGGAACACATACCTTTAAAAGAAGTGGCAAATAAAGTTAAAAAAGAAAATTTAGTTAAATTTTTTACAGATTTTTACAATTCGACAAATTTCCACAAAGTCGGTGTCCTTGGACTTAATCCGCATGCCGGGGACGGAGGGGTTTTGGGTGATGAAGAAATAAATGAAATCATTCCTGCTATTAATGAAGCAAATAAACTCATAAATAAAGAATTCTTCTACGGCCCTTTGGTTCCCGATACGGCGTTTTCTTCAAAAAAAGGCAGATTTATCGCAATGTATCACGACCAGGGACTTGCCCCGCTAAAAGCACTTTATTTTGACGAAAGTATAAATGTAAGTCTTAACCTTCCTATTTTAAGAACTTCAGTTGATCATGGAACGGCATTTGATATAGCATATAAAAAAAAGGCAAACACTAAAAGTTATGAAAATGCGATAAAATATATCTTAAATCACAAAAATTGATTTAAATCAATTTTTTTATCTTAAATATTGGATATACTTAAACAAAAAAAGGAAGAGTATGCAAAGACTTATCAGATTTCAACACGAAAGTTTCATTAAATTCATTTATGCAAGCGTAATTGTAAAAGAGCAGGCTTCAAAAAAACTGCTTGAAGATATTGCAACATTTAAATACAGACATATGGTTTGGGCAATGGCGGACGCCGTAAAAGCCGGTGTAAAATTCAACATGGATTTTAAAACCGAAGAAATTAAAAAAATAGAAACTAAAACCGAAGAAGATTTATTAGAAGTGTTAATAAACGATTTAGAAGAAAACATCAGAAGTTATGAAGAGATTAAAACACCTTCAACTGATAGATTTAAAAATGATGACGAATACTTTTTATCGCAACTTAAAAAACTTGATTTAGAAGGTGAAGTTACAGCATTTAATCAGGCTAAAGAATTACCGGGAGTTGAACTTGAAGAAAATGCTAAAGCAGCATTAATATTCTTCTTAATGGAAGAAACGTTTAAAGAATATGAACTTATTACAATTTACAGTTATTTAAAAGTCCGCTCAAACGAAGCGGATGCCAATTCGGCATTTACTGACCTTGCATACGATTCAATATATCATTTAAGAAGATTCGCCGAACTTGCCTCTCAAATGGGAGTATTGACACTTCCAAGACCTATTCCGCATGAAAAATATGAAAACATCGGAATTGTTGAGTTTTTAAAAGAAAACATCGAAGAAGAAATGGATGCAGAAAAACAGTGTCTGATTTTAGCTGAAAAAATCGGAAACGAAGAACTTAGCAATTTCTTATTATTTATCTCTCGTCAGGAATTATACCACGCAGAGCTTCTACAAAGAGCGCTTGATGCTCTAAAAGGCTAAAAGCCTTTTAAGCATTGCAAAAATAAATGTAACATTTATTTTTAACGGAAAAGATGTGGAAAAGAGAAGGTATGTAAACTTTAAAAAATGGCTCAAAGCTTGAAAAGTTTAAAAATATCAGTCCATAATTTAATAAACCTCTTTTCTGTGAGCAATTCTAATGATTGTTATAACTAATAAATTATTTTCTTTTAGATATATAATCCTGTAATTCCCCGCTCTTTTTCTAAATTTGTCTTTATGTTTGCCTTTAAGAGGTTTATCATTGAAAAAATTTCCGTTTTGTAAATCTATGATTTTTGAAGCAACAAGTTTTTGTGCGGAACTGTCTAATTTTAAAAATTCTTTTTCAGCTTCTTTTTCAAATGCAACTTTATACATCAATTCCTGCTTTTCTGAATACTTCTTCTAATGATACTACACTTGATTTGCCTGATTTTAGGTTATCTATTCTTTTATCTGCAATTATTTCATCAAGTTTATCAAAATATAACTCTATTGCTTTTTCTATTAAACTTGTTCTGCTTTTATTAAGTTCTTTAGCATATTCATCAAGTGTTTGAAGTATATCTTGTTCAAGTCTGATATTTATTGCTTTTTTCATAAACATTTCCTTTTAATTTTTGTAGATACAATTGTAGTACAAAGATGCTTGATTGTCAATGAATAAAAACATTTTAACCTTAACCCTTTTAATTCATATATCACGCGAAATTATTATAAAGAGTACTTGATAGCGTTAAAAATAGGAACTGACTAAATGTCGATTAGGAGTTGATTGTTTAGAACTTTCAACCCCACTTCTGAACAACTCCTAATCATTCCTATACCAATAGTGTCAGTCACCAAATCATTATTAAAAAAAGAAAAAGAGGAATTAAGCTTTAGTTTTTAAAGCTTCCTCCGCTGCCTGATAACCGAACTCAAAAGCTTTTTTATTGATTTCAACTGCTTTGCTCGGCACTGTTTCAATCATTGCCTCGAATACAAGGTCGTGATCAAGATCATTCATCCTTGTAGCAATTGCAAGTGCCACAACAGACTGAGTAATTACGTTTCCTACTTTTTCTTTAGCAATCGTAATTACTTCGATCGGATACATATTCCATCTTTTTTTATCTTCTTCGCTAGGATAAACAAGATTCGGCTCATATACGATAATTCCGCCTTCTTTCACACCATCTTTAAACAGCTGATAAGATTTGTCCGCAACGCTAAGCATAAAATCAATTTCACCGTCAACCGCATACGGATAAAGAATAGGCTCATCATCAAGAATAATGTCAACTTTTGTAGGTCCGCCCCTAACCTGAGAAGTATACGTACCTACCTGAACACCGTATTTACCGGCTTTTACGTATGCTCTTGCCAAAATTTCACCGGCAAGAAGGACACCCTGTCCTCCAACCCCTGTAAATCTTAATTGTTTTCTCATGAGTCTCCCCTTACTCTGTCGATTAATTTATAGTATTCTTCACAGTATTCCGGCTCATTAGTTTCATATAATATACCTTTTGGTTTAATTCCCTGTTTTTTAAGCTCATACTGTTCTTCAGGACTTAATTTATCCCACTTAGCTTTAGGCATTAAATTGCCCTCAATCCAATCCATTAATTTTTTAGCCTGTCCGAGTTTATTTTTTCTACCGAAGTTAACATGGCAGTTTGAATGAACGTCAAAGAAACTGAATCCTTTATGCTGGAATCCTTTTACAAACAGTCTTTCTAGTTTTTGAGCTTCGGATACGCTTTCTCTTCCGATAAATGTCGCTCCCGCACCTTTTGCAAGTTCCGCAGGATCAAAACTAGGATCAATATTTCCGTATTGTGTTGTTACAGACCATGCACCTTTCGGTGTTGTAGGTGAAACCTGGCTGTTTGTAAGACCGTAGATGAAGTTATTGATTAATACAAAGTTTAAATCAATATTTCTTCTACATCCGTGGATTGTATGGTTACCACCGATTGCAAGTCCGTCACCGTCACCTGCAACTACGATTACGTGTTTATCAGGATTTGCAAGTTTAATCCCCGTAGCGTATGCCACAGTTCTTCCGTGCGTCGTATGTACGGTGTTTGCATCAATGTAACTTGAAAATCTTCCCGAACACCCTATCCC
>Ga0256838_1001566_pt1 | contig 10574 bp, 10 predicted proteins | sample 4571419metaG_FD_185978 | JGI IMG/M metagenome (GOLD analysis project Ga0256838, IMG submission 185978) | Hydrothermal vent microbial communities from Guaymas Basin, Mexico - 4571-419 | ecosystem: Environmental > Aquatic > Marine > Hydrothermal vents | place: Mexico: Guaymas Basin | collected... | reverse complement strand
ACTTAACTGCTTTAGAGCCTACCTTTGAAATCGTCCCATCTGCAAATACAACTTCTAGCTGCATTACGTAGTCCTTAGTTACCCCATACTTAACGCACCTTGGCCCTCCAGCGTTCTCTGCTATGTTCCCGCCGATTGTTGAGTACTTGTAGCTTGAAGGATCAGGCGGGTAGAAAAGCCCTCTCTTTTCAACCTCCTTTTGGAGCTCGTAAGTGACAACTCCCGGTTCAGTTAGAACGGCTAAGTTGTCCTCATCAATCTCAATTATCCTGTTCATTTTCTCAGTTGAGATAACAATCCCTCCTTCAAGTGGAGCTGAACCTCCCGTTAACCCCGAACCTGCTCCTCTGGGATAAACTGGAATTCCGTTCTCATTTGCAAACGCTAAAACTTTAGCTACATCCTCCTCATCTTCAGGAAAGACAACAACATCCGGTACTCCCTTATAGCCAGTGGGTGTTCCGTCGTAAGCGTAGGATAATCTCCAAGAAGTTGAATCCTTAACTTTTTCTTTCCCTAAAATTTCCTTAAGCCTTTTTAAGTAGCTGTTCTTCTCCAATTTATTTACCTCCAATGGTAGAGCAATTTTTTAGCGAATCTTGTCTTTTCACTACTTATTAAGTATAATTTCATTCCCATTAAAAATAAAGTTATGAGAAGTTTATAGAGAGTTGTAAAAGTTTCAAGCAAATTAATAAAATTATTAAATCGGTAACGGTAACTAGGAGGGAAAGTTGTATAAAGTAATTTTAGTATTCGGTACTAGGCCAGAAGCCATTAAAATGGCTCCTCTAGTAAAGGAATTTAAGAAGCATCCAGATAGGTTTGATGTAAAAGTATGTATAACTGCGCAACATAGAGAAATGCTTGACCAAGTTTTAAGTTTTTTTAGAATAAAACCAGATTATGATCTTAATCTTATGAAATCTAATCAGTCACTTTTTGAGTTAACTGCAAACTTAATTAAGGGTCTTGAGTCAGTTTTTAGAGATTTTAAGCCTAATTTAGTTTTTGTTCAAGGGGATACTACGACAGCTTTTGTGGGGGCGTTAGCAAGCTTTTATAATAAAACAGAAATAGCTCATGTGGAAGCAGGTCTTAGAAGTAATAATAAATATTCTCCTTTTCCTGAAGAAATTAACAGAGTTTTAGTAGGAAGATTGGCGGATTACCATTTTGCACCAACTGAAAAAGCTAGGAAAAACTTATTAAAAGAGGGAATAGAAAATAACATCTGGGTTGTAGGGAATACCGTTATAGACGCTTTACTTCTAGGACTCCAAATTATAAAGGAGCAGGGAGAAGAAAGGTATTACAGCCGATTTAACTTTTTAGACTTTTCAAAAAAAATTATTTTAGTTACAGGACATAGAAGAGAAAGTTTTGGAGAACCTTTCAGAAACATTTGTTATGCTTTAAAAGAACTTGCAAATTCTTTTGAGGACGTAGAAATCGTATACCCTGTTCATCTTAATCCTAATGTAAGAAAACCTGTGAATGAAATATTAAGAGGACATAGCCGAATTCATCTAATAGAGCCTTTGGAGTATCCTTACCTTATATGGCTCATGAGCAAATCATATTTAATATTAACAGATTCAGGGGGAATCCAAGAAGAGGCTCCATCCTTAGGAAAACCTGTTTTAGTTATGAGAGAAGTTACCGAAAGAATTGAAGGTATAGAAGCAGGTACAGCAAAACTTGTAGGTACAAGTAAAGAGAAGATTGTTACTGAGGTAGGAAAACTCCTTGAAAATCAAGAAGAATATAGTAGGATGGCAAAGGCAGTTAATCCTTACGGGGATGGGAATGCTTCAAAGAAAATACTTAAAATTCTATTAGAAAATTTAAATGCATAAGGAGGGAAAGCATGGAATCACGCTTCCAAAAAGTAGTTGTTATGGGATTAGGATATATCGGTTTACCAACTGCTGCTCTTATAGCAAGTAAAGGAATTAGTGTTTACGGAGTTGATATAAATAGAAAAGTCGTAGAGACTGTAAATGAAGGAAAAATTCATATTGTAGAACCTGACTTGGACGGACTCGTTCATGAAGTAGTTAGAAGAGGCTTACTTAAAGCTTCTACCTCTCCTGTTAAAGCGGATGTATTCTTAATTGCAGTTCCAACTCCTTTTAAAGAGGGATATATCCCTGATACATCTTATGTTGAATCGGCAATCAAAATGATTCTTCCTTACCTTGAAGAAAGAAATTTAGTAATTATTGAGTCAACGAGTCCAATAGGAACGACAGAAAAGATGTACAACTTAGTAATAAAAGAGAGACCAGAGCTCAAAGATAAAATATACATGGCTTATTGCCCAGAAAGAGTTTTGCCAGGAAAAATACTTTACGAGCTTCAGTATAATGATAGGATTATAGGAGGAATAACTTTAGCATCAACTAAGAGAGCTAAGGAGTTCTATTCTCTTTTCGTTGAAGGGGAACTTCATGAAACGAATGCTAAAACAGCCGAAATGTGTAAACTTGTAGAGAATGCTTACCGTGATGTAAACATTGCATTCGCTAACGAACTTTCTCTTATTTGTGATAAAGCAGGAATAGATGTATGGGAACTTATAAAACTTGCTAACAAACATCCCAGAGTTAATATCTTACAACCCGGCGTTGGAGTAGGTGGACACTGTATAGCTGTTGACCCATGGTTTCTAATTACTCAATATCCTGAAGAATCTAGGTTAATGAAGACAGCAAGAGAGGTGAATCTCTTTAAGACAGAATGGGTTATCCATAAAATCAAAAATGAGATTAAAAATTTTGAGAAAAATAACGGCAGGAAACCTAAAATAGCCTGTCTGGGACTTTCCTATAAGCCTGATATAGATGACTTAAGAGAAAGTCCAGCACTTTACATTGTCAAAAGGCTAGTTTCTGAAGGATATGACATCTTAGCGGTAGAACCTCACATAAAAGAACTTAGCGATCTTAAAGTTTATAAGTTGGAAGATGCTTTAGAAAAAGCTGATATTATCGTCTTCTTAGTTGCCCATAGAGACTTTAGGCATTTGAAAATCAAAGGAAAGCGAGTCCTAGATTTTTGTGGAGCGCTATAAGCTGATGGGAGGCGTCAAAAGAGATATTTTCTTTAACACCTTTTCGAACTTTCTACAGTTTGGTACCCGGTGGTTTCTCAATGTCATGCTTGCACGTAACTTTTCACCTGTATTTTATGGAAAATTTACCTTACTTTACTCTTTAGCTAATTTATTTTCTTCGTTATTCGCTTTCGGTTCTAACCTCTTTCTGTTACATAAGGCGCAAGAAAATGTTTCCGTTTTAATTAGATCTTTACTTTTAACAATCAGTATATTTGTAATTGTTTTAACTATTATATTGATAATTTTTCCTAAGTATTTAGTTATGCTTCTATTAGCTTTCTCTCTAGCCTTAAATATAAATTTATTCTCCTATTACAAAGGAATAGGTTGGTTTGATAAAGAAGCCCGACTTTATTTACTATTTTCGGTTGCTCTATTAATTATTATTCTCCTAATGTTGAAAGGTTTTATTCCTTCTGTTAATTCCTTAATGCTAATGTTAACAGGTATAAATTTTGCCGTTTTTCTGATAGGCCTATTATATGTAGGTTCTTCTTTTAATTTCAAATCAAGCATGAAAACGAATTTTTTCTTCCTAGTAAAAAATGAGTTTATAGAACGCTTTACGTACGGAGTTCATGAATTCCTTTCTATTTTGTTTAAAAACTTAGAATTCATTTTATTAAGTATTTACGCAGGGAATAAATATCTGGGAGAATACAGAGCAATATACAATTTAGTTTTTCCTTTTTACACAATAGCTACTATAACTTCTCAAGTTCTTCTTTCAAGACTGAGTAATTCTACAAAAGACAAAAGAAAACTCTTGCTTAGAAAATTTACAATACTGACTGGCTCCGTAGGAGCTTTGCTATTCATTATTCTGTACGGAACATATCCATTTGTATCACAGATTTTTTACGATTCAAGATTCACTGATACAATTTATAAGTTTACTTACCTACTAATGCTTGCTAATTTACTTGTCTATTTGATAAAATCCAACTTTGAAGTTGCACTAACTGCAACAGGAAAACAAGATTTCAGGGTCAAAGTTTTATCATTATCCATATTGTTTCTAACGATAATAGACTTTTTTACTATCAAATTAGGAGGCATACTTGGGCATAGTCTAGCTATATTAATAGTCAATATTTGTATGTTTTTAATTTATTTAAAAGAAACCTTAAGTCTAAGAACTTGAATGAAACGAATGGTATACAACATTTTATGTAAGCCAAAGAAAGTGAATAACCGCAATGGAATTCGGTGCTTAAGATGTTAAAATAATTATAGCATGAAAAAGGAAAGAGGAAGACCAAAAGAATGCTGATATAATATAAGATGCCCGACGGAAGTGTCCATAGAACTGTGTAAATTCTATCACGCTTCCAATCTCTCTCCAAAAATTTCAGAAAGTTGGCTGTAGATAACGCCCCAGTCCCTTACAGAACTTCCGCTCTGCTGTGTCCAAAAATCCTCAAAATGGGATAAAATAACCCTGCCATGAGAAAGGACTGGAAGATATATAACAAGAAACTCGTGGGTAGTGTACGATATTTTGTGTAAGCTGAGAAAATGGAGTAACCTCTTGGGGAACACCCTATAAATACTAACCCCAGGAGGTAAAAATGGAACTACAGAGGATTTTACCAGACCTCATCAAAGAAGTAGTAAAACAAACATTGGAATCCATCATGGTGGCTGAAAGAGAAGTGTTTATCAAAGAGCACGGAGGAACGAAGAACGGTTTCTACGCCAGAAACCTTGATACCGTCCTTGGAAAGCTGAAAAACCTGAAAATTCCGAGAGATAGAGAAGGAAAGTTCAGAACCAAGTTGATAGAACCTTACAAGAGGAGAGAGATCAACCTTGAAGATTTAATCCTTGGAATGTTTGCCTCTGGTATGAGCGCAAGAGCAGTAGCTTAGGCTCTTGAAAGCATATTTGAGCTTAAATACTCGCTTTCAACAATTAACGAGATTAGCAAAGTAACGGTAAATGAGATAAGAAAATGGAAACAGTGGAAACTCAAGGAGAGATATGCAGTGATAATGCTTGACAGTATGTGGCTATCGGTCAGGAGGGATCCCGTTAAAAAGGAAGTAGTCCTTTTTGTTCTTGGTATAGAGAAATACTTGACTTTGAAGTCAACCCCTCAGAAGGAGCGGAGAGCTGGTTGGAGATGATAAAAAGACTCTATGAGCGAGGAGTAAGGGAAGTTTTCCTTTTTGTGGCGGACGGAATTTCCGGCCTTGAAGGGAGGTGCTTTGCCGTCGGTTAATGCTGTTGAGAAGTTTGTTTATCTCAGGGTAGCAATGCTTAATGATAGATGGTCTAGTAGAGTAGTAAACGGTTTTTAGAAGCCAGAGAGGAGATTCAGGAAATGTTCTTCAGGAGGTATTCCTAATGGCTTACACAAAATTATTGACACAACCGAGACAGATAGTAGAACTTGAAATAACAGATGAAAGGACTCCTGACTGCAAGAAAGTTATAGAGCTTGTGGAAGGAGTAAAAGGGTAGGCAGAGAAGAAAGGGAGAAGGCTAAAGAAAGTAATAGCGGATGCTGGTTATGATATCCACGAGTTTTTTCGATACCTAGGAGAGAGAAAAATAGAGCCGGCGGTGCTGGTCAGGAAAGGAGCTAAAATAAGTGGAGGCAATCCATACAAAGATAGGGTAGTTCGCGCTATAAGGGAAGGAAAAAAGAAGTGGTAAAAAATCAGTAGATTATGAGAAGCGGTGGCTAGTGGAAGGCTTTTTCTCGGGCTTCAAGAGGTTGTTTGGAGAGTATGTTTCAAGTGTTAGGTTTGAGAACATTAAGAAGGAATTGTTATTTAAAGTTGCGATAGCTAATATGTTCTTGGCAATGGGTTGGGATAGAAGGTATGACAGGACAGTTGTCAACTGGGATTTAGTTAGTGGAGAGGTTTTACAGGAGATTTTATTAGACACAGCACCAGAAGGTATTGGCTAATGTTGATTGAGAGTTATACAATTTTTAGGGGGCAAACCAACAGGTATGAAGTATACACCGAGAATTTACCCAGAGGTAGAGAAAAGGAGGATTAATAGGAAAGAAAGTTTACATGCTGTTTTAAGGGATAGGATAAGCAGACTAAAAGGAGAATGAAAAAAAACTTTAAGCTGTCATATGGCAATAGCTCTCACTTATGGAGGGAGAGCTCGTGTTTGCTATAGCATCTTTTGAACAGAATTCCAAAAGAGATATAGGAGGTACTTCTAAGTGGCTTTTACAAAATCTTTATCACAGCTGAGTTTCAGAAGTCCTTATTTCATATTTCTATTGTTTTATACTGTCTACAATTTGGTAGGTCTAGTTAATACTGGAATGTACTATTTCAATGATTTTGATACCCAAGGTCCTTGGAAGCTATTTTTGACAGGGTTAGTAGGTTATTTACTCGGTTACTTATTTAGTATCTTCGTGAAAAGATGTTCAAGAAATTTACTTCTAAGGAAGGAGGCATATGTAGTAGTATTAAAGCCTTTTTTTCCCAAAGTTATCCTTCCTTTATCTTTAGTAATCTCTTTAATTATCTTGACAATACTATTCATAAAAAGTAAGGGAATTCCCCTTTTCTTAGGAGAAAAAAGGTTTTCACTCCCTCCTTTTTTCTTTAATTTCTATAGAATGTTTGAATACCTATTTTTATTCTACTATGTGCATACTAGACTTTATAAGAAAAACTTTAAAAAAATCTGGTTAGTTATATTCTTGTTATTCCTACTCCTCTCGCTAGGAACTGGTTATAGAACACAAGTTATAGAAGCACTATTGTTTTTATCATTATTTGAATTCTTTTCCTACAACCTTCCTTTTTTCAAACTACTAAAATATAGTATTGCTTTAATAACCATTTCTTCATTAATTGCTCTGTATAGAGTTGAGATAGATTACGATGCTCTTAATTTTTTTAGAAATATAAACGTTTCTTTTTTCAAGGAGCATCCTTACCTTTTCCCCCTACTACCATTTTTCTCTCTTATGCGATACTCACAATATACGGTATATCAAATATATCATAATTTGGGAAACAACTATTTTCTTGGCTATTTAGCTATCAGCAACTTTCTCACTTTACTGCCAGGAGAACAACCGGGAATGAGAAATATAGTTGGGGAAATTATAGGTGCACGCATAGTAAATGGCAAATATATGAGCCATACCCCTACGTTGCAGGGGGCCTTTTATATAGACTTCGGACTTCTTGGCGTTTTTTTCTTATTCTTTCTTGTTGGAACGTTTATATCCTTGTTTGATATACGTAAATATATCCAACGTAAAGACAGCTTTCACGTCTACGTTCTTATGTACATATACACCTATACCTGTCTATCTATCCACGTAGGCTACTGGGATATAATAGTTTTGGTATTTTTACTGTCATGCTTTATAATACTTTGCTCAGTACAAAAAAGAAAATTCATTATAGGAGTCCATTGATGAAAATAGCAGTGCTAACCAGCAGATACCCTATTGAGAAAGAACCTTATAACCATATGTTTGTTCACATCAGGAATAGAGAATATTTGAGGAAAGGAGAAAACGTAGAGGTTTTTATTCCTTCAAAAGAAAATTATTCCTATACTTTTGAAGGAATAAGAGTTACAGCGAGTCCCGTAAAAGATATTATCAAGAAATTAGAGAAATTTGATGTTGTGTTTATTCATCTCTTACATCCGTCCCTAATCCCAGAAATTGATGGATCATACATTTACGAATACCTTCTGAAATACAGAATTCCCACCTTATTCTTTATCCATGGGATAGAAGTACAAAAAATATGGGTTTCTAGACGTGAGGATATAGAGCTTTCTAAACCGAAGAGTATTATTAGATTCTTATACCATGATTTTTTTAAAATTCCTAAAATGAAGAATTTTATTAATAGATTTTTATCAGAACATCCTTATTCCAGATTTATAGCCGTATCTGAATGGATGTTAAGAAATGTACACACTAATATGGGAATAGACATCTCTCCAAAATCAGTAATAATTCCCAACGGAGTGGATACAAAACTTTTTAAGTTTAAGGATAGATGGAATAAACGGTACAATGTTCTAACGATTAGACCTTTAATATTAAAGGGTAAATATGCTGTTGATTTAGCTATTAATACATTTAAATACATCAAAACTTCTCAAATTTCTCTTTCAATTTACGGAAGGGGAAGAGATGCAGCAATTATTAGACAAATGATCAAAAATAGCAGTTTCCGCAGTAAAATTATCCTAAACGAGGTATTTATTCAGAATAGGGAGATTCCAAAAATTCACGATCTTCATGGCATTTATTACGCCGTTACAAGGATGGATGCCCAAGGAGTTTCTATGTGTGAAGCAATGGCTTCTGGATTACCAGTTGTTTCTTTCAATATATGTGGAATTCCTGAGTTCATAAAGCATATGGAAACAGGAATCCTTGTAAGACCTTACAACCTCAAAGAAGCCGCTGAATGGATAGAAACACTAGTGGAAGATAAAAACTTATACATAAAACTTTCAGAAAATGCTAGGAAATTTATTGAGCAAATAGACATTAAGGAAACCACTCAGAAAGAATTGGAAGTTGCTCAAAAGCTTACATTTAATGATTACATGGAGGGAAATACATATGAAAAATAGAAGGATTTTTATCCTGAATTGTCCTATAGATGCCCTTACAATGGATGAAACTATAAAAATTATAGATATAGCTATCCAAAATAATCAACACTTACATCATACCGTTGTAAATGCTGCTAAACTTGTAAAAATGCAGAAAGATAAAGAACTCTACGAAAGCGTAGTAAGTGCGGATATAATCAACGCAGACGGAATGGCTGTAGTTTGGGCATCAAAACTTTTAGGACAACCTTTACCCGAAAGAGTTGCAGGTATTGATCTTATGCAAAAAATAGTAAGGTTGGCATATAAAAAAAACTATAAAATTTTCTTTTTTGGAGCGAGAGAAGAAGTAGTAAAGAAAGTAGTGGAAAGGTATTCAAAGGAATATTCACCTAAAATTGTTGCGGGATATAGAAACGGTTACTATTCGGAAGAAGAGGAACCGCGAATAGCTAAGCAAATAGCGGAAAGCGGGGCAAATATCCTATTTGTTGGCATCAGTTCTCCTAAGAAAGAAAAGTTTTTGTACAAATACAGAAATATTCTGAAAAAGGTAAATCTTATTATGGGAGTTGGAGGAAGTTTTGATGTTATTGCTGGAAAGGTTAAAAGAGCCCCTAAATGGATGCAGGAATTGGGATTAGAGTGGTTTTTTAGATTTTTGCAGGAACCCAAAAGAATGTGGAGAAGAGCTTTTATAGATAATAGTAAGTTTATTGTTTTGGTAGTAAAAGAAATTCTAAAACAAAAATTTGGCCAAGGAGGAAAAAACAATTGAAGAATGTAAATAAAAGTAATACTTATTGGAAAAGGATTTTTGATGTTATCTTTGCTACAGTTGCTCTGATTATAAGTTTACCTATAATGATTTTTATAGCTATAATAATAAAGACTACCGATGGGGGAAGTATTTTTTTTAAACAAAGAAGAATAGGATTTAAAGGAAAGGAGTTTACGGTTTATAAATTTAGAACGATGTATTTAAATAACGAGAAAATCCTTAAGGAATATTTACAAAAAAATCCTAAAGCTCGGGAAGAATGGAAGCTTTATAGGAAGCTAAAAACTTATGATCCAAGAGTTACCCCAATAGGGCGAATTTTAAGAAAGTTTAGTTTAGATGAATTGCCTCAATTTTTTAATGTTTTAAAAGGAGATATGAGTGTTGTTGGTCCGAGACCTTATATATATGAGGAGTTGGAAGAGTATAAAATTCCAGAAAGTGTGAGACAAAAGTTGTTTTCCGTAAAACCTGGCATTACTGGTTTGTGGCAAGTGCAAGCAAGAAATGAGGCTACTTTTGAGGATAGAGTCAGATTAGATTTAGATTATATTGATAATCTTTCATTTTGGTTAGATTTAAAAATTATATTCAAAACAATTTGGGTGATGTTAACAGGTAAGGGGGCTTATTAAAAATCAAAATGAAATGTTTGTGCCTAAACTAAAAATGTAAATTTCTTTATCTTCCCTAGAATAGTTAAAGTTTGAGATATCATTGTAAGTAAATCCAGCGTAGAATCTCCAGTTGTAGACTTTCAGGTTAAATAAGTTTTTGTAATCTATATTTTTTTCAAATTCTATTGAATATATGCGATTTCTTTCTAAAGTTGAGCTAATGTTAAAACCTTTCTTAATGTAATTGTAATTAAGTTTAAGATTTCCCCATTTGAAGTCATGAGAAATACTGCAAAGATGATTTCTTGCGTTTCCTCCTGCGGCGTTACCAATAATAAAACCGTGGTAAGTAAAACCATCCGGATACATGTGATGTGTATACCATGTTTCTCCTTTACCTACAGTTTCTGTGTATTCATATTTAATATCTGTTAAGCCAGTTGTTAAGGTAATACCAAAGATGTGAGCTGCTCTCATA
>Ga0256838_1001565_pt1 | contig 10576 bp, 13 predicted proteins | sample 4571419metaG_FD_185978 | JGI IMG/M metagenome (GOLD analysis project Ga0256838, IMG submission 185978) | Hydrothermal vent microbial communities from Guaymas Basin, Mexico - 4571-419 | ecosystem: Environmental > Aquatic > Marine > Hydrothermal vents | place: Mexico: Guaymas Basin | collected... | reverse complement strand
CCCACGCTGAAGCGATTGACGACGACGAGATAAGCCCAAGAGAGAAAGAAAGACTTAGTAAGGAAGGGTGGGAGGCCGTCAGAGCCGTTTTGAGAATGCTTAAAGCAATTGAAAGAGTTTAGGGAGGAAAGAAGATGAAGCAGTTTAGGATTTTGCCAGATGCGCTAATTGACTGGATTGAGCAAACTAAAAACCCGGAAAGATACGCAAGGCTTATCCTCTTGCTAATCCGTCTTGCAAACTGGGGGGACGGAACCTATAGCGACGGAATAGAAGTCAAAAGAGGCCAAATCAGAATAACAGGTAGGAAGTTAGCCCAGCGCCTTGGGTATTCAAAATCGGCAGTTAACAGACTTCTACTCTCCCTTCAAAAGGCCGGGTGGGTGGAGCTCTCCTCTCAAAACAACCTGACAATAATTTCCTTACTCTGGCTCACCCAAGCGGGACACCTTGAGGCCTTCAAGCGGGACACCCAATCCCAAAAAGCGGGACACCAAGCGGGACACGATAAACAAAAGGAGCAAAGGGCTACAACCCTGCATACGGGACACCAAGCGGGACACCATAAGCAAGAAAGCGGGACACCTGAAAGCGGTCAGGCGGGAATAAGAAATAATAAGAAGAATATAGAAACAAAAGAAATTGAAAAAAAAGAAGAAAAATATAAGGGAAGTAATAAAGCGCCTGAAAAAGGCGATAATGTTTTAGAAAATTCTAAAAAGCAAATTAATAGGGAGATAATAAGGAACGTAGTAGAGAAGATTGCTTCCGAGTTTAAAGCGAAGTACAAAGCCAGGTTTAACCGATACCCTATCATAGATAAAGCATCAACAAAAAGAATAGAAGAGGCGCTTGCAAACTCGGCCACCGACTTTGAAGAACTCAAGGACCTCTCACGCCACCTTATCCAGAAAATTCCCGACTATTTCAAGCTTAGGGATAAATGGGTAAGAGAAAAGGGTTACAGCTGGTTTGCCTTCAGCTACAGGGTTGGAGACCTATTAAGCGAACCGGTCAAGTGTCAGGCGACAAATACGCCCGGCGTGGACTTCAAGCTTACTCTCTCAAGGATTTAAGGGAGGAGGTGTAAGATGGCTTTAGAACAGCTCCAGAAACACTTAGAAGCGGCAGGTTGCACCCAAAAGACCTGGAAGAACCTACTCGGGTGCAACCTACCTATCCCTCTACTGGACAAAGCCCTGCGTAAGGACATTATACCCCAAAATTACGCCAAGGCTTACTTTGGGGCAATTAAGGAAAATGAGCAGGTTTTAGAAAACAAAGGATTTAAACCTATTTACCTAATCTTCAGCGGAGACATAGGGAACTACAAGACCCTTATGGCCGTCCGCTTCATGGTCATAAAGACCATTAATCTCAATGCCGTTCCCCTTTTCCTCACAAACGATGAGCTTGTAGAACTCTACGAGGGAAGACTGGAACTCCATCAGTACGTTGACGACATCACCTTTGCCACTACTACAGAGCTAAAGGCCAGAGGTGTTAGAGACGGCTATACCGAAATTGTTCCCTTTACAGCCATCTGCCGCTACTACAAGGTTATCCTCGTTGACGACCTGGAGGAGAGCGGTCTTCCAGCTCTTGAGCGCCTTATTCTTCATGCCTACAACCACGAGAGCTATTTAATTGTTACTACTAACATCTCGCCTCCCCAAAAGCTTACGGAACTCCTTGACAAAAAAGCCGTTTCGCGCCTGCGGGAATGCGGAACCGTTCTCCATGTTCAGGGGGCAGATAAAAGGGGAGGTGAGAGATGAGCGTTATTGCTTTCAAAGGAGTAGAAGTTGAGTTAACTATCCTCGGTTCAATGCTTATGGATGATGAGTTCTTCTACAGGTGCGTTGCAGAACTCCGCCCGGAAGATTTTGCTAACAGCGACTACAGAGAGCTTTTCCGATTCATGAAAGAGAAGTACGAAAAGGGTCTTCTCTATGAACAGGTTATGGTAGAGCTTGAAGAGAGCGAGAAACTTGAGCAAACGGCAGGTCTCGCGGTTGAATACGCTATAGACAACCGCAAAATTTTAAACGCCCTTATAGAAAAGCTGATAGAGCAGTCTAAGAAGAGAAAAGAGCTTGAGGTTGCAAAGAAGCTCTCAACTGGTGAAATCACCAGAGAGGAAGCTCTTGCACTACTTGCAGACCTTGAACGGGACAGGAGCAAGAGAGGGGGGAGCGTTAGTGAAGTCGCGAAGAGGTGGATTGAGAAAGTTGAGGAACAGCAGAAAAGCGACGAGTCTCCTGGAATTACAACGGGTTCTGCCGAGATAGATTCCGTTTTTACTTACAGGAACGAACTCTCCCTAATCTGTGCAAGACCTTCTATAGGTAAAACAATAACAGCTTTAAAGCTGGCTTATAACCAGGCAAAAGAAGGGATAAAGGTTCTCTTTTTCTCCCTTGAGCTGACCGAAGACGAGGTGATGGCCCGCCTTGTCTCTATTCATACGGGAGCTCCCCTCTACAAGGTTGTTTATGGCTGGCTTGATATGAAGATGCTGGTAGAAGCAGCCAGCTACATTTCTGAACTTCCCATCTACATAGAGCCCGGGCCCCTCAACCTGCCTCAGATAAAAGCAAAGATATACGAGACAAAGCCTGACATCGTTTACATAGACTACGTTCAGAAGGTAACCAATCACTCAAAAGAGTTTAAGAGCCGCAAGGACTTTCTTGATTACGTGTCTGCAGAACTCCTTGAGGTGGCAAAGCATTACTGCCCTATTGTTGCTCTTGCACAGCTCAACCGTGGTGCGAGAATGGGCAGGGACGAGCCAACGGTTGAGAACATCAAAGAGACGGGGAACTTTGAACAGGACGCCTCAAATATTCTTCTCCTTCACAGGAACCTCAAAGAGTCTCCGGATAGGCTTCAGGTGAAGATAGCCAAGTGCCGCGTCAACGCCGCTAACAAAGAGGTAGTTGTTGATTTCGTTAACGGCATTCCAGTGTTTACTCCTCCTGGGATTTCCGGAAATGAGGAGTACGAAGGTGAGTACGAAAACATTGACTTCTAAAGGAGGGAACCATGTGGATAGTGGGGATAGACCCCGGCCAGAACGGCGGGGTTGCACTACTGAACCCTGAGACGAGGGAAGTAGAGGTCTACGACATGCCACTACTGCCGGAACTCTGCGACATTCTTAGTTCTAAAGAGATAGCAATGGTCTTTATTGAAAAACAGCAGGCCTTTCCGAAGCAAGGAATTGCCTCTACTGCGAAGTTGATGAAGCATTACGGGGAGCTCCTCGGCGTTCTTACGGCCCTCAAGATTCCGTTTGAGGAAGTGCCCCCGAAGCGCTGGCAGGAAGCTATTCACGGGGCAAAGCACAAAAAGAAGCCCCGGAAGGAGAAGAAGAAGGCCTCTATCCTCAAAGCCCGTCAGATGTTCCCGGGGGCCGAAATCGGAAGAAAAGACGGGAGAGCCGAGGCACTACTACTGGCAGAGTGGGGAAGGCGACTGCTGTATTCGGAAAAATTTCCGAAACGCCGATTTATTCGCTCAGATTTGGAGAACACTACTGCTGATACTTCCAACAATCTGCTTTTTGATTGTAGGGGGAAATAATGGACTTCAAGGTGGTGATTTCACCGGAGCTGGCCGCCGCCACTATGCTGGGTGTGCCGGATAAGGTTATAAGGCGGGCACTGAATAGAACCGGACGGGGCGCAAGAAGGGAACTTTCCCGCCTTATCAGGCAGGAGTATAACATAAAGCAGAAGACCCTTTACAAATACATCAAGTTTTACCCGGCAAAGAAGGGGGAGCACGTTGCTGCGTTGAGGATTTCGGCACGGAGAATAGGGCTCTATCACTTTGTAGCTCCCTCTTCTGTTCGGCAGTGGAAACAGAATCCTGCTGGGTGGGTTAGGAGAGGAAATAAGTACGTTCGTCGGCCTTACGTGAAAGTGAAGGTGAGAAAAACTTCCGGCTGGAAACTGTTAGAACATGCTTTTATTGCCCGCATGGACAGCGGGCACATGGGCATTTTCTTGCGGCGTAAGGGCTGGAAGCATAAGTGGCATCCGGTAAAGCACCGCTATCACGGACTGCCGATTAAAGAGCTCACTGCGCCTTCACCGGTTGAAATGATGGAGAAGGTGCACGGCCTGAAGAAGCTTGACGACTACATCATACGCAGGCTCAAGAAAGAACTTCAGCATGAAATCCACTACTACTATAGCGTGGGGTGGTAATGCCGAGAAGAAAGAGGACTTTTATTTTCACCCGCTACCCGCCGGCGTTTCATTTTACTGTAGCTTACGACAAAAGGTTAAATTCATCTGCAGTTCAGCTTTATTTTGCACTACTATTTTTAGCTTTCCGTGAAAGGTTCATTGATAGTGCCTTGCTGAATTATTTAAAAAGCGAGTTTTCTTTTAGCTCTCACACTTTGTATAGAAGCTACAACGCACTACTGTCTTTCGGTTACGTGCGTGAACGGAAAGGGAAAGAATTTGTAGAAGTGGAGCTGGTGCCGGAGGGCACTACTGTGGAGAGGAAGAGCTGAAGTGCACTACTGTCTCCCTCTCTTGAACGGCTGAGGGGGGGGAGTCCTGGGGCGGGAGTGCGCCATAGTGCCCTCCCGGTGTTTTTCTTTCATTGCCGCCGGGAGGAGCTCCCCATCTTCCCGGACGGGTCCTTCCTGGAGTTCCAGGGTGCGGGGCGGCGGCACCGCCGGAAACGGCCGAATTTCGCCGCCCAAAACGGCCTGTCGCCAGCGGGCCGAGCCGCGCCGAGCCGCCGCCGAGCCGCGCGGTGCGATGGCCGACTCATGTCGTGCCAACCTTGACACTTTGTGTATAAATTCCTTGATATGGGAGATAGTAAATTCTGGCTGAATACAAAAGAGCTGGCAGAACTCTTTCAGGTTGAGAGGCGAACGATTCAGCGCTGGGTTAAGAAGGCCGGCCTTGACCCTAACGAGGAGGGCCGCTATCACGCGCCAAGCCTCATAGCCTGGTGGCGTGAAAAGCAAATAGAGGAGCTTACCGGCGACGTTAAGAAGGTTGAGCTTGCCCTAAAGAAGGTGAAACTGGAAAAAGAAAAGTTCCTCTTAGAGAGGGAAAAGGGCAAGTGGGTGGAAAAGGAAAAAGTAGAGGTTGAGTGGGCTCAGCGGGTGGCTGAAATCAAGTCGGGCCTTCTTGCCTTAGAGTTTCGCCTTTCAACCCAGCTCGCCAACCGCAAGCGCTCCCTTGCTAAAGTAAGGGAAATAATTAAAAAAGAAATTTTAGACCTTCTCTGGTCTTACGTTCGCGAGGGCGAGTACACGCCAAAAGTAAGCGAGGAGCTCCCCCTTGAGAAACAGGAGGAGCTCTTTTGGAGCTTCCTTGAGCAGCTGTCTGAAATCTCTTGCAAAGAGCCGGTTGTTAAGCTTGAGTGCCAGAAGAAACGGCAGAAAAGGAAGAAGAAGTGATAAGGTGGACTGAGAGAGAACTCAGGGCCTTAACCCCTCCGGAAGGAATTACCGTTTCCGAGTGGGCAGATAAGTATAGAGTTCTCTCAGCAAGGAGTTCTAAGGAGCCTGGAAAGTGGAAAACCGAAAGGGTTCCTTATGCTAAGGCTGTAATGGACGCTTTTTGCGATAACGAGGTTGAGGAGATAGTCCTCTGCTACGGCGCCCAGCTGTCAAAGACTGAAACGATGATGAACATGCTCGGCTATGCCATTCACCAAGACCCTGGTCCTGCAATGTTCGTCCTGCCGAGCGAGGAGATAGCCAAGTCTTTTTCTAAAAACAGACTTCAGGACTTGCTTCTGAGTTCTCCACCTTTGAGGGAAAGACTTCCGGCTTCTGCCCACGACTTCACCAACCTTGAGATAATCCTTGAGAACATGACGATTTACCTTGCATGGGCCGGCTCTCCTGCTGTTCTGGCTTCTAAACCGGTTCGCTACGTTTTCCTTGACGAGATAGACAAGTTTCCTCCGTTCTCAGGTAGAGAAGCCAACCCGATAGCACTGGCGAAGGAAAGGACTAATTCCTATCAGGGCTTCCACAAAATCGTCTATGCCTCAACCCCTACGACGGAAAAGGGGAACATATGGAGGCAGCTTCAATCGTGTGCGGTTATCTACCGCTATAAAGTGCCGTGTCCAAAGTGTAAGAAGTACATATACCTTGACTTTCCTAACCTGAAGTGGCCGGACGTTGAAAACCCGGGGGAGATTTTTGGAAAGGTTTATTACGAGTGTCCGAGGTGCGGCCACAGGATAACTGAAAGCCAGAAAGGGGAACTTCTTTTAAAGGGAAAGTGGGTGGAGTACGAGAGGAAGGGGCCGGGTAGGCGTAAGATAGGGTTCTGGCTCTCGGCTCTTTACTCCCCCTTTATTCCCTGGGACAAGCTGGCCTATGAGTTCCTGACCTCTAAAGAAGACCCGTCTCTCCTCATGAACTTCATTAACTCAAAGCTTGCTGAGCCTTTCAAGGAGGCCGTTCAGAAGAGGGACGAGAACGACCTTGCCGTCTGGGTTAGAGACTACGAGCCGGGACAGTGCCCCCACGACACTGTAGCTCTTACGGCCGGTGTTGACGTTCAGAGAGATGGCTTCTATTTCACTGTCTGGGCTTGGACTACGAATATGGAGCAGTGGCTAATCAGGCACGGATTTGCGAGGAACTGGGAGGAACTTGAGGCGGCTCTATTCGGCTCCCGCTATCTTGTAGCTGGAACACCGGTGAAAATAGGCAGGGTTTTTATAGACTCGGGGGATAACACGAGAGAAGTTTACGAGTGGTGCTGGAAGAACATGGGAATTGTCTACCCGGTGAAGGGTAGGGCTTCCATAAGTGGTGGGGCTTTCTGGAAGGAGTCGGTTGTTGAGAAGCTCCCGGGGAGCTCCCTCAAGTATGGAGCCGGTTTAAGGCTCGTGAATCTTGACGTTAACTATTACAAAGACGACTTCTGGCGGAGGGTTGACGCCGGCAAGGTCTTCTTTCACAAAGAAGTTGACCAGGAGTTCTTTAAGCAACTCCTTGCGGAAGAAAAGAGGAGGGTCAGGCGCGGCAACTCTTACGTTGAGGCGTGGGTGAGAGTACGCAAAGATAACCATTATCTTGATGCCTGTGTTTATTCATTGGCCGCAGCCGACCATCTTCAGGTGAGGTTCTTAAGGCCGATATTGGAACAAGTTAGGCCTCAACCTATTGGAGCTGAGTTTTCTAATAGCTCTGGTAGTGGCTGGTTGCCGAAGAAGAAGGGATGGTTGAGGTAGTATCTTCCACTTCTGATTTTATTAGTTGTAGTAGTTGTTCGCATTCTTGTGTGACAGAATTGTTGTTAAGAAGTGTAGCTGTATTTACTTGCCCTCCAGGCATTATGGCTTTAATGCCTGGAATTGCCGTGACTTTAATTCCTTGTGGAAGTCTGGCAAACATAAAATTATAAGTAAAATAATTAGTGCTATAGCTATTTCCGATTGAGAGTGAAATTATTAAATTTTCTTTTATCCCTTGTGCCTGTCTTTGGAATTCCATCATATAGGGAGTATCCTTCACAAGCACAAAATTACGTGAAGCTAAAAGGTCCACTATTTTTGACTTTATAACGTCCAAGTTGGAAGTGTGAATCATAACTGTTGGAGTTTGTCTTGTGGCAGTTTGGGTTGATGCACATCCCATTAGTGCAAAGACAAATAAGAATAGTGCTAATTTTATCTTCATACTCCTTCCTCGCTTTGGTTATCCAGTTTTACTGATTTTACCATTCTTTCTTGAGATTGGAAGTAATAGCGACTGTGACGTTTTAGAGATTAACGGATAGGTTCGAAGATGGAGGAGAGAGGGATTTGACTTTTCTGTAGAGAATGTGTAAAAACAAATTTACAATCTTGTGAATTTGCCTGTTTGGCATATTTTTGTTTCCTTACGAGAGGAGGAAAAGGAGGACGCGGTGGGAGCAATGGAGATTGAGTTGAAGCTTGGAGCGTTTTTTAAGGAAAAGTTTGGCAAAGACCCAAGGGATTTAACTCTTGAGCAAATTGATGCTGTTGCAGTAAGAAAGGATGGAGAAGGTTATAGATCTTCACGCCATGTGGTTACTACAAGGGGTTCTATTTTTAAGGGTAAGTTCTACAACATTGAGAAACTCTTTGATGAGGCCATCAAAAAGTGAGCCTCTCTTTTGAGGAACTTGTAGAAATCTATAACACCAAATTCAAACCTGCTTATGCTGACCTTGTTGGATACATAGGAGATAGACCTTATGATATTCTAGTTGAATTAGAGAATACTCTTTCGCACATTTTTGTTTCTCTTGACTCAGACGTTCCTGAAGAAGTAAGAGAAGATAACATTAGGAAGGCCTACAATCACATAATTAGAGCTACTCTTGATTGCTATAAGCTACTCTGGGTACGCCTTGATGAGGAAATAGAAAAAATTTTTGGGTCAGACGTTGATATGCTCGCGTTGACTATCTCAGAAGAAGAATTTCTACGTCTTCGTGCACAGTTTAAGGAAAAGGCGATAGAGGCAAGGAGAAGGGAATTAAACGGAGTCGGCAAGGATCCTTTGCAGTCCATCCGTGATTATCGGGAAGTAGTGGAAATAGGAATGAAAATAGTAAAGAGCATTGATGAAAATAAAAAGAAAAGAGCATGGAAATTTCGCCTTCGTTCAAAATGGTGGGAACTTGGATTAGCTTTCTTACTTGGTGTGGTGTCGGGTGTTTTTGCAAATGTTATTTATAACAGGTTCTTCACATCTTAATCACGTGTGACGATTTTCATCACGCATCCCGCCGTGTGTGGACATTTTGACCACGCATCTCAATTGTTGACATTTTGACAACAACTGACTCGCCGTCTTGGGAACTATGGTGATTATCACCACAGTTGGTATCCGTTCCTGCAACTGTTACGATTTTCGTAACGGTTGACTTATCCACAGGAGTATGAGTGCTATCAGGGTAGGTAATAGGGAAAGCTTCTATTCTTATTTTAGTAACTGGAGCCTTCTATCTACTTCTTCTATATCAAAGAAATCCTTAAACATTTTTTCTAATGCGGAGCTTAAATCGGGTTCCTTTGGCCTTAGTCTTACTGAAAATTTGTCAAAAGTAGTTATATCAAGTAAGTCTATTCTTAATAGCTTGCCAGTTTTGTCTACATAAGCTATTAGGAGGTATGGAATAGCCTGTTTAATTAGTAACGGCAGATATTTGCGGGCTATTTCCGCATGGGCATATTCGAGTTCTTCATCAATAAAATCCAAATCAGCCATTGGGATTCTTCTTTCTAGTTTTTTCACTTCAATAACAGCTATAGGGTCACCCGAGAATGAGTCTAATATTGCAGCATCAGGACGTAATTTACCTAATTTGAAGTTTTCTTCAACGATTAAGTCAAGTCCTGCCTTGCCCATTACGTACCTTATAAACTCAAGAACTTTTCTCTCAACATCAATAGGCGGAGCCGTTTTAAGATAATGCTCTAATGCTTCCAAAAACAATTGAGACATACTCCGCCCTTCTTTCTCTAAACGCTTTTTGGCTTCCTCGTAAAGCTCTTTTTTGTCATCTGGCAAGTAAAGTCCAATTCTCAATGTTTTTTCTCCTTCTACTGTTTTCTATCCCTATGATTATTGTAATCCGATTGTCCAGCTATGTGAATTCATACACTTGACGATTGTATGACTACCGATTAATATTCATAATCAGACACAATAACTTTATGAGGAGGTGAAGTAATGAACGCCACAAACGAATGGCTAACAGCAAGGGAAATAGCCGAGGTAGCCAACGTAACGCCAAACGCAGTTTTTAAGTGGAAAAGAGAGGGCAAAATCCCCCCGGAGCTGATTAAAGAAGAAAGGAGGGGATTCGCCAAGAGAGTTTTCTTTCACAGGTCAGTTCTTGAAAAACTCTTTGGAGAGGAGGTAAAGAGCCATGAGTAAGAAAATCCAACTCAAAACCATCACAGCACCCAAAATCAAGGTTGCAGACTTCCACGGGGATAAGGTGGAAGGAGTGAGGATTGTTGTTGGCGGGAAGCCGAAGGTGTATCTCTTGTTTAGGAGACTCTGCGAAAATCTTGGTCTTTCCTATGGCTATCAAACTATCAAGCTTAAAAAGCTTGCAGAAGAATATGGTGAGTCAGTTGTTTCGGTTATCAAAACAACTGGGAAAGATGGGAAAACTTATGAACAACTCGCTATTGAACTTGACTTTCTCCCCACTTACTTACTTACCATAGACACAAATCGTGTCAAACCTGAAATCAGGGAAAAACTTCGCCTCTACAAAAGAGAGGCAAAAGAGGTTCTCGCAAGATACTTCATAGAAGGAGACGAGGCGTCCCCCACGAGCCACCAACTCGTGAGGGAAAGCATTTCTCAAGCCACAATACACCCCAACGAAATCACCGAACTTAAATCTATTCTTCAGGACATTAAGCGTAAAGAGGAGGAGCTCCAGTCTGAACTGATAGAGGCCAAGAAGGAGCTAATCGTTTCGGTAGCCCAGCGCTTGAGGGTTAAGGCACTTATAGAGATTAAGCACGAGCTTGAGGAGCTTAAAAACCGCCACGAGAACGTTGAAGAGTGGGTAGAGGACTC